>Ga0164313_10001322_pt1 | contig 21852 bp, 18 predicted proteins | sample GuaBasSedimGuay4_FD_113735 | JGI IMG/M metagenome (GOLD analysis project Ga0164313, IMG submission 113735) | Subseafloor sediment microbial communities from Guaymas Basin, Gulf of California, Mexico - Guay4, Core 4569-4, 0-3 cm | ecosystem: Environmental > Aquatic > Marine > Hydrothermal vents... | reverse complement strand
GCTTGCGGTGGATATCACTTCATCCTTGAGTGGATTGTAAAGCTTGTGATTCACACCGTAAACGACGGTGAGGTCTGCTCCCGGTTTTCCCTTGGCGGGGGCACTGAGAACCACTTTCTTCGCTCCGGACTCTATATGCAGCATCGCTTTTTCCCGTGTCCGGAAGAAACCTGTGGACTCTATGACAATCTCTACCCCGAGTTCCTTCCAGGGGAGCTTCGATGGATCCGGCTGAGAGAAAACCCTGAAACTGTCACGGCCCGCCTGGATAATGTCTCCGTCCACTTTAACGTCACCGGGAAAGCGGCCGTGAACCGAATCGTACTTCAGAAGGTGTGCAAGAGCCGCAGGATCTGTAAGATCATTCACGGCAACAATATCAATGTCATTCTCTTTAAGTGTCTGCCTGTAAACAAGCCTTCCAATTCTTCCGAATCCATTAATTGCGACTTTTACCGCCATTTCAAACCTCCGTTATCCGAAGAAGAGTTTTGCAGCATCATACTGCTCGACAGGTACAGTTTTCAGTGTTCCGACCGCTTTTTCAAGTTCAACAGCTACCAGCTCCGTACCATGGAGAGCCGCCATTTTGCCGAACATTCCCTGTTCAGCCATCTCAACAGCTTTGACTCCCAGTCTTGTTCCGAGTACGCGGTCGAATGCCGTAGGGCTGCCGCCCCTCTGAACATGACCCAGAACTACATGCCTTGTTTCCAGATCGGTTCTGTCGGCAATTTCGTTCTTGAGTACTTCACCGATACCGATCCCTGTACCGAGCTGGACATGGCCGAAGGCATCCTTCTCCGCCGAATGCATAACATGTCTCTGCAGCTTGGGGTCTATGGCTCCCTCAGCCACCGCGACAATTGCATACCTGTTGCCTTCACTGTAACGCTTTTTCAGGAGATCACACACTTCGTCGGTGTTGAATTCCTGTTCAGGAATGAGAATGACATGTGCGCCTCCCGCCATACCCGCATGAAGTGCAAGCCAGCCTGCATGCCGACCCATGATCTCCACTACGATTATCCTTTCATGGCTTCTGGCGGTTGTATGAAGCATATCAAGGGCTTTCATAACGTAGTTGATCGCGGTATCAAAACCGAATGTACAATCGGTAGCGCTCAAGTCATTGTCTATCGTCTTTGGAATACCGATAACCGGAAGCCCTTCGCCGTTCAGCCTGCTTGCAACACCCAGAGTATCCTCTCCGCCTATTGCTATGAGGCAGTCCAGCCTCATGTCCTTGCAGGTCTTCCTGATCCCTTCGAATCCGTTCTCAAGCTTGAATGGGTTCGTTCTGGATGAAAGCAGTATTGTACCGCCCTCCATGTGTATATCTCTTACCATGTTAAGATCGAGCTCAACGGCATCGTTCTCGATGGCTCCCTTCCAGCCTCTGAGAAAACCGGTGATCTTGTGACCACGCATCTTCCCTCTAACCGTAATACCCCGGATAACGGCGTTCAATCCAGGGGCATCTCCACCGCCAGTAAGCAAACCTATGTGCATATTATTTTCCTCTGTTTTCAGAATATTCATGAGCTATCCTCTTGAGCAGTTTTTTCGCGAGTTCCATCAATTCAGGAATAGAAAGGGACTGTCCTCCATCTGAAAGCGCCTTATCAGGATCGGGATGTACTTCCAGCATAATGCCGTCAGCCCCTGCTGCAAGCCCTGCAAGGGATAGCGGTTCCAGAAGATCCCTCCTTCCCGAAGCATGGCACGGATCTACTATGACCGGATATCCACCAAGCATTCTTGCAAGAGGGACGGCCGAAATGTCAAGTGTATTCCTTGTCCATGGTTCAAATGTCCTTATTCCCCTTTCGCAGAGAACAACCCTGTCATTCCCTTCCTTTACGAGATACTCCGCCGCCATGAGCCACTCCTCGATCGTGGCCATGAACCCCCTTTTAAGAAGTATCGGTTTCTCTGTTCTGCCGAGGGCAGAGAGAAGCGGGAAGTTGTGCATGTTCCTTGCTCCGACCTGGATCATATCGACGTACTTCACGGCATGTTCTATCTGATCAATTGCCAGTACTTCACTGACCACAGGAATACTGAATTCTCTTCTAACCTGATCCAGCATTTCAAAACCCTCAATACCCAGACCCTGAAAAGAATAGGGAGATGTCCTGGGTTTGAACGAACCGCCTCTTAACATGGCAACACCCGCTCCCACCACTGCGGCTGTAACCTCCCTCAGCATTTCAATGTTTTCAACAGAACAGGGACCGGCGATGAGGATGGATGATCCCGAACCTATATGGACATTACCTACTTTTACGGATCTGATGTCCATTTCTACCTCTTCCCCAGCTCGCTGATAATGAATCTGATTAAATCTCTTATAGAACTATCGGATACGGAACCCGCATTATGCCCTACTGCGTTATCCACCTGGTCATCCACCCATGTCGGGTCGAATCCCCCTCCAATTTCGTTCATCAGCTCCGCCCTCTGGTTAATAAGCCTTACAAGCTCCACATCGGACCTGAGAAGTTCACCCCGGAAATCAGGAACGATCTCCCTGGTTCCTACAGCCTTTCTGTCGATCTTTCCGTTTGCGGTTCTCGGCAGTCCGTGAACAAAATTGATAAGCCTGGGAATCTTGTGTTCATCAAGAAACTGCCTTAGAAATGCTCTCATCCCCGCAACGGTAAGCTCAGATGCCGGCCTTGTTACAATGTAAGCGGAAGGCATCTCACCCCGCGAAGGGTGATCCCTGCCTACCACACATGCGTCAACGATTGAAGGGTGCTTCAGTATTGCCAGCTCAACCTCAAGTGGATAAACCTTCAAACCTGCAGCCTTAATCAGTCCTCCCCTGCGGCCCAGAAAGATAAGCCTTCCGTTATCAGTTCTGAACATATCACCGGTACGATACCATCCATCAAGAAATGCCTCTTCCGTCTGCGGTCTGTCTCCTTTGTACCTGTTCACAACCCCGGGTCCCCAGATCCACAGTTCACCGCCGCCGCTATCGTTCATCCTGCTGCCTGACAGGTCACGAAGTTCAATCTCGTACCCCGCTACAACAGCAGTGAACCCCTGCACTCCGCTCTCTCCGATAAGGACGACACCCGCTGTTTCGGTACTTCCCCATACAGGTATCAGTTCCACGCCGGTTCTTTCTGTGAAACTGACCGCGAAATCTTCGGAAACATACATTCCGCCGGCTTCCGCTATTCTCACGGACTTCAGATCAGCATCGATTCTGTTCCACAGATGCGACAAACTCATCAACTGCGTCGGGAGAGCCATTATGGCTGTTACCCCTGTACTTGAAACAACATGAAGCAGATCCCGGGGGTACCTGTGCTCGGTCAGTACAGTCCTTCCTCCGAGGAACAACCCCCGCATGAAGAGTTCATGCGGATGGCCGAATACGCCGAAGATGGAAAGGTGTACATCATCGATGGTCAGACCCATGGTCTCTGTAACGCCGCCCGTGTTCGACAGCAGCTGAGCATGGGTTGTAGGCGCTACCTTTGCCTGGCCGGTGGATGCTGAGGTAACGTTCAGATAGAACTCCTCATCGCCCTGCAGATCGGGAAGATCCACAGGATTTTCACTGCCCCCGAAAATGTCATCACTCAGAGACAGGGTCATCTCATCCGGATAAGAGAAACAGCCGGTATCATTAAGTGTAAGGAGCAGGCGATCAGACCATCTGCCGAAAACCCGCATCCTTTCCTGCACCGGCCAGTCCGGATTCAGCGAAACGAATTTCGCTCCCAGCATGGAAACTGCAGTGAAGGTGATTGGAAGAAAGGAGGATCGGTTTGATACAACTCCCACAACAAATCCCTGCCGGACTCCAGCTTTCTGAAGCAGAGATGCGACATGACAGGATACACGCCACCAGTCGGCAAAACTGAGTTTCCGCTGGTCGTCTTCAAGGGCAACAGCTTCAGGTGTGGCTGCTGCCCGTGTCTTCAGTAGTCCGTGAACCGTCCCCGGCATCTATTCCTTTTTCTCTCCACATTCCGGGCAGAATTTCGAATCTGCAGGAATATCCGCTCCGCATTTGGAGCATGTTTCTCCGCCGCCGAATTTTGTACCGCATTCGGGGCAGAACTTTGCTCCGGGTGCTACTACAGCACCGCATTTTGAACATGTCAGACCGAGCGGTTTGCCGCATTCGGGACAGAATTTTCCGGCACTAACATTCTTCCCGCACGCAGGGCATGCAACCAGAGCAGCCCCTTCGGGAGCACTCTGACCGCCTCCAGCCATAGTCTGGCCCATCATGTTGGCCATTGTCATACCCATACCGAGTCCGGCACCCATACCAACGCCGGCGCCGGCAGCTCCGCCGCCGCCTTCATTCGCAGCTGCATCGCCCATTGCGGTGGCAGTCTTGAAGCGAAGGTACTGGTTCATATCGCCAAGCGCTCCCATTGCACTGCGCTCGTCGATCCTTTTCTGTACTTCCTCAGGGGGTGTAATTGCCTGAACGTAGAAATCAACCAGCTGTATTCCGTATTTCCCGAAATCATCACCCAGTCTGGATTTTGCAAGTGTACCAATTTCATCGTAGTACTGCGCAAGATCAAATATCGTCTCGATCGTCTCTCCAAGGAGATCTGACAGTCTTGATATTATCATGCCCTTCAGAAAACCCTCGATCTCGTCGGTTGAGAATTTTCCCTCTGTTCCGACTAACTTGTTGAGGAAGAGATGGCTCTGTTCAACTTTCATGGAAAAGCTGCCGAAAGCCCTTAATCTCACCATCGAGAGTTCCTTGTCCCTGAATATTATGGGTTCCTTGGTACCCCATTTCATATCGGTGAAGGTCTTCTTATTCACATAGAACATCGTTGCTCTGAACGGGGAATCCTTACCCTCGAAAAGGGTACTGACGAGACCGGTCAGGATTGGGATGTTCTCTGTAGTTATAGTGTGTCTTCCGGGGCCGAAAGTATCCATTGCCTTTCCATCCCGGAAGAAAATTGCGTCCTGGCTTTCTCTTACTATGACCTGGGTACCCAGGCGGAATTCGCCGGAGCCGCTCTGAGGAATCCTGTGGACTATTTGTTTTCCACTGTCATCCATCCATTCTACGATTTCAAGTTTCTTGAACATGGTCAGTTAACCTTTCTTCTATCTAATCAGTAGGAGTATTATTTTCAAGATCGATCATCAGCTCGCTGCGCTGAGACATTTTGCTGCTGAATTCGATAAGGATCTCAACCATAGTATCAATCGGATCCTTCAGGTCAGAATCTGCAGCTGCAGCAACCTGGAGAACCAAGAATGACTCATCAAGCTCTTCGATGTTCTCCATAAGACTTACATCAAAGGCGTAGAGCTGATCCAGTTCATCCTCTCGAACCTTATGCATATCGAACCAGCCCCTGTATCCTCTTGCTGCAAAACGGATCTCGTCCGTTACCCTTTCGAGCCTCTTGAGTATTCTATCAAAATCGGTAATCGATTTAAGTGCTGAGGGTCCTCGGAGGGTTGCAGGTATCTCGTTAATATCGGTTCTGAGCCGCTCAAGCCTGCTTACAAGACCAGTTCTGAAAAGCTGATCGTTATCTCTCCGCTCTTCCTTGCTCTTGTAGCCCTTGTACCCCGGAATGAGCCGCATGGCTTTCTCCAGAAATCCCAGATCTCTTCCTTCACTCATGTTCTATCCTTTCGCTGATAGTATCTGAACCTGTAAAACTCCAATATAAGAATAATACTAATAAACTATGTCAATCAGGTCACCTGCCGGCTGTCGATCTTATGTTTGAAAGATGCCCTCTGTACGTTCTGGCGAAAAGATGCATTCCTGTTCCATCATCCCTGCTTACGAAATACAGGTAGCCCTCTTCTGTATCAGGACTGAACGCAGCATGGATGGAAGGCAGCCCGGGAGAGCAGATCGGGCCCGGGGGCAGCCCCTCGTAAATGTACGTATTGTAGGGATCTTCGATCTCAAGGTCGCTGTAGAGCAGGACTTCCTTAACCTCACCAAGAGCGTACTGAACAGTCGCGCAGCTTTCAAGCTTCATTCCGCTTCTCACTCTGGAAAGGAAAACACCTGCAATGACAGCCCTTTCCGAATCAACTCTGGCTTCCCTCTCAACTATGGATGCGAGTATTATCGTTTCATGAAGCGTCAGACCGGTATTCTCCAGGAGTTCGTCAATGTCGCGGGGCCATCTGGTTTTTCCGGTTTCGATGATCCGAGAGAGAATCTCTGAAGCATCCAGGGTATCGGCAAATTCGTAGGTTTCCGGGAAAAGGTAACCTTCAAGGACGGGTACGCTGTTAGATGCGAGAAATGCGGAATCCGCTGAAAGGCTGTCAAGAACGGTTTCCGGGATACCGGTACCCTCCGATATAAGACCCAGGGACTGTGCGAGGGTCAGCCCGGGGGAGATAGTCACCCAGCTGGTTTGCACCGGCAGAACATCCCCTCTCGTCAGTATTCCCAGTATTGAATCGGGAGACATCGAATCATCAAACTGATAGATGCCAGCCTGCAATGGCAGTGAACCATCCATCCGGGAATACCTCCAGAGAAGGTAAAGTCTGCACCGGACAAGTCCCGAGTCGGTCAGAACCTGCGAGATCCTTCTCGCTCCCCACCCCTTCTCAACGGTGAATATGCATTCCTTTCCGCAGCCGGGAGGCTGACTGCACCAATAAAGAGCGACTATCCCTGAAATCACAACCATCAGAATTACAGCTGACAGTATCAGTATTTTTCGTTTCATGGCATACTCAGGTAACGTTTAAGAATGACCATCGCGGCAAGGGAATCCCTCTTCCCGTCCCGCCGATTGATAACCGGGGCTTCTCCCTCCGTTTCAGCGGTTGAACCGGTTTCCCTTACCAGTTCTACAGCGAATCCCCTGATCGTAAGGTATTCTGCCAGTTTCCCGACTTCATCGGACAGTTCTGTGGGCTTTCCGGCAGCGGTAAGGGGAAGACCCAGAATAATCCTGCCGTTTCCGTTTTCATTCTGAATGCTTTTCAATCTTTCCTCAATACCGTTCCAGGTGGTTTCGACAAGTGGAGGAAGCGGCAGAACAACACCGGCAAGACATATAGCAAATCCGGTCCTCTTCCTGCCGTAATCCACTGCTATTTCGTTCATTTCAGAAATCCCTCTTTAAAAGGCTTCGGTATCCTGTCCGAAGGAATAAGAATGCCATGAATACTGTCAGCACGGTCAGGAAGATCAGAGCCTGACTGAGCGGTCCGGCAAGTACCTGAACAGACGATGCCATGACAAATGACCTCCGCAGGGTCAATCCCAGAACCATTATGGATACAAGGACGTATCCCATAGATATGAAAGCTGCTATTATCCCCCCCTGACCGCTGGCAATATTTGCTGCGCTACCCTTCTCGAATTTAGGGAAGATCGCACCCAGTCCTACATTTATACTTACAAGAGCGGTGCACATCAGCGAAAGAGAAACGGTGGACATGAATACAAGCATCCATCCCGCTCCTATCCGCAGTGTAGACCATATACCCACTCCTACAATGAATGGCAATATGAATATGAAGGATTCAACCCATTTCGTCCCTATGAGCATCCTTCTACCTCCTGGAAGCTGAAGAATGTAACTCAGCCCGGGTCCTTCAAGGCTTATCGAGGGGAATGTGAACCTCACAAGAAGTGTTGCGGTAACGAAACAGGAGAATGAGAAATTCAGGTATACGACGATAGTACGCCAGAATGCATTGCCGACATCAGTCTGAAACCGGTTGATGTTCAGGGCGTAAACCAGAAACAGCCCGGCTAGAAGCAGCAACTGACTCCACTGAACGGGGTCTCTTAAGAAGAGCAGGATATCCTTTCCAAGCATGGTCCGGAAGCGCCCCCCGGATCGAAGAAAATGCCTGCTGCTCCTCCTTCGTCCGGATGCGGAGGATACTCTACCGTAACTTCTGCGGAATCCCGGACATATCATGACGCAGGCAAGTGAACAGGCCAGGATAGCCTCGATCAGAAGGCTTCCAATATGTCTAAGAGCCTGCGGCCATGCACCGCTGTCGATAGAGGATATAGTGTTGCTGAAAATCGTATGCGGCCATAATCCGCCACTGACTACCGGCAGCTCCGCTACGAAACTCTGCACGGCGTCGAGGGCTGAATTCTCCTGTGCTATCATACCTTCGGGTCCTGAGCTTTTCAGTATTACGAAAATCCCCGCGGCAATCACCATGCCCAGAATGCCTGCTGTTTTCCATAACCGGCCGTCGCGCCGGTTGAGCCTGATGGCAGCTCCCAGAAGAATCGTCCCGGAGGATAACCAGATGGCAATAAGAAGTGGAAAAAGAAGCACAGAGATTACAGTAGCAGTCAAACTGACTTCAAGCGATATGCAGAAGGCTGCAACTATTGGAATTCCAAGAAGCAGGGTCGCCCAGCCGGCGTTGAACCAGCTCTCCAGCATACGGTAGAAAGCGGTGAGTCCGTCCCTCATCGGCAATGTAAGCAGGAAAGAAGTTTCCCAGGATCTGAAAACCACGGAAACCCCGCTGATGAAAGAGGATATTCCTATGAAAATCCCGAAGGACATGAAGGTCATCGCAAGCAGCCTCATGGCAAGAGCGGTCCCGAATCCGGCAAACGTTTCCTCAAGGCTGTAGATGTATGAGAAAAGAAAACGAAAGAGAATAAATATGCCGGGAACCAGAACGGCGATGGTTATAGCTCCGGCAATGAGCTTAAGCTTATTGGTCTGCCATTCGGAAACCGCTGCCCCCCTCAGGCTGGCGGCTTTGATGCGATAGAGAAGCCTGATTCTTGAACTCATACCGAAAAGATAGCAGATGGTACACGCATTTCATAGTCCGGATGGACACTTTAATCCTGCCGGAATAGATTACGGTAATTCGAAAGGAATATGATATGAAATGCCCCAACTGCGGAGCGCAGATCGGAAAGTTCGACAGCGAGACCTATACGTGCAAATATTGCAGATCAACATTCCATGCCAGTGAATTCGACCCTGGCTGGAATCAAGATCAGGACACCCCGAATGTCAGCGAAATTCACCATTACCATCACCAGGAAACAACGGACAAACTGTCTGTTGGGATGGGGTGCCTCTGCTTCTTCTTCTTTCCCCTGGGCTGGATCATCTACTTCATATACAGGGACTCCTCCCCGCGAAAGGCCAGAGCCGCAATGATAATAGCGGCTGTATTGACCGTACTCTTCCTGGTAGGATTAGCATCGGGAACCGGCTCACCGAAATAAACAGGGACTGTAAATGGGGACGGAGGTAATTAGATTTTTCAATTACCTCCGTCCCTTTTCTAGTTATCAGAGGTTGATATCAGGGCCGATATCGTTCAGGAATGCTACCAGCAAATCAATTGCGCATTCAACATCATGCCTGCTGATGACAGCTACAGGGCTGTGACCATACCTTGTAGGAATTGATAGACATGTCGAATGGGCTCCGGGGCTGAATTTCTGCATGCTGGATGTATCGGTACCTCCACGGACAAGAATCTCCATCTGATGGTCTATTCCGTTCTTCTCGGCAAGTTTCCTTATATACTCCACAAGGGATGTCGAGCAGATCACACTGGAATCCATCTGCTTGATAGCTACGCCTTTTCCAAGCTCAGCTACCTTCATTCTGGCGGGGAACCCCGGTGTATCTCCCGAACCTGTGATATCCACAGCTATACCGATATCGGGTTTTATTGTCTGGGCGGCGACAGTAGAACCACGAAGTCCCACCTCTTCCTGTGACGTACCCACGGCGTAGACATCGATCGATGGGTTGTCGTACCTTTTCATCGCTTCGATTATTATGAACGCCCCCACCCTGTCATCGAACGCTTTCGCGACGAAGCAGTTACCGAGCTCTGTGAAAACCGTATCCATCGATACCCAGTCACCGCGGCTGACCTTATCTTTAATGTCATCGAACGGCAGCCCGAAATCAAGGTAGAGCTTGTCGTATTTTGGAGTGGTTCCGCGCAGTTTCTCTGTGGGTTCCCATCTTCTGTGCATTACAGCCGGCATAATACCGCCGTTCCTGGTATGCACCCTGACTGTATGACCTAGAATATTGGCAGGATCCCATCCACCGACAGGGACAACCGATGCGAAACCCTGATCATCAAGATTGTAGACGATGAAACCGATCTCATCGATATGCCCGGCAAGCATGACTTTGAGCCTTGAATCTCCGAGAGTTCCCGATTTGAATGCGATTATGTTCTTCATCGCATCGGTTTTGAAAGTATCGGCAGAGCCCTCCAGAGCATCTCTGAATAGCGATACTATACTGTCCTCATGTCCTGAAATACCATCAGCTTCACAAAGTTTCCTCAGAAGATCCATCAGATCAACATCCTTTCAAATTATTTCCAGCAGTTTATTCGGCTTCAACCCAGCTGAATCCGGCCGCGTCCATCCATCTGGTGGAAGACTGTCCGGCAAAATCAATATCTTCTATGACGCTGTTTGCAGCATCATGCGGTGAAAGTCCGTTCTCCAGTATCTGGTTGAAATAGAATATCTCGATAAGGCCGCTTGCCCCCCAGTCCACACTGCGTGAATACCCCGAAACGATGAAATCCGGAGCCCAGTTGCTTCCCGACGATACTATCGCCTGCGGCATTCGCCCGGCCATTATCTCACAGCAGCTGAAATGTATCATGGCGAGATTGTGCAGCGGTCTTATGGCATCGACAAACTCCCTTGAAGATACGTTTCCGGACGTCAGCTCGATACCCGAAGACGATCCGTGTGAGGCGATAACCAGGTAAAGCTCACCGGGAAGACCTGATGATTCAAGGCAGAAGGTTTTAAGATCATCCGCATCATGGATGAACCTGTGCCTGACAGTCACACCCGGCACCCTGGCAAACCAGGCTGCCAGCATTTCACCGAAGGAATACTCCTGCTCTGAAAGAGACGTCTGCCATTCGGATTCAAGAATTACAAGCCATTTGGATGGTGCAACCCCGGCACCTGCCCTGTACCCTTCCCATTCTAACCACTGCCCTCCACCATCCGGACGCCACATACCGCTTATGTTCATGGAATCATCGGAGAGTTCGAACCAGCCTTCACCTGAAGCGGCGGGCTCGCTGTATGTGAATATGAGCTTTCCGTCGCGCCCGACCGAACCTTCAATAGTGGAGTAAGCATCGTACGTATAGTATCCGGTCACATGCGAGTTCTCCTGTTGGAGAAACATGGATCCATAAGTTGTTTCCCATGTTCCGGAAAAATCCGGCAGTTCCGAAGCTGCCAGGAACAGTGGAAACATAAGTGCTGTAATCAAAGTAATAACAGATGCTCTCATTCAAGTACCGCCCTTATCCTTCTTATGCCTCTTGAGGAACTCATCTCCTTCACAATCCTGAATATCCCGAGTTCTCCGGTCCCCCCGACATGGGGTCCCCCGCAGATCTCCAGGGAGAAATCCCCTATTCTGTAAACTTTCACCTTATCACCGTACTTACTCCGAAACAGACCTATGGCGCCCTCTTCAAGAGCATGCTCAAGGCTGGTCTCCTCAGCGCTGACGGGCATGTCGGCCTTGATGATCTCGTTAACCTTCTTTTCCACCAGAGCGATCTGTTCAGCCGTCATTTTCTCAGGGTAGCTGAAATCGAACCGGAGCCTCTTCTCTGTTATGTTGCTCCCCTTCTGCTCTACCTGATCACCGAGTACATCCCTCAGAACCTGATGAAGAAGGTGAGTCGCGGTGTGAAGCCTGGTTACCATTTCGCTGTTGTCGGCGAGACCGCCCTTGAACTTCTGGTCCCCACCCTGTCTGGACAGCTCTCTATGCTTGTCAAATGCTTTTCCGTAGCCTTCCATATCAACTGTCATGCCATGCTCAGAGGCAAGCTCGGCTGTGAATTCGACCGGGAATCCGTATGTATCGTACAGCCTGAAAGCAATTCTTCCCGGTATGGTTTTAGCGGGATTCTTTATAAGATTGGGAAGGAGCTTCTCGAATTCCCGCAGACCGGACTGCAGTGTTTTCTCGAACCTTGATTCCTCCATGGAAAGCTCATCAAGGATGAACTTCCGGTTTCGTGCCAGCTCCTCGTGAACGGGAGACTCAGTATCGATGACAAGTTCTGCAAGCCTGTGAGTGAAGGGTTCATCTATGCCAAGTTTCCGGCCGTGCCTGACAGCAAGGCGGATAAGCCTTCTCAGTACGTACCCTCTGTCAAGATTCGATGGAGGAACACCCTGATCATCCCCCAGAATATGGGTGGCCGTTCTGATGTGGTCGGATACTATCCGCAGTGACCGGAGCGCCCCGGCGTCGGGTTCCGTTCCCAGCCCTGACAGCTTTTTCAGAAATCCGAACAGGGGCACGAACTGGGGAATATCGTAAATGGTGGAGCAGCCGTTCATCATCGCGACTGTCCTGGCCACACCCATGCCGGTATCAACGTTCTTCTGCTCCAGAGGAACGTACATGCCGCCGGCGGTTCTGCGGTACTCCATGAAAACATCGTTCCAAATCTCGAAGTACTTCCCGCAGCCGCAACCGGGCCTGCATTCAGGAGTGCAAGGCGGCAATCCGGTATCGATGAATATTTCCGTATCGGGGCCGCAGGGTCCGGTATTTCCTGTTGGTCCCCACCAGTTGTCTGCCCTGCCGAGGAAATAGATACGATCCCTGGAAATGCCCGCCTCTTCCCAGAGCGCGGCAGCTTCCTCATCCGGAGGAATCTCTCCTTCCCCCGCAAAAACCGTTACATGAAGCTGATCCGGTTTGAAACCGAGCCATTTCCGGTCTGTGAGAAACTCGAAGCTCCAGATGATGGCTTCCCGCTTGAAGTAATCCCCCAGTGACCAGTTTCCAAGCATCTCGAAGAAGGTGAGGTGGGAAGAGTCTCCGACCTCCTCGATATCACCCGTCCGGATGCACTTCTGAACATCTACAAGCCTTTTTCCGGCAGGATGTTTCTCTCCGAGCAGATAGGGTACCAGCGGCTGCATTCCAGCTGGAGTGTAGAGAATGGTGGAGTCCTCCTGTGGAATAAGCGAAGCTCCCTGAATAAGTGTATGTTTTTTCCCGATAAAAAAATCGAAATAGAGATGTCTGAGTTCTTCCGCAGTCATTCCAGTCCTTCTGATTGTTAAATGTTCTTCTGGTATATCCTGTAGATTCGATATGGATCAGCGTTAAGATCGTTTTCGAGTATCTTTCTCATGGGCATGTTGTCTTCCAGTATCCATGAAAGCTCTCCCCGTCCCATCCCCATCTCGATACTGGAACTGATCACCCTGTCAATCAGAAGAGCTTCGAGGCCGCGTCCCCGGAATGCCTTCCTGACTCCCAGCAGCATCACTCTCACCTGGCTGATGCGAGTTCTGAAAAGCGGCACTTTCAGCGCCAGCACAGCCTTTATCAGGCTTCCTCCGGCCCGCCGGAAAGCCTGGTTGGCATCCGGAAGTGAAATGGCGAACGCCACAGGTTCTCCGTTGATTTCAACCAGGGGGGCAAGCTGGGGGAGCATTATCAGCTTAAGCTCATCCGCCATCATATCCATTTCACGCTGGGTCATGGGTACGAATCCCCAGTTATCCTCCCAGCATTCATTGTAAATATCCATGATCACGGGGACTTCCCTGTGAATGTGTTTCACGGAAATATTCCTGATGACAGCGTCGGTTCTCCGCAGGACAAGGTTCGCAACCCTGGATATTTTCGAATAATCAAGAACACCGGAATCAAGGTAGTAGGCTAAGAGATCCTTCAGCTTCCCGTAACCTGTTCCCTCAAGCATATCCTTATACCAGGGCGGATTGTAGGTCATCATGATAAGAGGGCAGGAGTCAAATCCCTGAACCAGTAGTCCGCACTCCTCATTGGTCGAGAAATTCATCGGTCCTCTTACTTTTTCCATGCCCGCTGCTTTGAGCTTATCTTCAGCGGTGGTTAAAAGAAGCCTGAAAAGCTCTTCGTCCTTTTCTCCCTCGAGAAATCCGAAAAATCCCGTTTTTTCATTATGGTAATCGTTATGGACGTGATTCACAATTGATACGATACGGCCGACAGGCCTGCCCCCGCCGTTTCTGGCAAGGAATACCGTTACATCACTGTGCTCATGGAAAGGATGCTTCTGCCTGTCGAAAAGTTCCTTCTGAAAGTACTTGACCGGAGGCACCCAGTAGGGATCGTCTCTGTAGAGCCTGAAAGGAAGGTCAATGAACTCACGCAGCTGACCCTTGCTGTCTACCTCTTCGATTGAGAAAGACATTGAACCTCCAGAATTAAATAATACCTAGTTCCCTGCCGCACTTTTCGAAAATTTCCAGAGCACGGTCGATCATGTCATCGGTGTGGGTAGCCATGTAGCTGGTTCGCAGCAACTCACCGCCGCTTGCAACAGCCGGGCTTACAACGGGATTTGTGAAGACCCCCGCCCCGAAAAGCTGCTTCCAGAACATAAGCGTCTGGGCTTCGTCTCCCACAATTATCGGGATAATCGGGGCTTCAGAATTACCAACATTGAATCCAAGAGACGCAAGCCCCTGCCTGGCTCTCTCTGCCGCCCTGTGGGAATTCACTATAAGTTCCGGTTCATTCTCGAGTGTGTCCAGTACGGCAATCACGGTTGCCACAGCGGCAGGCGGGAGGCTGGCGGAGAATATCATCGTCCTTGCGGTATGCTTGATATAATCCATTACCTTTGCCGGTCCTGCGGCAAAACCCCCGATGCACGCAAACGATTTACTGAAAGTGCCCACCAGAATGTCTACTTCATCATGACACCCGAAATGCTCGGCAGTTCCCCTGCCGGTTGAGCCCATGGCTCCGATACCATGAGCATCATCAATAATCAGCCGGACTCCGAATTCTTTGCTGATCTCAATCAATCCCGGAATGTCAGCCAGATCTCCCTCCATACTGAAAACGCCGTCGGTGACTATCACACCCGGATTATCCCTGTTGTTCTCCAGCAGGTAACGAAGATGCTCGTGATCGTTATGCCTGTATTTGAGATTCCTGGCATAACTCATCCTGGCCCCATCGATTATTGAAGCATGATTCAACCTGTCCAGATAGATTATATCGTTTCGACCCGCAATAGTTGAAATAACACCAAGATTTGCCTGAAATCCAGTACTGAAAGTTATAGCCATTTCCTTGTTAAGGAATTTAGCAAGTCTATCCTCAAGTTCGATATGGAGGTCAAGGGTTCCGTTGAGGAACCTGCTGCCTGTACAGCCCGTACCGTACTTGTCTATGGCTTCCTTCGCCTTCTCCATTACTTTGGGATGATCCGTAAGCCCCAGGTAATTGTTGGACCCCAGCATGATTATGCTGTGTCCATCTATCTCCATCTCCGCTCCGACATGCCCGCCAAGGGGAATGAAATACGGGTAGAGTCCCGATTTCATAACCTGTTCAAGTCTTTCGTACTCGTAGCACTTCTGAAATACATCGTTGGGCGTGTTATTCATATTACACCTTGTCATTGGTTTAATCACTATGTAGCATTGCGAAGGAAATTAATCAGTATACCTTCAAAAGTCAACGGAATCCGGTAAATATGAATAAAACAATTATCACCGGTGCTTCAGGTTTTCTCGGAAGCCATATTATAGACATACTGCTGGAAAAAGGAATACTGGCTCATGCCCTTCTCAGGCAGTCTTCATCGCTTTCGAATCTGCCCGATAAATGCAGAATCTCCCGCGTTGACTTCATGAACCCGGATTCCATGGCTGAGGACTTTGATGGCGCAGATTTAGTAATCCATGCTGCCGGTGCAACAAGTGCTGCAAGCCAGGAGGAGTTCGATAGAGCAAACGCTCTTGTAACGAAAAACCTGCTGAGCGCAAGAGACAGGTACGCCAGGAACGCCCTCTTCATCTATATCTCAAGCCAGGCTGCATCGGGACCTGCAGGAAACGGGCCTGTAACGGATTACGGCAGAAGCAAGCTGCTGGGTGAATTCGCGGTCAGGGATACGGAGAACTGGGTTATCGTACGCCCTCCTGCCATTTTCGGCTCTCGGGATCCCGCGTCCACGCCGGTTATGAAACTGGCTCTGAAAGGACTTTTTGTCTCTCCCTGGATGAACAGAGGTGGATTCTGTCTTGTTTATGTACGTGACCTCGCCAGGCTGATAGCGGATCTTCCTGACCATCCGGATACCAAAGGCAGAACTCTCGAACCATCCTACGGAAGGCTTTTCTCATGGAAGGATTTCCATGAAATACTCGAAAAAGCCGCCGGACGAAGGATACTGCATCTGCGTATACCACCGGTCCTTATACATACTGCGGGCTTTATGTCCGAAGCCCTGGCTTCCCTTACAGGAAGAACGCCTTTCTTCTGCAGAGATAAATGCAGAGAACTGCTTGCGAGTGAATGGACTGTAGAGGATGGGTTGACGCACAGTCTTACCGGATGGGAACCTGCAGTTCCAGTTGAAGAAGCCATGAAGAATACACTCGAATGGGTGCGCAGCAACAGCTGATCCCTCGCAGGTGGGGTGTAATTGACAATCTACCCCAATGTTATGATTGTTTTGATGGTCAATTAATAGCAGGGAGGTTCCGTGTCTCTTATCATCTCCTCTTTGGTGTTCCTATCCGTTCTTCTTACTCCAGAGGTACCATGGAACTATTCCATGGAGGGTCTTCCATCGGGATGGAGGAATGATGGCTTTGATTTTAATGCCATATTGGGTGCACACATTATGATGTACGCCTTACCTCCAAACTCATACGAAGAAGCGAGTCTGTTATCCTGGGCTGATTCAGTTTTAATTCCCACCGATTGCGATTCCATTATTCTTGAGGTTGATGATCATTATCTGAGTATTAGCAGAGAGGGCTCGGGTACTTGCGCAGTCTATATCTATTACAGGTATTACTCTGGCTGGGCAACCGCCTGGCATAAAAACAACAGTACAACCATAGATCTTTATGCATCAATTCCAGTTGTACCTCAGGAGCATCTATCTCTGCACTTTCTCGGGTTTGTTTCTGTAGGCGATGTCGGTTCAGCTCATTTAATATGGGGCATTCATGAGCTTACTCTCACTTTGTGGTGCGATGGCTCCCCCATCGAGGTCAGGTCTTGGGGAAACCTTAAAACCGGATTTGATTCCCCTGTTTCTCCCACATAATTCAACTATCAGATGGAAGTTAGAATGTATAAATTACTCTCTATTGCCACGGGATTGCTTATTCTAAGTACATCTGCATGTACCGTTCTATCTCCACCCATTTCTGTTTCGTTACCAGCTGCTATGAGCTTTGTAACAATTCCTGCAGGTAGTTTCGTTATGGGTTCTCCTGAGAATGAACCCGGGCGTGCTATAGACGAAGGACCACAGTATTCTGTGTACTTGGAAACCTATGAAATGATGACCACTGAAGTGACCCAGGCTATGTGGAAGGAGGTTACAGGAACAACGATCTATGATCTGAATGACGATAGTTATTATTCCCCGGGTCTGCGGGGTGAAGGAGCGGATTATCCTGTTTACCTGGTTTCCTGGCATGACTGTCGCAATTTTGTTGCAAGAATGAACGAACTTGATCCGGAATACATCTATAGTCTTCCAACTGAAGCCCAATGGGAGTATGCCTGCCGTGCAGGAACTACTACCCGTTTCTTCTGGGGTGCTGATCCAGATGAAATTAAGATCGACTCTTATGCATGGTTCTCAGGGAATTCTGAAGGTCAGGCATATCCAGTTGGTACTAAATCTCCGAATCCCTGGGGTCTATATGACATGTGCGGAAATGTCTGGGAATGGTGCGAGGACATCTATGCAGGTAGTTATCACTCTCATCCACAGGACGGAACTGCGTTTGACGGTCTTGGTGTAAGGGGTCTGGTTCGTGGAGGGGGACAGCATAGCCGTCTGAGAGATTGTCGATCTGCAAGAAGATTGAGGCAGAATGTTGTTACTACAAATATGACCGGTTTCCGATTGGTGAGAGTCGCACAGGGACACTCTTCAACACACCATCCATGGTACAAGGATTTAATCCGCAGGTTCGAAATGGGGCCAGAAGGTGTAATAACTGACTTGGAAACAGATCTGCAGTGGCTTGTAGGGCCAGAGAGACAGATCTCATTAACTGAAGCAGATGTATGGGTGGAAAGCCTTGGGAACGGATGGCGTATGCCTACTCGATCCGAGCTGTACTTTCTGTATGAAGCCGGCATTGGCTTTGGAAACTGGGGTGTTTTCGAGAACGATGGGAATCGAGTATGGTCTTTGGATGAAAGAGAGTACACATCTGACTGGTGCTGCGTGTTCCAAAGCAATAACGAATACTGGTTTTACATTCCCGATGACGATCTCAAACTTGCCTTTGCCGTTCGCGCTATATCTGCTTTGCCTGTGAGAAATGATACACCTTCTGAAATGACAGTTACACTCCCAACCGGAATGGAATTCACTAAAATTCCAGAGGGGAGCTTTGTAATGGGTTCTTCCGAATCGGAACAGGGACGTTCTGACAGTGAAAATCCCCAACACACAGTTCACATAAACTCCTTTGAGTTTATGACAACTCCAGTAACCCAGGGGATGTGGGATGAAGTGATAGGTGGTATTCCTAACTATGGACGGGGCGTTGGATATAATTTTCCTGTGTACGATATAGGGTTTGGCTCGATACGGGTTTTTATTGAGATAATGAACGAGTTGGACACAGCCTATGAGTACAGGCTCCCCAGTGAGGCTGAGTGGGAATACGCCTGTCGTGCAGGAACCACAACACGGTTTTACTGGGGTGATGATCTGGATAACACGGAAATTGATCTCTATGCCTGGTATCAAGGAAACTCAGCCACAAGAACCCATCCGGTTGGTCAGAAGCTCCCTAACAACTGGGGTTTGTACGACATGAGCGGCAATGTTATGGAATGGTGCCAGGACAGCCTTCCTGATAATTATGAGGATTTGACAAGAGAGGGGAGATTGCGCTCAAATGGAAATTACGCTATTGCATTGCGAGGCGGCACTTTTTCCTTTGGTCCGGATGCCTGCCGTTCGGCTTACCGGCCTAATCATGCAGATAGGAGTAACGGATTCCGACTGATAAGGACCAGGGTAAATGGTGGAGGATCTGAGACAGATTCTGTAGAGTACGCTTTTCATAAGGACTCAGAAGGGATAATTACAGACTTATCCTCGGGTTTGGAATGGTCTATTCATCCAGCTCATTCTATTCCATGGATAGACGCAAGAGGTTGGGCATACTCACTTGGTGAGGATTGGAGAATACCAACCCCACAGGAGCTTCGTGACTTGTATGAAACAAATACTGCTTTCTACGGAAATCTGGGTACTGGATGGGGGGTCTGGTCTGAGGACGAGTATGACAGCGCCTCTGTTTCCTGTTTTCGCATGTCTGATGGTGAAGAATTTCCGAGTAGTTTTATGTATCCGCCCTGTGAAGTTAGAGCGTTTGCTGTCCGGACTTACAATGAAGAAAGACTGCCCCCGGCATTTGATGCTTCTGCTTTCATGCAGGATCCCTCGGAAGTAAGATTTATTAAGGACAGTTATGGGAATATTACCGATACTCAAACCGGTCTTGTCTGGTGTGCGGGACCCGCCCGGGATTGCGATATGGTAGATGCTTCCCGATTTCTTGTAGAATTGGGAGATGGATGGCGTTTCCCCTCAATAAGCGAGCTTGAAACCCTCCACGAAGCTGGTATTTACTGGCCGGGTAACATGGGTCCATTCGAAACCAGAGGTTTATTCAACAAAGGTTTCTGGATATGGTCAGACGACCAGGTCGATCAATCTTATCGTAGAAGGAAATTTCTGTTTGGATTTACCATTTTCGGTTGTACAGATCATCGTTCTTTTCGATCCGGGACTGAATACGTAAGGGTATTCGCAGTCCGCCTGAACACGAACTCCTGTATGCGGTAGGTGTCACAACAGTAACCTGTGGTCCATTTATCAACAACGGTCTCTATGTGTGGTGTGAAGATCTTCCTGTTGGTAGTTACTCAGCATATGGTACGAATCCCTGGAAGTTCACTTTCTACAATGCTGGAACTGCTTCTTCAACCCTGCCCTGATCGCTTCGCAATACTCGGGAATAGCATTATCGAGCTAGTCCAGTATCTCGTAGGCATACGTCAGATTGTAATACGCATCACTACAATCGGGGTCAGCTGGATGGCCTGCTCCGGGATATCCGGTTTCCTATCGTTTGTATCCTATCCTTTTCAGGAGTTCTATGCGGTTCTCGATATCTTCCTCGATCTCAACGGCAAAGGGAGGTTCTCCATCGATCACACCCATTATGCCGCCGCCCTGATCGGAACGCGCAACGATGACCTGCACTGGATTTGCAGTGGCGCAGAATATCCTGCAAACTTCGGGGACATTCTTAACCTGATTGAGGATCTGTATGGGGAAAACCCCATGAAGCACTATCATGAATACGTGCCCGCACTGGAGTTTGAGAATGTTCTTCTCGGCGATCGATCTCAATTCGAGATCCGTGCCGTCACTTCTGACAAGCCTCGGACCGGAGGCTTCTGCGAATGCAAGCCCGAAGCGGGCTCCCGGTACCGTACCGGATACTGCTTCGTATAGATCTTCAACGGTCTTAATGAAATGAGACTGCCCCAGGATGATGTTACAGCCTTCGGGAAAATCAAGTTTTACAAGCTCAATTCCAGGTCTGTCCACAGGTACCGCCTTTCATTACGATCAGTATCTCTTTCGTTTACTCGCCGATGGTATATCCATATCAGCTCTGTAATTAGCCACTGTACGCCTTTTCACTTCAATGCCTGCAGCTTCCAGGGCAATAACAAGCTTCGCATCGGACAGAGGCCTGGTTTTGTCCTCCGACCCTATGAGTTTTCTCAGTTCGTCCTTGGCTGTTCTGCTGGATATGTCCCCTCCATCACCGGGGAGCGCTCTGCTGAAGAAGAATCTCATCTCATGAATGCCACCGGGGGACTGAACGTACTTGCCATTGATGGCCCTGCTTATAGTGGACTGATTGTATCCAAGAGCATCGGCCACCATCTGGAGTGTAAGGGGCCGCATTCTCTCTATTCCGTGCTCGAAAAATTCCCTCTGATACTCCGCAAGGAATTCACCTATCCTTGTCACGGTTTCCTGACGCTGCCTTATGGCCTTGATAAACCATGAAGCCTTCTGAAATTTTCTCTTAACGTATTCCTTCTCCTTCGGTGATGTGCTGGGGGATTCGAGGACACGTCTGTTCCGCGTGGAGATCATGAGATGCGGGAACCTGTTGTCATTCAGGATCGCCTCGAAATGATCACCTATCTTGAAAATAATAATATCGGGTATGACTGCGGCATTGGTTGAAAATGAAAAATCGTTGCCGGGCCATGGTTTTAGGACGGATATCCTGTCGATCGCTTCCTGAACCTTATGGGGTGATACTCTTTCGGCTGCCGCGATGGCCTTTATCTTTCTCTCGGCAAGTTCACTGAAATGTTCAGCCACGATCCTGTATTCAAGACTGTCATGATCGTAACCCAGCTTGTCCAGCTGCATTTCAAGTGCGCCGCTCGCACTGATCGAGCCTACACCTGTGGGTTCGAGAGTCCGGACGATCTTCAGAGCTTCAGGAAGGAGATCCGGGTCGCCTTCCCAGGCTGTCTGCAGATCCTGATCAGGCATTGAAAGCAGTCCGTGCCTGTTGAGAGAATAGACAACATAGATAACAGCCTCCTCCAGATCACCCGGAAGCATGAGAGACCAGACCTGATCAAGTAGATACTCGTACAGTGTAGGCTCGCTGGGAGGTTCGGGTATCCATCGATCCTCGTCACCGCGATAGGATCCTGTATAGCTGTCCCCTGAATGCTCATCCAGCTTTTTAAGGATGTCCAGGGTATCATTCTCGTTGCT
>Ga0164313_10001321_pt1 | contig 21853 bp, 21 predicted proteins | sample GuaBasSedimGuay4_FD_113735 | JGI IMG/M metagenome (GOLD analysis project Ga0164313, IMG submission 113735) | Subseafloor sediment microbial communities from Guaymas Basin, Gulf of California, Mexico - Guay4, Core 4569-4, 0-3 cm | ecosystem: Environmental > Aquatic > Marine > Hydrothermal vents... | reverse complement strand
GACCAGTTGAAACCCGGCGCGCTGGAGCAAGCCTGCATCGCCAGTCATTACCCGCTGGAGCTGAGAATGCAGGAAGGTTACGACCACAGCTACTATTTCATCGCCACCTTCATCGAAGATCACCTGCGCCATCACGCCAAGGGACTATTGTAGGAGCGGGCCATGCTGTGGGAGCGGGCCATGCCCGCGATTACTTTGTTTGGCAGCCGCTTAAAAAATCGCGGCCATGGGCCGCTCCTACAGAGCCAGCCAGTTGCGGAATTGCATACCAAACCCGGTCGAGTAGCCCACCGAGCGGCTGCTGATGCGGCCTTCGGCGTCGATCACGTAATAGGTTGGGAAAGCCCGCACGGACCAGTCAGACGCTGTACCGGGATTCCCCATAAGGACCGGCAGGGAGATGCCAGTTTCGTCGATAAACTCCTGCACCTCACCCGTATCCGCGTAGTCCAAAGCAACTGTTGTTGCCCAGGCTATCTGCCCCTCGGCGACCAGGTCGTCCAGGTTGCCAATACTGGTCCGGCAGTAAAAACACCAGGGCGCAAAAAAGTAAACGATGCCCGCCTCACCCATATTCACCGCAGAGCGAATTCCGGAGCCATCCAACAGGGCCAGCACGGTTTCCGGCGCCGGTTCATCGATCGGCAGATCCCGCGTCTGCCAGGAATGAACGGCGTAGAAGACCGCCGCGATGAGCACGGCATCGAAGGCCAGTGATAGCCAAAAATGGGAGCGAAGGCTTTGCCCGTATTTTTTAATTTGTAAGATCATTCTTCCCTGTTGGAGCGGCCCATGGCCGCGATGTTTAAAGCGGCTGCCAAATAAAGTAATCGCGGGCATGGCCCGTTTATGCCCTCGGGTGCTCCTACAATCACAGTTCGCCCCACAGTAGGTGGTCGAGGGCGCCCTGGTAGCCAAAACGTTCAAGATCGATTTTTCCCTTGATGAACACAACGCCTTCCTCTTCCAGCAAATCCTTCTGCTGCTGGAAACCCGGGCTGTCCGCGGGAAAGGATATCTTCCCCTGGGCGTTGACCACGCGATGCCAGGGCAGCGTCATGCCGCGTGGCGCCCGCCGCATGGCCTGGCTCACCCGTCGCGCCGCCCGGCGCATGCCGGCCAGGCGAGCTACTTCGCCGTAGGTCAGGACATGACCACGCGGAATTCCCTGCACCACCTGCCACACGGTTTTCACCCATGTATTAAAGTCGGACGTGGTGGAGAAAGGACCTGTATTGTTCTGTTGATTCACGCTGGATCGATTTCAGTGCACACTGTAGCCTTGCAGTCTAACTTAACCAAGGTAATGAAAACATGACCGTCAAAGCCGACACCCGCTTGACCCGGCTCCCGGAACGGGGCAGCCAGGATTTTAAACTGGCCTGTGACATCCTCGACGAAGCCCGCATTTGTCATGTTGGATTCACCCTGGATGAACAACCCTACGTTGTTCCGATGTCGCTCGGGCGGGATGGCGACCAGGTCCTGTTGCACGGTTCTGTGGTTAGCCGGCTGATGAAAAACCTGGCCAGTGGCCTGCCCTGTTGCGTGACGGTCACGCACCTGGACGGCCTGGTGCTGGCCCGCTCTGCCTTCAATTCATCAATGAACTATCGTTCGCTGATGGTCTTCGGCAGCGCCAGGCTGATCTCGGACGAGGCGGAAAAAAAGCGTGGCTTCGATATCCTGGTGGAACATCTGCTGCCCGGCCGCCTGAGCGACCTGCGCGAGTCAACGCGCAAGGAACTCAACGCCACTACCTTGCTCGCATTACCGCTGAAAACCTTCAGCATCAAGACCAGCGACGGGCCGCCCGACGACGCCAAAAAGGACCTGGACACCCCCATCTGGGCAGGCGTCATTCCGCTTGAACTGAAAGCCGGTGAACCTGAGCCCGCACCGGATATGGTAGCGGACATTCCATTGCCCGCCTATCTCAAACAGTAGTCATGCTGTGAAGCGTTGAGGCAAGCCCACTCATTCGTCGGAACCACTCCTCAAGGATGCTTCCTGTGATGCCTTCAATATGCCTCTTAAGATATTGATTTCATTCTGATCTGGACGGGCGCGATTGAATAATCTTCGCAAGCGAAGCATCAGGCGCTTTGGTTGCTTTGGATTGAGGAAACGGATATCGAGCAGGGTCTGCTCCAGGTGTTCAAACAGGCCTTCCATCTGTTTATCATCAACTGGCTCCCAGTCCAGTGGTGCAATTGAGATATCAGAAAATCCCTGTGCCGCCACCCTCAATTCATAGGCCAGGATCTGCACCGCCTGGGCCAGGTTGAGTGAAGAATAATCCGGGTTGGATGAGATGTTGACCAGGTACTGGCAACGTTGCATCTCCTCGTTGGTCAGGCCATAGCGCTCACGCCCGAACAGCAGGGCAACCTCATGTGAAGCGGATTCCGCCAGCGCCTGTTTGGCGGCCCGGCGCGCGTCCAGCATCGGCATCGGCAGGCTGCGCATGCGGGCGCTGGTCCCCAGCACCAGCGGGCAACCGGCAAGGGCCGAATCCAGCGAGTCATGCACCACAGCGGACTGCAACAGGTCGTCGGCTCCGGAAGCCATCGCTGTCGCATCGGCATTTGGAAACACTTTGGGTGTGACCAGGTGCAATGAAGAAAGGCCCATCACCTTCATGGCCCGGGCGGTCGCACCGATATTCCCGGGATGCGTCGTGTTGATCAGCACGATGCGCACCCGGGACAGACGGGATTCCACAATCTCTGCCTCGGATCCTGCCATCGCCGCTCTGCTTCTGGTATCCTGTGCCGCCTTTTCAAGACTATCTGACATGACTCATCCTGTACTCAATGTCGCTATCGAAGCTGCCTACGCCGCCGGTAACATCATGCGCCGCCAAATGCAGCACGTGGACGCCATTCCTGTTGAACGCAAAGCCCGGCACGACTATGTCAGCGAAGTAGACCGCGCCTGTGAAGCGGAAATTGTACGGGAAATTAAGCGCTTTTACCCCGATCATGCATTTTTGTGCGAGGAAAGCGGCAAAACCGGTGACGACAACCGTGTCTGGGTCATCGACCCCCTGGACGGAACCAGCAACTACCTGCACGGCCTGCCTCATTTTGCAGTCTCGATTGCGCAGCAGATCAGGGGCCGCACGGAACATGCCGTAGTTTACGACCCCATTCGTGAAGAACTATTCGCGGCCAGCAGGGGTTCAGGGGCTTACCTGAACAACACACGGATGCGGGTGACGGCGCGCAAAGGCCTCGAAGGAGCCATACTGGCTACCGCGTTTCCATTCAGGAACCGTGACAGGCTGCAAGCCTACGCTCGCGTTTTCCAGGGCGTGTTCGCCAAAGTCGAAGACTTTCGGCGGGCCGGCACGGCCAGCCTTGATTTGGCCTGGGTGGCTGCCGGTCGCCTGGACGGTTTCTTTGAAATTGGCCTGAAACCCTGGGACGTAGCCGCCGGCGCACTGATCGTGCGCGAGGCCGGTGGCGTGGTGCTGGACTTCGACGGCAACGACGCCGTCGAAGAAGCAGGAACGATTATCGCGGCGCCCTACAAGGTAATGACGCCGTTGCGGCAACTGATCGCCTCAAAGTGGAAAGTCGAACAGGCTTAACCGGTTGGGGTTGGATCAGGGGTTCTGATCGATCGTCGCCCCTTCTTTCTCCACCGCTAGCAGGTCAAACTTGCTGACACCCAGTTCCAGCAACGTCGTGCTCGCGACGTAGATGGACGAGTAGGTTCCGACCAGCACACCCACGATCAGCGTGAACGCGAAGGCGTGGATGATTTCGCCACCAAAGATAAACAAGGCAACCAACACCAGCAAGGTGGTCATGGATGTCATCAAGGTGCGCGAGAGCGTCTCATTGACCGAGATGTTGACAACTTCAAGCGGCGAGGCTTTGCGCAGGCGCGGGAAATTTTCGCGGATGCGGTCGAACAGGACGATGGTGTCATTCAGCGAGTAACCGATTACGGCCAGCAAGGCTGCGACCACTGTCAGGTCAAATTCCACTTGCACCACCGCCAGCACACCCATCGTAATGATGATGTCATGCACCAGCGCGGTAACTGCGCCTACGGAGAATCTCCACTGGAATCGCATCATCACGTAGAGAAAGATGCCGATCAGTGCGTAAACCACCGCCAGAATGCCCTGCTCCTTGAGTTCATCACCCACTTGTGGACCAACAAATTCGACACGGCGCATTACCACTTCGCCTTCCACGCCCTGCTGTAATGCCGCTAATACCACGGTTGAAATTTCGGCTTCGCTTTCGCCTTCGGTAGCCGTGAGCGGAATCCGGACAATGATGTCCGAAGCGGCGCCAAAGGTCTGTACGATGGCATCGTTCATTCCCACATCGGTCAGATTTGACCTGACCTCAGAAATCTCAGGAGCGGTTGCATAGCTCACCTCGATCAGCGTTCCGCCGGTGAAATCGAGCCCGTAATTCAAATCCCTGGTGAACAGCATGACGATGCTGAGGGTGATGAGAATAAGCGATGTTGCAAACGCAATTTTGCGCCTGCCCATGAAGTCGATATTGGTTTTTTTGTTCAGAAATCTCATTGCCGCACCTCAGATGGACAGCTTACGGACGCGCTTTTGGCCGCCGTAAATCAGGTTGACGACCGCTCGTGTGCCCATGATCGCAGTGAACATGGATGTCATGATGCCCAGCGACAGCGTTACGGCGAACCCCTTGATGGGCCCGGTGCCGAACAGGAACAGCACGAACGCGGCAATCAGCGTAGTGATGTTGGCATCAGCGATGGTTGAAAAGGCCTTGTCATAGCCGGCACGAATACTGGCCTGCGGCGTATTGCCGTTACGCAGTTCCTCGCGGATACGCTCGAAAATCAACACGTTGGCATCCACCGCCATACCCACCGTCAATACGATACCGGCGATACCCGGCATGGTCAGCGTAGCGCCCAGCATCGACAGCAAGGCAAACAGCAGCACCATGTTGGCGAACAGGGCCAGGTCAGCCACCAGGCCGAAAACACGGTAGTAAACCGCCATGAACACCAGCACCAGGAGGAATCCGATCAGGACCGATTTGAAGCCCTGCTCTACGTTGTCTGCACCCAGGCTGGGGCCAACCGTGCGCTCTTCCACAATTTCCATTGGTGCGGCCAATGCACCCGCTCTCAACAGCAACGCCAACTGACTGGCTTCGGCCATCGAATCAAGACCGGTGGTCTGGAATCGTTTGCCGAAAGGCTCTCGCACCACGGCCACGCTAATGACCTCCTCGGTCTTGCGCCCGCCTGATTTCTGCTCGATGTAGACCACGGCCATGCGGTTACCCACGTTATCGCGAGTGAAGTCCAGCATGCGCTTGGCGCCAACACCATCCAGCGTGACACTGACCTGGGGTTGGCCGGTCTGCTGGTCAAATCCGCTGGAAGCGCCGATCAGTTGATCACCCGCCACGATCAGGCGTTTTTTCAACAAGACCGGTTGGCCACTTTCATCCGTGTACATCCGTGACTCCGGCGGAATCCTGCCCGTCTGGGCGGCAGTGAATGCATCATTGGCTTCGTCAACGGCCCGGTATTCGAGCGTCGCGGTGGCGCCGATGATTTTCTTGGCATCAACCGTGTCCTGTACGCCAGGCAGTTGCACGACCACGCGGTCGGCGCCCTGCTGCTGGATCACCGGCTCGGCAACGCCGATCTCGTTAACCCGGTTGCGCAATGTGTTGATATTCTGTTTCAACGCGGTTTGCTGCAACTCGAGCAGTTGTTGCTCCCTGACGGTGGCTGAAATGCCGAAATATTCCTCCGTGTCCAACTCGCTGACGTTCAAACCCTGCAGGCTTTGGTCCTTGCGAATGATCTCCAGAGCGCTGTTCCTGTCCTCAACGCTGCGCAACAAAGCCAATAAGTTCTTATTACCTTCACGCCGTACAGACACGTAACGGATACGTTCTTCCCGCAGCGCGGAGCGTAAATCGTCAACATAGCGGTCCAGTTGCTGACTGCGCGCGGTATCCATGTCGACCTGCATCAGGAAGTGCACCCCGCCCTGCAGATCAAGACCCAGTGTCATCGGCTTGCCGCCGAGCGCGCGGAGCCAGGTTGGCGTGGCGTGCGCAAGGTTCAGCGCGACGACGTATTGCTCGCCCAGCGCTTCCTTGATCACGCCGGATGCCCGCATCTGGTCTTCGATCGAGTTGAAGCGGTACAGCATGCGATTGCCGGCCCGTTCCTTGTTCTTGAAGGTGATCGTTTCAACGACCAGCGCGTCTTCGATATTCGCGTCAAGATCGAGTGGAATGGCAAAGCCGCGAGCGGAAGTTATCTGCAGTGCCGGGTCTTCACCAAACAGGTTTGGCAGGGAGTACAGCACCCCCAAAAACAGGACCATCACGATCAGCAGATATTTCCAGGCAGGATATTGATTCATTATTCAGCCTCGGAACAGGTATTTGTTGTTTGGAGTCCGTCTCAGGCGGACTTGATTGTGCCTTTAGGCAGGACATTCGCAATGGCGTGCCTTTGCACCTTGATTTGCACGTTGTCTGCGACTTCGACGGTAATAAACGACTCGCCTACATTACTGATGCGACCGAGCAAACCACCGTTTGTCACCACCTCATCCCCGTTGCCGAGTTCAGCCACCAGTTTCTTATGATCCTTGGCGCGCTTCATTTGCGGGCGAATCAACAGAAAATAGAAGATAACGAAAATAATGATCAGCGGCAGGAATGACATAAGTCCGCCTGTCGTTGTAGCGTCCTGCGCGTGAGCGCTGGTGATAAAGAAATCCAAGATTTCCATGAGAATCCTCATAAAGAACGATTTGCAGCCGGATATTATAAGTGAAAGGACACCGTCATCATACGGATTTACTGTTTTTCTTTAAATTTTCGAGGAATGCGGCGGCAAAAGACTCGAGTTCTCCAGCGCCGATCGCATCCCGCAGGCCCTGCATCAGGTTCTGATAGAAGCGCAGGTTGTGAATAGTCATCAGTCGCGCGCCTAGAATCTCGTTGCAGCGCTCAAGATGTTTTACATAAGCGCGTGAGTAATTCAGACAGGTTTCACAATCGCAATCAGGATCGATCGGGGAGGTATCCTGCCGGTACCTCGCATTACGAATTTTCAGCACCCCACGACTGGTGAACAGGTAACCGTTGCGGGCGTTGCGCGTCGGCATCACGCAATCGAACATGTCGATGCCCCGCAGCACTCCGGCGATGATGTCCTCCGGCCGGCCCACACCCATCAGGTAACGCGGACGGTCCCGGGGCAGTTCCGGCACCGTGAAATCGAGTACCCGGTCACGCTCGTCGTGTGGTTCCCCCACCGACAGGCCACCGATGGCATAGCCGTCGAAACCAATATCAATCAGGCCGCGTGCGGAACGCACGCGCAGGTCTTCGTACATTCCGCCCTGCACTATACCGAACAAGGCAGACGGGTTGCCCTGGTGGGCGCGCCTGGACCGTTCCGCCCAGCGCAAGGACAGCTCCATCGATTCACGGGCCTGCTCCACGGTGGCCGGATAAGGTGTGCACTCGTCAAAAATCATAACGATGTCGGAACCCAGCGATTTTTGCACCGCCATTGATTCCTCCGGCCCCATAAAGACCTTCGACCCGTCGATCGGTGATGCAAACGTCACGCCTTGTTCGGTAATTTTTCGCCGCTCAGCCAGGCTCCAGACCTGGAATCCACCCGAATCCGTCAGGATCGGGCGGTCCCATTGCATGAAGCCGTGCAGGCCGCCGTGCTCTTCAATGACCTCGGTGCCGGGCCGCAACATCAGGTGAAAGGTGTTGCCCAGGATGATGTCCGCACCGGTCTCGCGCACCTCACCAGGGGTCATCGCCTTGACGGTGCCGTAAGTGCCCACCGGCATGAAGGCCGGCGTGCGGATATCGCCCCGTTCCATCTGTAAAACGCCCGTTCGCGCCTTGCCATCGGTCTTGTGGATTTCGTATTTCAAACCCGGGCCGCCACCATCACGCGTTTGTGGTAACGCAGTTGCTCGTAGGCGTCTTCGGGTGGTTCCAGTACCGTTGCACTGGAAAACCCGACTTTTTCCAGCAGCCACAGCAATGCGTCCAGGCTGGGCACCAGGCAGACGCCGGTGATACTGGCTTCGGGCCCATGTGTATCTCCGGTTTCATCGATGATGCCGAAACTGCCCTGCAACGGGCGCACATACTGATAACTGCCGTAATCGACATAACCGCTCATCCCGGGAACGATCTGGGTTTCGATGATGCAAAGCTTTTTGCACAGTGAGCGGCATACGCGCAGGGCGCCGACGGGGTTTTCCAGGTGATAAAGCAAGCCGAGCATCAACACCACATCGAACTGACCCAAAGTCCCGGGGTTTTGTTGATGGATGTCGCCTGTTTGGAACGACAGGTGATCCATGCCATAAATCTGAGAGATCAGGGTGGCATCATCAACGTGTGATTGCCGGGCGTCGATGCCCAGCACGCTCGAGAAACCCGCTCGCGCCATGTTGACCGCAAACCAGCCCTGGTGAGATGCCAGGTCCAGGGCCGACAGGCCAGCCCGGTCCGGCCCCAGATTTTCATCCAGGCAGGATTCCAGCATTTGCCAGCGTGTATCGTGGATCGCCTTGATGTCACTTCCATGATAGGTGGGCGTGGTGCTGCCATCAGGCAATTCATACGAATAGAACCATTCCCTGGCATGCGCCTGTTCGATCATTGTGGACATTGGAAACTCCGGAATTTTATTAACAGGGAATTATGACAATTGCGCGGTCAGAGAACCAGCATTGCATCACCATAACTGAAGAAACGATAAGCCATGGCCACCGCGTGCTGATAAGCGGCCAGGGTCTGGTCCGTGCCAGCCAGCGCACAGACCAGCATCAGGAGCGTGGACTCGGGCAAATGAAAGTTGGTCAGCAGGCCGTCGATCACGCGAAATTGATAGCCCGGGTAGATGAAAATCCGGCTGTCGCCAGAATAGGGCTCGAGCGTGCCGCCCGCGGCGGCCGTTTCCAGGCTGCGCACCGCCGTGGTTCCCACCGCGATGACCCGCCCGCCCCTGCTGCGGGTGCGCTCGACAGCTGCACAAACCCGGGCGGAAACCTCCAGGCGTTCCGCGTGCATCCGGTGATCCGCAATGTTATCGCAGCGCACCGGCTGGAACGTCCCGGCGCCCACGTGCAGTGTCACCTCGACCCGCTCCACGCCACGCGATTCGATTTGATTCAGCAAGGCAACGTCAAAATGCAGTCCCGCAGTTGGTGCCGCGACGGCGCCCGGATGGCGGGCGTATACCGTTTGGTAGCGTTCGCGGTCCGCGGGGGTATCTGCGCGGACAATATACGGTGGCAGCGGCATGTGGCCCAGCTTCTCAAGCTTCTCACCCAGCCCTCCACCAACCAGCCGCAGATTGAAAAACGAACCTTCCCGCCCGGTAACTTCCATTTGTGAACCGTCCTCGAGAAAAATGATCGAGCCCTCACGAGGCGACTTGCTGACGCGCAACTGGGCCAGGCATTCACTGTCATCGACCATCCGCTCCAGCATGATCTCCACCTGCCCGCCGGTCTCCTTGCGCCCGAACAGGCGCGCGGGGATCACCCGGGTATCGTTGAACACGAGCAAATCACCTTCCCGGAGCAAATCCGGCAAATCAAGAATGTAGCCGTCGTCGAGTTGCCCGCCGCTCTTCGACAGGCGCAACAACCGGCTGTCGGAGCGTCGCGACAGCGGTTGCTGTGCGATCAACCCCGGCGGCAGATCAAATTGAAAATCACTGCGTTTCAACGGTGCTACTGGCAATCCAACTCATCGGTCAGCTTGATGATCTGGTCCGTACGCTTGACCGATCCGCTCAGGGGAGGTTTGAACAGGTAGTCCAGGCTCCAACTGCCGGTGGATTCGCTGTCGAAACTGCGTTCAAGCACACCGACGGTTTCGAATGAAACAGGGCTTGGGGCGCAGACGGCGCAATAACCGCTGAATTGAAGCATTGGCAACTCACTATTGGTCGGTTCTGAATTCACCACGTCCTGGGCAAACAGCCACCTGGGCCTGCCCGAGTCATCGAACAGGTAATGTATCTGCGCCTGGGTGCCGGCATTGACCAGGATGCTGGCGCCGCCGAGGCCGTCAACGCCCCGGAACCACACACCGGTGTAGCTCTTGTTTTGCGGGCAGGTCGGTGGGCTGATTGGCTGCATGCGTTCCGTACCCGATTGGCCGAACAACGTGTAGGAGAACATCGCGTCGTTTTCAGTCAGGCTGGATATTGAAACCTGTCCGACCGGTGCTGACTGCTGTTGTGCGCCATCGTTGGTAAAACGCCTCAGATCCGCCGTCCAGATATTGCCGGTCGTCACCGGGTTGCCTGCGATGTACCAGGCGGGCTGACCGGCTTCATCATAGGTGTACCAGATCAGCACGCTGCTGGAACCACCCTGGTTGTACTCGTAGCCCTGGCCCAGTCCGGGCCGGGAATTGGGTTCCCACAGACCAGGCCGGGCCGCAATGGGCGCCCCCTGAAATTCAACGTCCGCCCTGATCTCGACCGCGCTGGGTGAGTCGTTGGCGTTGGTCAGCACGGGATACCATCGGCCGGCCTCCACGCCAATAACTGTGATTGAGGGTCCAACGCCGCCAACCCCTGTGGCTGAGACTCTTGTCTGTGCGCCGCCGGCAGGGGTCGCAAAAGGCGGCTCCCCTAGTGCCTGATCAAAATCAAGGCGCTTGAGTTCCACTGTCAGGCCATTGTTTTGTGCCGCGTCGGCCCCGCTGGCGAATATCGTCAATGCGCTGGCGCCCGGTGGAATATCGATAAACAGGCGATCGTGTGAATCACTGGCATCGATGGCCAGGCGATGGGTGGTTCCGTTCATTAACGGAAACGTCTGTGCGGCGGATATGCTGCTGCGGTTGAACCGCAACGGGATCACGCCGATGTTGTTCAGGGCATTCCTGCTGGTGCCGACGCCGACCGCTCCGAAAAATTGCTCGCCGGGCAGTGCATTGAGGTTGTCCCAACTGACTCTGACCGGGATCGTATCCCCCGCGCTGGTGATACCCGGCCCACTCGCCGCGAGCTTACTGTCTCCGGAATCCGTGATCGCGGCATGCAGCAGCGTAGCTTCATCACCACCGATCTCGGTTCCCGCCCAATTCTGAACCAGCACCCAGTAACTGCCCGGCTGCAGGTCGTAAAGATCACATTGTTCCCGATCGCCCTCAGATGCGCTGAAACACAATTCTTCCCACGAATCGGCAACGCCGTTGCCATTGTCGTCACGCCCCACGTACAGGTCGAGGTCCACGGCGGTCGATGCCAGCGTTTCGGCATGCAGCCACAATCCACCCTGCGGCAGTTCATGCCAGGTAGTGAATACACCCTCTCCATTATCATAGGGGTCATCATTGGTGGGATCTGTGACCAGCAATTCAGTCGTGCGGTCCGGTAACACCAGGCCGCCGCTGGTGTAGGTCGCATCCTGCAGGGCGATCAGGTCCGACAGTGGAAATTCCTGCCAACCTCCGTTGCGGTTATCGTTGATGGTCCAGCTTTTGGGCAAGTCGCCGGCATGTGGTTTCACCGCTACCGTCAAGAACTGATCAGTGGACCCGGTAGCGCTGAGCCTGATGCTTCCATATACCCACTCACCGATACTCGGATCTGCTCCAAGATCAATGGCGATTTCCAGTGCGCGGGAACCTCCATTGCCCAGTGTAAAGTTGGCAGGCGTGACCGTTACCGTTACGCCTGCAGGGAAATCCAATGGCGTTGCAGACCAGTTGCCGCCGCCCATGTGGTCCGTAACCTTGCGGGTAAAGCTGCAGTGGTCACGGCAGGAAGCATCGACCAGTCCAGCCAGGTTCAGATCTGCGGGTTCCCCGCCTGCCGCCGGGTTGGCTGAAATAAATTCATCTACGGTGACCTCCAGGTAAAGGCCGGTAATAACAGCCTCGCCCAACTGGGGACGCCCGGCACCTTGTTCATGTGCCGTGGCGGCGCTGCCATCATAATCTATCGCCAGGTCCCGGTAGGCCGTGGTTTCGATCGCAGAAATCACCTGACTCACCTTCCAGTCCGGGTGAACTGATTTGACCAGAGCGCCAGCGCCAGCGATGTGTGGCGATGCCATTGAAGTGCCCGACAGGTAGGTATATTGCTGGCCGTTTTCGGTGGCTGCGAAAATCCTCTCCCCGGGCGCAATCAGGTTTGGTTTTAAAACATCTTCCACCGGCGGCAACCCAGGGCCGCGCGAACTTGCCACTGATACCTGATCGGCAAAACCGTCAGACTCGACCAGGGTTGGGTCTGAGATGGTCCCGCCGTGACCGCTTCCACTGGCCAGCCATTCGCGAAGTTTATCGCCATCTTTTTCACCGACGTGACTGGCCGGCAGGCAGTGATTATCAGCTTTCACAGCTTCACCAAAATCGGCGGTATTGGCGAGGATATAGCCCCCTGCTCCTGCCAGAAGTACATTCTTGCCTTTTTCAACACGACCGTATGAGCCGCGGTCACAAACCACGATTTCGCCATTAAATGGTTGCTCACCTTGCCAGGGATTGCTCAACCCCTGATTCCCTGCGCAAGTCGGCTGAAACTCCGCTACCCCGGCGCCGCACAGGGCGAAACCGTAATCCCGGGCATGCACAATAACGCGCTGGCCGGTACCGCCGGTGAGGCTGGCGCCCGTGATATCTTCCGGTGGCGTGGCATTACCGCCAACCAGGTTCTTCACAATATTGCCATCTCCAACATTATGCGTGGCATAGCCAACGCCCACTATCCAGGGTGCAATGGCGGGTGAACCGACTGTCGAATCTTCCGGACCCGCGTTACCGGCCGAGGTAACAACGATTACGCCCGCGCCGCGCGCGTTCAGAAAAGCACGCTCAATGGTGCCGAATTGCCAGGGATTGCCGGCAGTTCCGCCGATTGAATAATTGAGCACATCGACACCATCTTCAATTGCCTGGTCGATGGCGGCAATGGTGAAAGAATCGAAGCAATCACTGATGTGGCAGATTCTGTACGTGACCAGATTGGCCCTGGGCGCAACCCCGGACAGTGTCTGATCACCCCTGCCCGGCACTGGAATATTGACCGGGTTGCCGACCGCGATGGATGCAACGTGGCTGCCATGGCCGGCGATGTCCTTTCCATTCGTGCTTTCCTCGACTTCTTCGGTCGAGGGTATGTCAGTGATGTAATCGTAGACACCGATTAACTTATTGTTGCACAGGACCTCAGGCAGGCTGCACAGCCCGAGGGTTTCGCCCAGTGGATTACTGTGTACGTACCCATCAAGAGTGGGGTCATCGAACGACGGGCTGTCCCAATTGATGCCTGAATCGAGAACACCGACAATGATGTTTTCACCCCCTGAGGCAGTAAATCCGGACGCTCCGGACCAGATTTGCCCCGCCCCGATCCATTCGGGACCGGCAAAGGTTTCCAGCTTCCTGATCCGGTCTTTGCCGATCGATTTCACCAGCGGGGATTTCGCCAGGATCGCAGCATCTTCTACGCTGAGATCAACTGTCACGCCGTTAGTGGCCAGGCGGTACTGGTGCAACGGTGTAATGGCTCGCTGCAGCAAGCGGGAGGCTTCACGGGTGAAATCTTCATGGCGCTCAGCGATAAACTCCAGGTAGGCGAGCGCCTGGGGAGAACGCACGTCCAGTTTCCGCTTACCGGTCAAATGAACGGCGGTTGGATCCAGCCGTAAATCTTCATTGCCGCGACCGACCGAAAGCCGGCGTCCGTCATATGCAGCCAGTGGCGGATCCTGCAATTCGACTACATACCGTTGCAGCGCGGCCGATGAATCTGATCCACTGCGGGCTGACACGGATTGCAAGCCCAGCGCCATCGTGAGCAGCGCCACCCAGACCAGCGACAATGTGTTGTTCAATCTAAATATCATCCATGACTCCTGGCTGGATCCCTCATCGTGACCAGTTCCTCGGCAGCCGTCGGGTGAATCCCGATGGTGCAGTCGAACCGTTCTTTCGTCAGTCCCGATTTTACCGCGACCGCAAACCCCTGAACAATTTCCGGCGCATCCATTCCAACGATATGGATACCGACCACTTTTTGACTCTCGCGTTCAATAATCAGCTTCATCATGGTCTTCTCGTCCCGCCCGGAAAGCGTGTACTTCATGGGACGGAATTCTGAAATGTAGACGTCAATCGGCCCGATATGGGTGATGGCGTCTTCTTCGCTGTAACCCACGGTTCCCACCGGTGGCTGTGAAAACACGGCTGATGGGACAAATTCGTGATTCACGGGTCGCGCCCGGTCACCAAAAACGGTATCCGCGAAAGCATGGCCCTCGTAGATCGCCACCGGCGTCAGGTTGACCCTGCTGGTGACATCACCCACCGCGTAAATGTTCTCAATGTTGGTCTGGGAATACTCATCCACGACCACGCGGCCATCGGCCCGGAATTCCACGCCGATATCGCGCAGACCCAGGTCACGCACATTCGGCACGCGACCGGTCGCGTACATCACCTGATCCGCTTCCAGTGTCTCGCCGCCTTGCAGAGTCAGTTCAAGTCCTGAGCCGGTTTTGCGGATGCTTTCGACTTCCGCTTCCAGCATCAACCGGACACCCTTTTTCTGCAGTTCCGAGCCCACCACTCTGCGCACGTCGTGGTCGAAACCGCGCAAAATCGCATCGCCGCGATACAACTGGGTAACTTCCGAGCCCAGGCCATTGAAAATTCCGGCAAATTCACAGGCAATAAATCCGCCACCGATAATCGCGACGCGCGGCGGGAGTTGTTCAAGATCAAAAGCCTCGTTGGAAGTAATGGTGTGTTCAATACCCGGAATGTCAGGCGCCCAGGGGTGGCCGCCGGTCGCAATCAGGACATGCTCTGCGCTGATTGTCTCATCGCCAACGCGGATGCGATGCGGATCAACGAAGGAACCCCGATGTGGATACAACACGACACCTGAGTCCGACAACAGCCGCAAATAGATTTGGTTGAGACGGTCGATTTCTTTGTCCTTCGCGTGGATCAGGTCCGGCCAGCTAAAACGGGCCGGGCCGGTCTCCCATCCATAACCGCGGGCGTCCTCGAAATCCTCGGCGAAATGCGAGGCGTAGACGAGCAGCTTTTTGGGCACACAACCGCGGATCACGCAGGTGCCACCCACCCGGCTTTCTTCACAAATAGCCACGCGCGCACCATGTGCGGCCGCAATTCTCGCAGCGCGCACGCCACCCGAACCGGCGCCGATCACAAACAGGTCAAAATCAAACTCACTCATCTGGGGTTCACTCTCCTACAGTGCAGGCGCACTATACCTTTTCCAAAAATCGGATGCTTGACCCAGAAAGACCGCTGTTTGACACGAAAAATTTCGAAAAAGATGTATTGATTTGAATCATTCAGCTAATTAGAATCTCTTGGACTTGCCCGCGTGGTTTCCGTAGCATGGCGCCACAAAGATAAATCCGTACATGGAGCTTCATGCTTTCTGCATCTCAAATCAATTTTGAGCGATATTTTGAACCGGTTTTCCAGCCTGTCGACTTCAAGCTGGGAGCGGGTGAATTGCTGCTGGTCACAGGCACCAACGGCTGCGGCAAAACGACTTTGATCCGGGTCCTGGCAGGCATCCTGTACCCCACTTCGGGGAAAATCGACAACCAGGCGCGCGGAATGGCCTACGTGGGTCACTACCTGGGCATCAAGGACGACCTGAGCGTATTGGAAAACCTGCGTTTCATCCGGGATTTCCTTGGCACTTCAACCCGTAGCTGCCAGGAACTGATCCAGCAGGTTGGCCTGGCGCGAGTATCGGAACAACAGGCGCGCACCTTATCAGCAGGGCAACGCAAGCGCTGCGCGCTGGCGCGCTTACTGGTCAGTGAGGCAGAGCTTTGGTTGCTGGATGAACCCTATTCCAACCTCGACCAGGAAGGCGTGGAGCTGGTTGATCAGATGCTCAGCAAGCACCTGGAATCCGGCGGCGCATGTGTGCTGGCCACCCACGGCGCCCACCGGCCCGAATGGGCGGCTACACAGAACTATCACCTTATTTCAGGAGCCGCCGCATGAACGCCATACCAGCGAGCGGCAGCCTTTCTAGGGCATTTTTCGCACTCCTGAGGCGGGATTTGCTGCTGGCCTTCCGGCGCCGGACCGAACTGTTGTTCCCGGTCATCTTCCTGCTGGTGGTAATCAGCCTGTTCCCATTGGGAATCGGCCCGGGGCCGCAACTGCTGGCCAGGATCGCCCCCGGGGTGATCTGGATCGCGGCGCTGCTGGCCACCGTGATCTCACTCGACGCCCTGTTCCGCTCGGATTTTGAAGACGGGACACTGGAGCAGTTCGTTATCAGCGGACACCCGCTGACCCTGATTGCACTGGCCAAGATCATTGCTCACTGGCTGGTTGCAGGCTTGCCAATTGTCCTGCTCTCACCCCTGCTGGCCCTGTGGATGAACCTGCCGATGGAATCCCTTGGCGTGTTGGTGCTGACCCTGGCTCTGGGTACGCCCATCCTGAGCCTGATCGGCTCAATCGGCGTCGGTCTGACCATCAGCCTCAAGAAGGGGGGGCAACTGCTGTCCCTGCTGGTATTTCCGCTGTACGTCCCCATCTTGATTATCGCAACCGCCGCAGTAATGGCATCCTCCGATAGCCTGCCCTACACCCAGTTTCTGGGTCTGCTGCTGGCAGGCCTGATAACATCGGTGACACTCGCGCCTTTTGCGGCCGCTGCGGCACTTAAAATAAGTCTGTCATAAATATGAATACTACGAAAAAAAGCAAGCCCAGAAAGAACCCGGTTGTGATGTTCATTCACAAGATGGGCTCGCCGCCGTGGTTTTATAACTTCACCGGAAAATTCATTCCCTGGTTATGGCTCATATTCGGCGCTCTCACCATCTGGGGCCTGTATCTCGGCCTGGTCAAGGCGCCAGCCGATTACCAACAGGGTGAAAGTGTCCGGATCATGTACTTGCATGTCCCGGCCGCATGGATGTCGTTGCTGATCTACTCGGCGATGGCTGTGATGGGGTTCATTGCCCTGGTCTGGCGGATCAGGATCATGGAAATTCTGACCATGGCCAGTGCGCCGATCGGAGCAGCGTTCACCATCGTGACGCTGACGGCTGGCTCTCTATGGGGGCGCCCGACCTGGGGTACCTACTGGGTCTGGGACGCGCGACTGACCAGCGAGTTGGTTCTGTTGTTCCTGTACCTGGGCGTCATCGGCCTGTACAACTCGATCGATGAACCGCGCAAAGCAGCGCGTGCGGCCTGCCTGCTGGCACTGGTAGGTGCGGTCAACCTGCCGATCATCCATTATTCAGTGAAATGGTGGAATACACTGCACCAGGGCAGCAGTATCAGCCTGTTGGGGGGCAGCAGCATTGATGCCAGCATGTTGTGGCCGCTATTGATCATGGCGGTTGCCGGTAAATTTTATTACGCGGCCAACCTGTTGACCCGCGCCCGGGTGACGCTACTCGAGCAGGACATGCGCAAGGGATGGGTGCGCGAAATTTTGAAGGAGAAGAACTGATGAGCCATGCACCTTTTATCTGGGCGGCCTATTTGATCGGCGTTGTTGTTCTCCTGTGGTGCGCGGTGGCGCCCCTGGTCAAGAGAAGATCCATTACCAGGGACATCAGGCGCTTGATTCAAATAGAGGAGCGTTCCGTTGACTCCAACACGTAAAAGAAGACTGATTGCAGTTTTATTGATCCTGGCGGGCGTTAGCGTCGCCAGCACGATTGCATTCTATTCCTTGCAGGAGAACCTGCTTTATTTCCAGAGCCCGAGTGAACTGGCCCTGCAACCGATGCCACCCGGCAGGCAATTCCGTCTCGGCGGACTAGTCAAACCCGGCACCGTGGCCAGGCAAGGGGAAGGACTGACAACCCGGTTCGTGGTGACCGACGGCCCGAAGGAAGTCCTCGTGGAGTACGTGGGCACCCTGCCGGACCTGTTTCGCGAAGGCCAGGGCGTTATCGCCCGTGGCTCAATGGACGAATCGGGAATGTTCGCCGCCTCCGAAGTCCTCGCCAAGCACGATGAGAACTACATGCCGCCTGAAGTAGCGGATGCCCTGGAAGCATCGGGCCACGTACTTAAGGACACCGAATGATCCCCGAACTTGGACAAGTCACCCTGATGGGCGCGTTGCTGGTTGCGTTCGCGATGGGCATCCTCCCCCTGATCGGGGCCTCCACCGGCAACCAGCGGCTGATGAGAATCGGCCAGACGGGCGCCATCGCGCAGTTTTTCCTGGTTGCGGGGGCCTTTGCGATGCTGACCTGGGCTTTCGTGACGCAGGACTTCTCCGTGGAGTACGTGGCGCGCAACAGCAATTCACTGTTACCCATGGAATACCGCTTTTCAGCCGTTTGGAGCTCGCACGAAGGCTCGCTGTTGCTGTGGGAACTGACTTTGTGCCTGTGGACCTTCGGCGTGGCTCTGTTCAGCGCAAAACTGCCGGATGATTTCCGGGCCCGTACTCTTGCGGTACTTGGCTGGGTTTCCGCCGGCTTTTTGATGTTCGTGATCTTTACCTCCAATCCATTCGGGCGCCTGATGCCTGCCGCCGTTGACGGTCTGGACCTGAACCCATTGCTGCAGGACCCGGGGCTGATCATTCACCCGCCGATGCTGTACATGGGCTATGTCGGTTTTTCCGTTGCCTTTGCCTTCGCCGTAGCGGCCTTGCTGGGACAGCAGGTCACCCGGGACTGGGTGCGCTGGTCGCGGCCGTGGACACACGTTGCCTGGGCCTTTCTGACGCTGGGTATCGCCCTGGGCAGTTGGTGGGCTTATTACGAACTTGGCTGGGGCGGCTGGTGGTTCTGGGATCCGGTGGAAAACGCATCGTTCATGCCGTGGCTGGTTGGCACCGCCCTGATCCATTCCCAGGCCGTCACTGAAAAACGCGGCGCATTTCGCAACTGGACGCTGATCCTTGCCATTACTGCATTCTCATTGTGTTTGCTGGGTACCTTCCTGGTGCGTTCCGGCGTGCTGACCTCGGTCCACGCCTTTGCTTCCGACCCGACCCGCGGCGTATTCATCCTGACCTACCTGTTCGTGGTGGTAGGCGGCTCGCTGTTGCTGTTCGCGATCCGCGCCCCGGCCATGGTGCAGGGCAGCAATTTCGCCGGGCTGTCGCGGGAAACCCTGCTGCTGGTGAACAACCTGTTGCTGGTCGTGATGGCCGCCATGGTTCTGACCGGCACGCTCTATCCCCTCTTGCTGGACGCACTCGATGCTGGAAAAATCTCGGTAGGACCGCCCTACTTCGGTACTCTTTTCGCGTTGCTGCTGGCACCGATCGCCTTGCTCCTGCCGCTGGGTTTTTATACCCACTGGCAGGAAGACCGGCTGAAGCGAGTCCTTGGCCGGCTTGCGGTTCCCGCAATTTTTGCCGTACTGGGCGCCGCCGCCACGGCCTACTGGCTGCCAAACGCAGGCGGCTGGGGCATCGCAGGTGTCGCCGGGGCATTCTGGATCATGAGCAGTAGCATCCTTTATTATCGCCAACGCATGTCGTCCAAGCCGGGCCGCATGCCGGGGCGCAGTGAAACCGGGATGGTCCTGGCTCATTTCGGTGTCGGCCTGTTCCTGGTCGGAGCCTCGCTGACCAACGCCATCAGTTCCGAAAAGCATTTGCGCATGGTGGCTGGAGATTCCTTTGAACTGGCCGGCTATAACTTCGTATTTGAAGGCACCCGCGGCGTTCGTGGACCGAATTACGTCGCCGACGAAGGTGAATTCATCGTGTATAAATCCGGTGATCGCGTCACCAGCCTGTACCCGCAAAAAAGACGCTACTCCAGTGGCCAGGTGATGACCGAAGCGGCGCTGGATCCCGGCCTGACACGGGACCTGTACGTATCACTGGGCGAACCCCTGAATGACAGCGGAACCGCCTGGGCGATTCGGATCTACCACAAGCCATTTATTCGTTTTATCTGGCTGGGTGCCCTGTTCATGACGGCAGGCGGCTTGCTGGCGGCGACTGATCCGCGTTACCGGCGTGCTGCGGTTGTCAGGAGACGCGAGGCTGCTGCCAACGCCTCCACGCTTGCGGAGTCACCCGCATGATCAGCAGGCTGTTACCGATCATTATTTTCCTGGCGCTGGGCATCCTGCTTGCTTTCGGCCTGAAAATTGCGGACCACAAGACCGAGATACCGTCGCCATTGATCGGCAAGCAAATGCCGGCATTTTCACTGCCACTGCTGGGGCAGGAGGAATCGTTGGTCAGCGACCAGGACCTGCTCGGCCAACCCTTCCTGCTCAATGTCTGGGCAAGCTGGTGCCCCACTTGCAGGTACGAACACCCGGTTATCACAGACCTGGCGGAATCCGGTGTGGTCCGGGTCATTGGCCTCAATTACCGGGACGAGGCTGCGGATGCCCAGGAATGGTTGCGGCGTTTTGGCAACCCCTATGAATTCAGCCTGGCCGACCTTTCGGGCAGGACTGGCATCGATTTCGGTGTGTACGCGGCGCCCGAATCATTCCTGGTGGACGCCCAGGGAATCATCGTATTCAAACAGATCGGCGCGATGACCCCCGAGGTCATCGAACAGGAAATCATTCCGCGCCTGCAGGCCGGGAGTAAAGTGCAATGAAAATGTTCGCCTTGGTTTTGATCTTGCTGGCTTCTGCGGCACTGGCGCAGGAACCGCTGGTGTTCGACAGCCCGGAGCAGGAAGCGCGTTATATCAAGTTGACGACTGAATTGCGCTGTATGGTGTGCCAGAACCAGAACCTGGCCGATTCCGACGCGCCTCTGGCCCAGGACCTGCGCAAGGAAATTCACGGCATGATGCAGGCCGGCCAGAGCAACGATCACATCATCACCTTCCTGGTCGATCGCTACGGTGATTTCGTGCTGTACCGACCGGCGATGAAAGGCAATACGCTCGCCCTCTGGCTGATCCCCGGCGTGTTGCTGGGCATCGGCGGCATCACCGTATTTTTCACGGTACGCGGCCGCAACCGCAAACTCGCTGCCCAAAAGCAAAAGGGAGTTAGCTAGTGTTTTGGGCCATCGCCGCAGCGGTGCTGTTTGCAGCCGCGCTGATCACCTTATTACCCTTGCTACGCGCAAAATCGCTGTGGAAACCGCTTGCACTTGCACTGGTGTTCCTGTTGCCGGCTGCGGGGCTGTGGATGTACCAGGAAATTGGTACGCCGGATGCACTCGACCTGAGGCCAGCACCACAGCGCGTGGCGACGAACACGAGCGAAACCCATACACCCGAGTCCCAGGAAATGGACTCGATGATCGCCGGTTTACGCAGCCGGTTAACGGAAAACCCCCAGGACCTGGACGGCTGGATGTTGTTGGCCCGCACGCTCAAAACCACCCAGCGGTTTGAAGAGGCCATCGAGGCGCTCGAAACGGCAAACCGCATAGCTCCTGACAATCCCAGGATCATGGTCGACCTGGTCGAAACACATATTTACCTCACTCCCGATGGCCGGATAAACGAGGAGATGGTCGCAACGCTGAAATGGGCTCTGGAGCAGCAACCGGGCATGCAAAAAGCCCTGTGGCTGATGGGCATCGCCTCTTCACAGGCCGGTGATGAAGCAGCGGCAATCAATTACTGGGAAAACCTGCTGGCACAACTGGAACCCGGGAGTCCCGTGACCCAGTCAGTACAGTCGCAGATCGACCAGGCCCGGGCCGTCATGGGCATAGCCGTTGAAGAAACACCCGTTGTTGTCGAGGACAGCGGCGCCTGGCAGGGAATCAGGCTCACGGTCACTGCGGGCGAATCCGCACACTCGAAAATCCCGGCCGGGGGCGTGTTGTACATCATGATCCGCTCGACAGGGCCCGCCATGGGGCCGCCACTCGG
>Ga0164313_10001320_pt1 | contig 21873 bp, 18 predicted proteins | sample GuaBasSedimGuay4_FD_113735 | JGI IMG/M metagenome (GOLD analysis project Ga0164313, IMG submission 113735) | Subseafloor sediment microbial communities from Guaymas Basin, Gulf of California, Mexico - Guay4, Core 4569-4, 0-3 cm | ecosystem: Environmental > Aquatic > Marine > Hydrothermal vents... | reverse complement strand
TCACCTTTTGGCAAGGTGCCGATTTTAATCATGGGCGATGATGCTATTTTTGAATCCTCGGCCATCATTGAGTTTCTCGAGGATACTTACCCAGGTAAATTACATCCCGCCGATCTCATCCAACGCGCCCGTAATCGAAGCTGGATCGAGTATTCCAGCCCCTGCCTGGTCGACTCGTTCAAGCTCAGTATCGCCCAGGACCAGGAGAGTTTTGAGCAGACCCTGAAGGGGCTCAATAATCGCTTCGACCAGCTAGAGGCTAATCTTTTAAACGCGCCTTATTTCAATGGTGATAATTTATCTCTGGTTGACGCCTCGTATGCGCCATTGTTTCATCGCCTGCAGTGTATGGAGCAACTCAAGGCGGGCATGTTTGATCCCGATCGACATCCGAAAATTAATCAATGGAAGGACCAGTTGCTAGAGGAAAACTCGGTACAGCAGTCGACGGTCAGCAACTTTACCGGGCTTTATCGTGAGTTGTTATGGACCCGACATGGTTACCTTTCTTCCTTTCTCAATGCATCACAATTCCAGCCCGTCGAGGCCCCCAGTTTTTATTAGCCACGACGATGATTATTAAGGAACCTCTGATTAGATATCTATAGACTCGATCGCCAGCCCCGAAAAAATTCAATTTACTAATCGATAATCCTGTTTCAATATACGCATCATTCTAATTTTGACCGCCGCTGCAGAAATTAATATGAATTCCAAATCACTTGATCGCGACACTATTATCGACTTCATACTCGACCTGTTCGCCCGTCGTGGTTCCGAAGAGTACATGGGGGAAAAGGTGAGCATGGCGCAGCACATGGAACAGTCGGCTGCCTGTGCGGTTGCCGACGGCGCCAGCGATGAACTCGTGATCGCGTCCCTGTTACACGACATTGGTCACTTCGTCGGTGACTTTCCAATCGAAGCACTGGAAAATGGAATCGATAACCTGCACGAGGACGCCGGGGCCCATTTCCTCGAGCCGTTTTATCCTGCATCGGTTACAGAGCCGATTCGATTGCACGTTGCCGCGAAAAAATATCTCTGCGCTGTCGACGAGAATTACATGCGCCGTCTGTCTGATGCTTCCATCAATTCACTGCACGTTCAGGGAGGGCCGATGAACCAGCCTGAGGTCGAAGAATTTGAATCTAATCCCCATTACCTGGCGGCGGTAGATGTACGCAAGTACGACGACGACGGTAAGGTAGCCGGGCTCGATATAAAACCGGTTGAAAGCTATCGAGACAAACTGGAATCGTTGTTAGTAGCATAACGATCAACCAGGCACGCCTGATGACCTACAAGGGCATTGTTTTCGACAAGGATGGCACGCTGATCGACTTCAATTCGACCTGGTTGCCGGTTTATCGCTACGCCACACTCGAATTCGCGAACAATAACCCGCTAATCGCTGACGAGCTACTCAACCAGCACGGATACGATCCCATCGCCGGACGATTTAGCGGCGGTTCACTACTAGCCGCCGGCAACACAGATGAAATAGCCCATGCCTGGGTAAAACAACTCGCAGGTATCGCTGACGAGGAAAAAATTGAAACCATGAGCACTCGGCTGGACCAGATATTCCAGCAACAGGGCGCCTTGAGTGCGACGCCGGTGCAGGGATTGAAGGCTACCCTGCGGCATTTAACCGGAGCCGGCATGAAGCTCGGCGTCGCCACCAGCGACAGTTACCAGGGTATCCACAATACCCTGCAAGCCTTTGATGTGATTTCCGAATTCGATTTTCTATGCGGTTACGATAGTGGCCACGGCGTCAAACCCGAAGCGGGCATGGTACTGGCGTTTTGCCAGGCGATGTCACTGGATCCAGCCGAAGTCATCGTAGTGGGCGACAACTGCCACGACATGGAAATGGGTAAGAATGCCCGGGTGGGCTTCTGTGTCGGCGTGCTTACCGGCACCAGTACCCGCGACGAGCTGGAAACCCTTGCCGATGTCGTTTTCGATGACATTAGCGAACTTGTCCAGTTAATTAGCGAGTAACAGCCCTACTCAATCGGTAAGTCGCTCGGCTGCCCCCATTCACACCAGGAGCCGTCATAAACTGTAATATCGTCGTAACCAACCAGGTGCGCACCAAGCGCAATGACACAGGCCGTTACGCCCGAACCACAACTGCAAATTGCCCTGTTCCCTGCCGGGATTAACTGGTTGAATATGGCTTCGAGTTCAGATTTCGGCCTCATCAGTCCATCGGCAAACAGATCTGGAAACGGCAAATTGTCGGCCCCGGGCATCCGCCCTCTTCGCAATCCGACACGCGGCTCATCGACTTCACCACGAAACCGCTCTGCCGGCCGGGCATCGAGTATCGTGGTCGAAGCATCATTGATAGCAGACAATACAGCCTGTGAATCACAAAACCTGCTATCGATCTGGTCGGCAATGTAGTTCCCCTGCTCACCCGGAATCGACTCGGTCTGGCTATTGATTTCGAATCCGGCACTCTTCCAGGCGGGCAAGCCGCCATCGAGCACTGCACAGGCATTAAATCCCATCGCTCTCATCATCCACCAGACCCGGGGACTGGAAAACATCCCGACAGAGTCGTAAACCACCACCTGGCTATCATGGTTGAGACCCAGCTTTTGCACTTCGATGGTAAACAGGTCTACATCCGGCATCATGTGCGGCAGGTCTGAATCGGGATCACTAATCGCCTGATCGAAATCAAAAAAACGCGCGTTTTTGATTTGCTCAATCTGCCATTCACTGAAGGCGTCTCGATTCGCCGCCGGCATATGCCAGCTCGCATCGAAAATCACCAGGTTCGGGTGATCAACATGCTCGCGCAACCATTCGGCGCTTACTATTGCATCGGGTAATTGTAATTCAGACATGGAAAGCTCTAAGTTGATGTATCGACTGGTACTCCTTCAATGAGTACCGAACAGTATAGAAACCGAATTAACTTGGCAAGCGAGGCATCCGGGCGATATAGTCGCCATGCCCAAATCTGGATTTTTTATATCCTTAGTCGGTATGTGATAAAGGCTTTCCCATGAATAAATCTCGAGTCGATGAAATCGGTTAGTAATATACGTGCAGGCGTTGTTTTCGCATTGCTGACCGCCGCTGGGCTCGGTGCAATTACCACGCAGGCCAAGATCATTTATGCCGATGGCGGTAATGCGATGACACTGATGCTCACTCGATTTCTGATTTCGACGCTGGTGTTTGGATTGCTTTTAGCAGTCAAACATCAGCCTTTTAAAGTAGAACGCCAATTGCGCCTGCCGGTTGCAGCGGTTGGGTTCGTCTGGTCTGGTGCAATGATCTGTTATCTGCTTTCGGTAGAATCGATTTCAGTCAGTGTTGCGGTACTAGTGTTGTATAGCTACCCGTTACTGGTATTGATTTATTCCATTCTGCGCGGACAACTCTCGCCTTCGCCGCTGCTGGTGCTGGTTTTTTTCATCGCCTTCCTGGGACTTTACCTGGCCCTGTCGGGTGGCGAGATAAAACTCGATGCGACGGGCCTGGTACTGGTATTGCTCGCAGGTCTGGGCGCCGCCTTTACTTTCATTAAAGGCGCACAGGTAGCGCCCCGACTGAATCCGTTGTTAATAACATTCTGGATAAACGCGATCGGATTGCTAATGATTATTCCATTGGTCTATACACGGTTTTCGTTACCAGCCTCAACCACTGGGCTAATCTCGCTGGGCGCCGCCACCCTGTTTTATATCATTGCGATACTTTGCCAATTTCAGGCACTGGCACGCTTACCCGCGACCACGGCGGCTTTCATTTTAAACCTCGAACCCGTGGTATCGATATTGCTGGCCTCGATCATACTGAAGGAGCAATTGAGTAATCTGCAATGGCTCGGCGTGATACTGGTGATATCCGTGCTGGTTGCATCCGTTCGAATCAAAACCAGCCATTCCAGAGTCGAATCGTAAAAATGACACTGCACCATGTAGGACGGGTATAACCCATCAAACAGGCACGCAAAAATTAATCGCTTCAAAACCAGGATGATGGGTTGCACCCATCCTACAGAAACTACTATCATCGATTATGATTTTCATAATATTACCCTGACTCGATTAAGGAACCCATATGACTAAAGCAATTCGAATTCACGAAACCGGTGGTCCCGAGGTATTGCAGTGGGAAGACATCGATGTTGGCGAACCCGGTAAAGGACAGGCAAGGTTGCGCCAGACTGCCTGCGGCCTGAATTATATCGATGTCTACGGCCGCACCGGGCTCTACCCGGTTGGTGACTTTCCGGCAATTCTCGGTATGGAAGCAGTCGGTACTGTCGAAGCAACAGGTGAAGGGGTTAGCTCGGTTTCCGTTGGAGACCGGGTCGCCTATTCAATGCAGCTTGGGGCCTACGCCGAGGCCCGCCTGATCAATGCCGATCAACTGATCAAAATCCCAGATGGCATTAACGATGAGACCGCGGCCGCGATGATGCTCAAGGGCCTGACCGCACATTACCTGTTATTCAGGACCTACCCGGTAAAGCGCGGTGACTCGATACTGGTCTACGCCGCCGCTGGTGGAGTCGGACTTATATTGTGCCAATGGGCAAGCCTGCTGGGCGCCACCGTAATCGGCTGTGTCGGTTCCGAAGAGAAAGCTGAGCTGGCCAGGGCAAATGGCTGCGACCACACTATTCTATACCGGCAGGAAAATATAGCGGAAAGCGTGAGAGAACTCACGAATGGTGTCGGTGTAGCCGCAGCCTATGATTCTATCGGCAAAGCGACTTTTGAGGCATCGCTTAATTCATTGCGAACATTCGGTGTGCTGGCAACCTATGGAAACGCGAGCGGACCGGTAGAGCCATTTAGTCCCGCGATTCTGGCGCCAAAGGGTTCCCTATATGTCACACGACCTACGCTCGGCTCGCATATTGCTACCAGGGAATTACTCGAAGAAGGTGCAAACAGGCTAATCAGTGTAGTGGAAAATGGCAGTGTCAAAATACATGTCAATCAGACCTTCGCGCTAGCACAATGTGCCGAGGCTCATCGTGCCCCGGAGGCCCGAAGTATTACCGGCTCAACTGTACTCCAAATATAGTTTTCCTGATTAGAAACATAAAATATCGATACAGACAAGTGGCGAAGAAAACAATTTCGCAGGATCGTAAAACCCAACTTTTCTGGTCCAGGCCAGTAATTTCAACGGATCTCAAAACAGATTTATAAAAACAAGTTTTTATTGTTCAAATTCAATTAGTTATGAATAGTTTTTCGGTCCAGACTCAGGGCTGAAAAGCAACATTTCCAGATTCCTTCTGGGATAGTGTGAACTGCATCACTAAATTCCCTTGACAGATCAACTGTTATGGTTAACTGTTACGTATATATATCGTATTTTCTGTATCTGTTACTATAACAGTTTGCACCTATAATACCTGTCATCAAGGCACGGACCAGCTGTTCGGGCTAATATTCCAGGAGATACAGGCATGACAACAGTAAGATTACATCAATTCGTCGAAGACAACGATATCAGCTCTGCATTGTACAGTATGGTACAGCGCATCGAAGCGGCGGCTAAGAAAGTCGGCGCGACCTTCTCAACCTGGGGATCACGCATTGAAGATCGTCGTGCGCTTTCACTAATGAACAACCGTCTGCTCACAGACATCGGCTTGACCCGCGCTCAAGTTTCAGTTGAAGTCGATAAGTACTTCTGGCAGCGTTAAGTTAGACCAGTCCCGGTAGCCGAACAAGGCTGCCGGGGCGATAGTATTATCCCTCTCAGTGTATTGTGGCCATGGATGGCCATTTTTTATGCCCGTCTACGAAAGAATAATTATTGCTTTAGCCGGTACCCCGTTTTAAACATCCACCAGACCAGTAACAAACAGGCTAGCAAAAATAGCGTTATCATTGCCAGGCTAACCCCTACGCTAACATCTGAAACTTCGAAGAAACTCCAGCGAAACCCGCTTATCAGGTATAAAACCGGGTTGAACAGCGTCACTGTCTGCCAGACAGGCGGCAACATATTGACTGAATAGAAACTCCCGCCGAGAAATACCAATGGCGTAATAACCAGCATTGGAATAAGTTGTAGTTTTTCGAAATTGGTAGCCCACAGGCCAATGATAAAACCAAACAGGCTAAACGAAACGCAGGTTAGAACCAAAAAAGTAACCATCCACACCGGGTGGGCAATTTCGAGGTCGACAAATAAATTGGCCGTTATCAGGATGATCGTACCAAGAATCAATGACTTTGAAGCAGCAGCGCCAACATAGCCGGTAATAATTTCAAAGAAAGATATGGGCGCCGACATGACTTCATATATTGTGCCGGTAAATTTGGGAAAGAAAATTCCAAACGATGCGTTAGCGATGCTTTGCGTCAGCAGGGATAACATCACCAGGCCCGGAACGATGAATAGTCCGTATGGCACGCCCTCAACCTGTTCAATGCGCGAACCGATAGCGGCGCCGAACACGACAAAATACAGTGAGGTTGAAATCACCGGCGATGCAATCGTCTGCAACAGCGTGTTCCAGGCCCGTAACATTTCGAATTTATAAATAACGCGGATAGCCTGAAAATTCATACTACCGACCTCACAATATTGACAAAAATATCTTCCAGCGAACTCTGGCTGGTTTTCAGGTCTTTCATCGCTATCCCTGCCTCACTCAGGCTCTGCAACAGGGCCGTGATGCCCGTGCGCTCGCCGTGGGTTTCATAGGTGTAGGTCAGCCTGCTGCCCTCTTCCGACAATTCCAGGTCGTATTTCTGCAGGGATTCAGGTAATTGCTCAATTGGCTGCTTCAACTCCAGAACCAGCTGTTTCCTACCGTGCTCCTGCATCAATCTACGCTTGTCATCGACCAGAACCAGCTCACCCTTGCTGATGATGCCGACACGATCGGCAATTTCCTCGGCTTCCTCGATATAGTGAGTGGTGAGGATTATGGTCACGCCAGACTCCTGTAAACGCCGTACCAGTCTCCACATGTCCTTACGCAACTCAACGTCTACGCCAGCAGTGGGTTCATCCAGAAATAATATCCTGGGTTCGTGAGACAGGGCCTTGGCAATTAGTACCCGACGCTTCATGCCGCCTGACAGGGTCATTAGCTCACTATACTTTTTATCGTACAGGGACAAATCTTTGAGTAACTGATCGAGGTAGGCTGGATTAGGCTTTTTACCGAACAAGCCACGGCTAAATCGGATCGTATTCCAGACCGTGTCAAACGCACCGAGGGTGAGTTCCTGTGGTACCAGGCCAATCATCCCGCGCGTGGTCCGGTAACCGCTGACTATATCGTGACCGGCAACGGTAACCGACCCCGAACTCGCCGAAACAATGCCGCAAATAGCCGAAATTAACGTCGTTTTACCAGCGCCGTTTGGACCGAGCAGGGCAAGTATTTCGCCCTCGTAGATATCCAGGTCAATCTGCTTGAGCGCCTGATAGCCGTTATCGTAGGTTTTCGATAGTTGTGAAATTTTAACTATTGTTTGCATCGCGCGATTCTACTATCAGACAATCGTCATGCATATTTATTATTAAGACCGTCGTTTAAATTCTGCAGGCCAATTATTATCTTTAATAGCTCTGCATGAAAATCATATAATACTAGATAGCTAGTAAAAATAGCATTCGTCTTGCCGGCGCAAGCCGGTATTTAAATACTTAGGAATTTTATCAATGGATTCCGGCTAAAAACATGCCGGAATGACGTTCTATCTTATTACATGATTTTCATGCAGAGCCAATTTATCTTTTAACCGCTGGGCGAAAAATCTATACTCGTTCCACCCCTTCATAGTAACCAACGAGCCTGCATATGACCACCTTCAAGCTGCACTCTGAACCCCTGCAAGATTCCTGGCTTGACGACTATGGCCACCTCAACGAAGCCTATTACCTGGTGCCCTTTTCGAACACGACCTGGAAACTCCAGGATCAGTTTGGTATCGGTGTGGATTATTTCAATGAAAACGGTTGCGCACTTTATACGGTGGAAACCCATCTGCGCTATTTGAAAGACGTGCGCAGTCCGGCGATGATGCATATCGAATCGATTATCCTCGGATCGGACGCCAAAAAAATCTGGTTTGCGCACAAGATGCTCGTCGATGGTGATCTCTGTGCTACCGCTGAATTCATGGGATTACACTACAACACACGTGAGTCGCGCACCACTGAAATGCCAGAATCCGTTCAGGCCGCGCTAAAGCAGGCAGAGTTAACCGAAAAACCAGACTGGGTTGGGCGCCAGATTAGTTTGCAGAAAAAGTAAACCGCATGCAGCACCCCTCACCCCTGCCCTCTCCCCGGCGGGGAGAGGGAGTATGATTGTTCCCTCGCCCCGCTGGGGAGAGGGTTAGGGTGAGGGGCAAAGGTAACGCCAATCCCACTAACCCTAAAACGACTCCCTCCAGGGCCTCAAATCTACCTCCTGGCTCCAGGCACTTCGATGTTGATTCAATACCGCCAGGTAGGTTTCGGCGATCGCATCCGGTTCCAGCATCGCGTCGTCAGTGTTTGTCGACGGATTATCCTCACTCAAATCACGTCCGGGAGAGGCAATCGAACCATCGATGATAAAGTGCGCGACATGAATATTTAGTGGTCCCAGTTCGCGTGCCAGGCTTTGAGTCAAGCCGCGTAAAGCGAACTTACCCATCGCAAAAGGAGCGAATTGTGGGAAACCCTTTACGCTCGCAGTAGCCCCGGTAAAAAATATCGCGCCGCTGCCGGCAGCCTGCATACGTTTTGCCGCTTGCTGCGCGACTAGAAACCCACCATAGCCGGTCAGCATCAGCGACTGCAGAACCGCCTGCGGATCAAGCTCGGCGATCGGCCCCGAGGTAAACCCACTGGCGTTGTAAAGCACAACATCGGGGGTTCCCATGATCGCATCAGTTTGCAAAAACAAATTTACCACCTGATCAGCCTCGGTTACATCGCAGGCAATTGCATAACCGCCAATCTCGTTTTTCAGGTCTACGAGCTTTTCAATATTACGCGCGGCGAGCCCTACTTCCGCGCCCTGCCCGGCCAAAACCCGGGCAAAAGAAGCACTGTTGCCGCTGCCCGCACCTACGATTAATGCTTTTAACGTCATAACTCCTCCGCTTACAATTTAGTGATGCAATAACTACCCTGGGATTAAAACGGTTCTCTGGCCTGGGTGCAACAGTAAAATTGCAATGGCGAGCATCGATAGGAAGCTGCTGTCCGGTGGGTTTAACCATAGTTTAAATCAGGCGGTAATGACACCGACCGATTTAAACTATGGCCTGCTATCCGTTAATAATGAAATATTAAGCCCGGCGACCAGTCCTGGGCCAGAACAACTGCTGAATCAGAGTACTGAACAAGCTGCCATTGTCAGCCTGCTTCTTAGCTGAGCCTTGCTTTGCCAGTCGTTCCTGGTCATCGAATGTTTGCTTTCGTTCCATGTGATCGCTAACGATTTGCTCTACTCCTCTGCTGAACATGAGTGCCGGGTTGTTGCTGCTAAGTCCTGAAGTGCTTACTTTTCTCATTTTAGTGCCTCTCTGCCGTGTGTTTGTTTTCAGTGGAAGCATTCTCGCCCTGCCCCAATAATTCCCTTGCTCAATTGCGTTAAATCCAACAAAATAATCATTAAAAAATCATTAAATATTATAAGTCATTGAATTTAAATGATAATTAAATGAAGTAAGTTGAGATCTACCCGCCAATAAAACCTTGAGGAGTGTTTTGTCGGTTCTAAAGCTTAAATTGCTCGGTCAAATGGAGTGCAGGACATCTGCGGATTCCCTGTTAACCCTGTCTACACGTAAATCAGAAGTGTTGCTGGCTTACCTGGCGCTGGCGCCCGGTGTCCGACATCCTCGCGAACGCCTGATCAACCTGCTCTGGAGTGATCGAGGTGAAGAACAGGCCAGGAACTCGTTGCGCCAGTCACTCAGTTCTATCAAGAAATCACTGGAACAGACCTGCCCCTTACTTCTGGAAGTTGAAAGAACCACCGTTAGAATTAACCCGGAACTGATACAGGTGGATGCACTCGAATTTGAACAGCATGCAGCCAATGAAGATATCGACAATCTGACCAGGGCCGCCGAACTCCACCAGGGCGAATTTCTCGAAGGCATAACAATCCGGGATGCCGCAAGCCAGGAATGGTTAGCCACTGAACGGGAAAGATTTAAACGCCAGATCGTTGAAGTCTTATCCGGTTTGAGTCACTTGCAGATATCGGCAGACCAACACAAAGTAGCAATCGAATCTGCTGAACGCCTGGTAGATCACGACCCCCTGCATGAGCATGGTTGGCGCATACTGATGCGGGCCTACCATGAAAAGGGGGATCGCAATCACGCCCTGTTAAGTTATAAACGTTGCAGCGATGTTCTTGACAGGGAATTAGGGATTGAACCCGAATCTGAAACAATGGAACTTCGAGAGCTAATCATAGGAGGAAGTCCCAGGCACGTTAATAAAACTACCACTCCGGTCGCAGACCTGAATGAGCCACCGGATATAGTCGCAGACCCCTCTTCGGAAACCAGTAACAAGGATCACAGCATCCTGGTGCTGCCGTTTGATAACCTTTCCGATGATCCCGAACAACAGTACTTCAGCGACGGCCTCACCGAAGGCATTATCATGGGGCTCTCGCTTTTTCCCTCGCTCAGGGTACATTCACGACATTCATCATTCGCCGCCGCTGAAAAAAACTGGTCGGTGAAGGAGATTGGGCAGGAGTTCCAGTCCTTATACGTGGTCGAAGGCAGTGTGCGTAAATCGTCTGACCAGGTTCGAATCTCTGCCCAGCTAGTGAATACTGAAAACGGCGAACAGATATGGGGCAAGCGGTTCGACAATAACATTCAACAAACCTTCTCCCTCGAAGATGAGATTACCCGGGCGATTGTCGCGGCCATCAAGGGCAAGATCGACATCACCGATCAGGATATAGCCATTCGTAAACCCGCAAAGGACATGCAAAGCTATGACTTACTGATGCGAGGTTTGTACCATACCAACCGTTTCAATCCAGAAGATAATGCGATCGGCATCGGCTTGTTACTCGAATGCCTGGAAAATGATCCCGATAACGCCATAGTCCATAACCACATCTACCAGGCCTATGTTACCGACTGGTTGTCCGGATGGCATGACCCCAGATCAGAATCTATAGATAACGCCGGGTTTCATGTTCGCAGGGCAATGGAACTCGACCCGGATATTGCCCTGATACAGGCGGATTTCGCCGAGTACTTGCTATTTACTGAAGATTGGGATGCGGCCGAGTTGCATACCGATCGTGCCCTGCGGCTCAACCCAAATGATCCTGAAACCCTCGCCACCGCCGCAGCAGCACAGGCATCACTGGGTAATGTGAGTAAGGCTATCGAACTGGCTGATGCCTGCCATACTCTTGATCCTTTTCATCCCTGGATTGACTGGGTCGCGGGTGTGGCCTACTACCGCGGCAAGCGCTATGAAGACGCGATAGCTACATTTAAAAACATGCCAATTCCCGCCGACGAAATCGATGGCTGGCTGGCCGCCTGCTATCAGCGACTGGGTGAGCATGATAAGGCATCGAAACACCTGAATCTCTATCTCGAAATTGCGCGAAAGAATATGGCCCGGTTTCCCGAAACACTCGAAGACTGGGAGCAACTCTGGAAGGCCTCTCCCAGTTACCGACCCGAAGAAGGTATTGACTACCCATTTGAGGCATTGTGTGAAGCTGGACTGAGGCAATTTGTCGAATCGTCATTCGAAGATCCCTCTCAGCAGATACTGCACAGTATCGCTGTCCTGCCTTTTGACAATTTATCCGGTGACCCTGATCAGGAATACTTCAGCGATGGCATTACCGAGAGCATTATCCTCAATCTGACACTGTTTCCCGGGCTCCAGGTCAAGTCGAGAAACTCCAGTTTTGCCTTCAAGCAACAAATCAAAAGTCTGGGCGAAATATCAAAAGAGTTAGCAGTCGACTATATCGTCGAGGGCAGTATTCGAAAGTCTGATGATCGAGTCAGAATTACGGTACAGCTGATTGAAGCAGGCGATGGCAATCAGGTTTGGGGGAAACGATACGATGCTACCATCGGTGATATCTTTGATCTCGAAGAAGAACTCAGTCGTTCGATTGCGGTGACTGTTACTGGCCGAGTCGAATCTGATTTACAACGTATCGCCATTGCGAAAAATGCCTCCCACCAGCAAAGTTACGATTTACTATTAGGAGGCATGTTCCATGGCAACAAGTTTACTCGCGAAGACACGGTAATTGCGATTGATAAATTAGAACGTTGCCTGGCATTAGACCCAGGGAATGTCCGCGCTCATGCTTTGTTGTACCTATGCCACGTACTCAACTGGATGGAACGCTGGGTAATAGATTACGAAAATGCCTTCAATCTGGCCGATGAGTATATTCGTAAGGCACTCAAGCTCGACCCCGAAGTTGGCATGGTGCAGATGTACTACTCGATGCATATGACATTTTGCAGGGATTATAAAGCCGCCGCTTACCATATTGAAAAAGCTCTTGCGATGAATCCCAACGATACTAATTCTCTGGCTTGCAAGGCGTTTAATTTAAATGCAATCGGTGAATTCGAATCCGCTCTCGAAATTGCCAAATACTGCCTTCAACTCGACCCCTATCATCCCTGGGTTGAGTGGATACTCGCCGAGTCGCAGCTGTACTGCGGTCAACCTGACGAATCCATAGCTACGATATTAAATGCGGATACAAGCCAATCATATCTCAGGGCATTATTGGTGATTGCTTATTTTAAAACAGGCGACGAGGTTAAGGCGCGACAAGCGATGCAACAATTTCAACAGAGCAACCGAGACTCCATGTTGTCAATACCAATCAACAGAGCTGAATGGACCGTCTTCTGGTCAGATAATCTGCCTTATCGAGATACCCAGATGACCGAGGATATGATCGAGTATCTGATGAAAGCGGGCTTATGTGATGATATCGATGATAAAATTGAACCAGTCGACAAAACCCAACTGCCTACAATCATCGTACTTCCTTTCGACAACCTGTCGGGTGACCCACAACAGGAGTATTTCAGCGACGGCATAACCGAGAGCGTTATCCTCAGTCTCAGTTCATTTAAAGAATTGACAGTCAAGTCCCGACATTTCAGTTTCGCCTTTAAAGGCAGCGACAAAAGTATTAAGGAAATTGGTGATGAACTTGAGGTTCAATACATCGTTGAAGGTAGTGTTCGAAATTCGCCGAGCAAGGTTCGAATTACAGCTCAACTAGTAGAGGCTGCTAGCGGTAATCAGATCTGGGGCAAACGCTATGATACCGAACTCGACCAGATTTTTGAGCTCGAGGAGGAACTCAGTCAAACCATTGCTGCCACCATCTATGGCCGTATCGGTAAAAAGGTAAAGCTATCGAAGTATCAAAAACCGGCTATCAACCAGAAGGCTTACGACTACCTGATGCGCGGCTGGTACCATGGCGAAAGAATCAACTCGACCGATTGGGCATTGGCTAACGAACAGTTTCAAAAGTGTATCGAAATCGACCCCAACAATGCCGAGGCACATACTGGGCTCGTGGCCGTTTATAACTCCGGGATGTATGAAAACTGGTCAACGGATCCGGCCAAATCGCTCGATTCAGGCCGCCAGCATGCGGAAAAAGCGCTCGGACTGGACCCCGATAGCGCTATCGCGCATGCCTTCATGTCCGAGAACCTGTACTATAGGCTTGATTTTGAGCGTAGCCTGTTTCATGCCGACAGATGCATAGAACTGAATCCGATGCTGCCCGACGGCCTTGCCATGCGGGCCTATATACTGGCTACCATGCGTCGGTTCGACGAAGCAGTACCACTGGCAGAACGTGCCATCGAACTAGACCCTCACCATCCCTACACAGGCTGGAATGCCGGACTGGTTTACTTCCTGTCGGGCAACAATGCAAAAGCGCTAAAAGCGTACCGATCGATTCCCCATTTACCTCCCAGTCTGTTTGCCCAGATCGGCGCCTGCCTGGTTAACCTGGGCAGTATCGACCAGGCGCGGGCCGAAATGAAAGTTTATCACGAGGTAGCACGTCAGCAAATGCCAAGCTATCCGACCTCGGTCGAGCAATGGCGCTCACTCTGGTCCGATGGTTTCCCCTGCCAGTTTGAAGAAGATTTCGAGGCACTCTTCGATTCACTGTTAAAGGCAGGCCTCTGCGATGAAATCGAAGATCACTCTGAAAACACGCCAACGATCGCGGTACTGCCGTTCGAGAACATGAGCGGCGACCCCGAACAGGAATATTTCAGTGATGGCATTACCAGCGACATAATCTCAACCCTGTCGAGGTTTAGAGGTATACATGTTGTCGCCCGTCATTCAACGCTTGTTTACAAAGAACGACAGGCCTCTCTCGATGAGATCGCGGCCGAGCAGCAGGTCAGATATATTTTAGAAGGCAGCATCCGCAAGAGCGGCAATCGGATTCGCGTTAATGCTGAGCTGATCGATACACTCAGCGGGGAAAATTGCTGGAGCGAAAGCTATGATCGCGAACTGGACGATATTTTTGCGGTGCAGGACGAAATTACCCTTAGTATCTCGGTCGAAATGAAGGTGCTGCTCACTGACGGTGACAGGGCTAGAGAGCGGAGCGCCGGCACTAAAAGTGTCAAGGCCTGGGAGCTTTGTACCCGGGCTGCCGAACTCCAGGATAGCTACATCAGGGAAAACATTAACCAGGCACGCGATCTGGTTAAAATGGCCCTGGAGATTGATCCAGATTACAGCTATGCATGGACGATACTAGGCTGGTTACATTGGCAGGAAGCCTTTCTTAGCTGGACAGATTCTATAGATGGCGCACTCGATGAAGCCGACGAGGCAGCTCAAAAGGCCCTGAAACTCACCCCGCAAAGTGCAGATGCATGGATTCTGAGGGGCGCTATCTGGCAACTACGCGGCGAAACAGAGCAGGCCGTTTCAGCTTGTCAAAAGGCGGTTTCGATTGCACCAGGAAATACCGAGGTCCAGGCGATAGCGGCCTGGAACCGCGCCTTCGCGGGCGAGGCTGAAAAAGCGCTACTGCTATACCAGACTGCGATTCGGCTGGCGCCGATCTGTCCACCCTGGTTTCTAGTGATCGAAGGTTATCTCCATGAAAATGAAGGGCGACTGCAAGAAGCAAAAGTAGCCTATCGCCAGGGCATAGACATGGAGCCGGAATCGCCATTGCTGAGAGTCCATTTGATAGACGTACTGTTAAAGGACGGTCAGGCTGAAGAGGCTCATAAAATCGCAGAAGAAATCAGGGCGCTTGATGGTGATTTCAAAGTTTCCGGAATCGTTCGCGGAAACTCTTCGGAGCCAGTCGAGCGGGCGCGATTCAAGGCCAATATGGAAAAAGTAGGGTTTAACGAATAGCCTGGCTTACAATGGATTATCAATTCAGCCTGTCCAGGATTCACAACTAACAGAGTTCACCATGTCATCTGGCTCAAAAAAAGTAATTATTGCAGCGCTCATCGGTAATACCCTGATATCGATCACCAAGTTTGGCGCAGCCGCTTTCACCGGAAGCTCGGCCATGTTATCCGAGGGTATTCACTCATTAGTGGATACAGGTAATCAAATTCTATTATTGTATGGCATCAAGCGTGCGGCGAAACCGGCCGATGATGATTTCCCGTTTGGCTATGGTAAGGAAATCTATTTCTGGAGCTTCATCGTCGCAATTTTAATCTTCGCGCTCGGAGGCGGAATTTCGATCTACGAGGGCATAAAGCATTTTCAAAACCCCGAACCGATTAGCAACCCGATGATTAACTACGTGGTACTCGGGCTGGCGATGGTATTCGAAGGCGCGGCCTGGTTTTTTGCGTTCAAGGAGTTCAGCAAGATGAAAGGTAAATGGGGTTATGTCGAAGCGATACAGCGCGCCAAGGACCCTACTATCTTTGTTGTGCTGTTTGAAGATTCAGCCGCCATGCTCGGGCTTGCGGTGGCTTTTGCCGGTATCGCTCTGAGCCAGTATACCGGCATACTGGTGTTTGATTCGATTGCCTCTATGGTAATAGGTCTTATCCTGATCGGTACCGCGATCTGGCTGGCCTACGAAACCAAGGGCTTATTGATCGGCGAGAGTGCAAACCGTTCCATTATCAAGGCTATCCGCGAAATTTTGCAGACCAGCAAAAATATTGAACACGTCAACGAAATACTGACGATGCATATGGGACCCGACTATATACTGGCGAATATCAGTGTCGACTTTAACGACAATATCAGCGCCGATGAAATCGAAAAATGCGTTGCCGAAATCGACGTCAAGATTAAACAACAACACCCGCAAATAAAGCGCATATTTATCGAGGCTGAAAAATTCGTATCAAAAAGACCCGCTCCCGTTATTCAAGTGGGAGATTAAACCATGCAACCCGATTCAGACGACAAACCTGATAAGGCAACCAGGCCCAGTCAGCTAGCGGCTTTAGGGGCAGTCCTGGCTTTTATTGCCTGCAATGGATTGTTCATTTTAATCGCTGTTTTTGCTGCACTTGGAATTACCCTGGTGATTAATCCCCACGTCCAGGCCGCGGCAATCAGCCTGTTGGCGCTGATTACGCTTGCCATGGTTTTCATCGCATTCAGGAAAAACAAGATACGCGGGCCATTGATTCTAAGCGCTATCGGTGCGCTTATCGTCATTGGCACCATGTACATTCATTATGACAAGATCATAGAATCGGTTGGGCTGCTGGCACTATTTGTTTCCGCAATATGGAGCTGGCGAGCTTCATCTTAATTCAACTTGTGGTATGAGAATAGCTGGGCATTGCGCCCCTCACCCTAACCCTCTCCCGCGAGGGGAGAGGGGACAATATTACTCCCTCTCCCCTCGCGGGAGAGGGCTGGGGTGAGGGGGCACACACACGACTCAGAATAATACTTCCCAGCCCGGACTCACTCCCACCCTGCCCTGTTTAGTAATTGCTCAGCATTGCGATAGGCAATATTTTTAGCAACCTCTTCCGGCAGCATTTTTAACCAGTCACGCGACTCGTCGGCGCGTTCAACCACCAGGTGCCAGCGATCCGGCGTATAGGTATCGGTACCGAGTAAAAAACGATCAGGAAAATCGAGGAATAACCGACGCCAATCGGGGTCGATCTCATCAGTGAGATAGAATTCGTCACGATATGATAAATCGGCCCACAGGTTCGGATATTTCTGCATGGCTACGCGGATTTCATCGGTCTCCTCAAACCCGGCATGCGCCCACAAAATCAGGGCGTTTGGATTGTGTTTGAATATTCTCTCAATCGCATCACGATTCGAGTGCGCGTGCAGGAATATGCCGTATTGTTTCGCCAGCTCAATTAGCTTTTGCACTACCGGTAATTCAACCGCCTCGCCCGAGGCATGGAATTCACCTATGCCTGCATAGCGGTATTTTTTTAACCGCTCGCCCAGCATGTCGACGACGCTTTCGTCGTGCAGCCATTTACCTGTTTCACCGCGTTTTCGATAGGGTCGCAGTACGGGAACAACAAGATCGGGAGCAATGGCATAGAGTTTTTGCGTACCCTCGTCGCTGGAACTCGATACCAGGGCTTTTTGATTCCTGCTTCGCGTAAGATGGCAACCGCTTCCGCGGGGGGTGTTCGCGCCCAGGCATCGTGGCTATAGTGGATGTGAGCATCGATAAGCAACAGCTCCGCCGCCAGAGAAAATATCGGCATCACCAGTAAAACAAGAAACAAACCGGTTCTATTAGTTAATATCATGTTTGGCTCTTCATAACCTGAGGCTAAACAATTTTACCTCTTTATCGGATCCAGGCAGAGCTATCATTTTGTCGAACGACATATCTAGTTTCCGCAGCAGCTTGATCGAACGAGTATTGTTGTCCGCGGTAAAAGCGACGAGATTCGGCAATTTCAGGGTATCGCGAGCCAGGCCTATCGTCGCCATTGCTGCTTCGAACGCGTAGCCATGCCCACAGAACGCAGGCATCAGGGCAAAACCAAGATCGGCACTTTCGAGAAAACTACGTTTGAGTAAGCCACAAATACCGATAGCTTCGCCGGAGTCGATCAATTCGGCCAGGTACAATCCAAAACCATAGGCATCATAGCTGGCGACTGGACCTTGCCGAATATAATTTTGCGCCGAGTCAAGATCGCGGACTTCTTTATCACCCACAAATTTTATAAAATCAGGTTCGTTTAGCAGACCCAACATGAATCCTGCATCCTCAATCTCAATATGGCGCAAGTGCAGTCGGTTTGTTTTAGCAACGTGCATTAAGCTAGTTTCCACTGGTCGGGGTTTTAAATGTCGCAAAACTACTTTATCAGTACTGATATCAATTAGGGAGCCTTTGATTACTTAGTGATTCTGGGTATGTTGCACTCGGTGGCTAACACTCAACCCCCTCATCCCTGCCTTTATTCACATGGATGTGAAGTATGCAAATAATGCAGGAGTATTTATTTGCCTCCCCCGAGGGGAGAAGGGGTCAAAAGTGCTAATCGTATGACTCGGCAAACTGATGGACTAATGTAAAAACTCCCTCGCCCCTTCGGGGAGAGGGTTAGGGTTGCCTACATGGATGTAGCGGTCCGGCGTCCCGGTAAGGGGCGTGAGCAGGAGCGGAAGCTTGAGGGGCGCTAACAGATACCTACACCTAACTTGCAATTCTGTACAAATACTCTAGCCTGATAACCAGATAACTATAGATAAATCGTCTGGGGAAAACATGAATCAGACTGAGGGCTTTAACGACACAACGGTAGATTGGCAGGGTAACGTGGGCGATATAGACACTAGCGCTGTGCCACACTACCAGGCAAGCGCCGATGATATTAAAACCTACCAGAGAGACGGCGTCGTTTTACTGCGCGGCGCGTTTAACGACTGGGTCGAGTCGCTACGCAGCGGCTTGCGGCGAAATTTGGACAATCCCCAGCAGTTTGCTTTTCCCTGTGAAAGTAACCCGGAGGGTAAACCGGGACGGTTTTTCGACAGTTATTGCAACTGGCAACTCATTCCCGAATACCTCGATTATATTACCCACTCCTGCGCCGCTTCGATGGCGGGGCAATTCATGTGTGGTAAATCCGCGCAGTTCTTCCACGAGCACGCATTTTTAAAAGCACCGGGTACCCGGCATGCAACGCCCTGGCACCAGGACCTGCCCTACTACTGTATCGATGGCACGCAGACCGCCAGTGTTTACGTATCGCTCGATGTGGCCGCGGCCGACGTCACCGTACGTTTTGTAAAAGGCTCGCATCACTGGAATAAACTTTTCTATCCCCGCGTATTTCTGGACGGCGCTGACTTCGAAGACAGTAACCGCGATCCGAACATGGAAGCTGTTCCGGATATCGATGCTATCCCCGAAGACTTTGATATCGCCGCCTGGTCACTGCAGCCCGGCGATGCGATTATATTTGATTTTCGTACCCTGCACGGCACCAGCAATGCCGAGATAAAATCCATGCGCCGCGCCTTCTCTTCCCGGTGGATAGGAGACGATGTCGTTTATTACGAGAGACCCGGTGAAACATCACCGCCTTATACCAATCATGGAATGCAATCAGGCGACCGCATGCGCGAAGACTGGTTTCCTATGCTCTGGCAAGCTGAAGATTAGGTTCCTGGTACTCCGGCTACGAATGCTCGGGCCCCATCGGCTCAAGCCGAATCCCTTTACGCAAATTTCGATAAGGCAAATCAACTAACTGACAGGGGTGGGCACCGGGTGCCGCGACGACCAGGGTCTCGGCGGCAATTGGATCGAAGTCTGCACGAAAGTGAACCGAGCTTTTAACCACCAGTATCGATTGCTCGGTCGGTTCGATACCGAGGTGTCGAATAATCGCCAGATCCAGACATTGCCCGCGTTCGCTACCAACAATTACGCGCACATCACAACCCGGTTCAAGCACTCGCAGCAATGCCATTCGACCAAGCTCGGCCACCGAGCCCTTATACATTTCGCCGGTAAAATCGAAATGGCCATCACCGAGCACCTCAACCTCAAAGCGACCTTTATAAGGCAAAACACCTTCAAATCCGGATTTCGCACCCAGGGCAACCTCGATCTGTGCACCCACGCCTGCCTCATGGGCATGTCCTGCGACTTCCGGGTCGTACATCACCGCAAGTGTTGCTGCTCTGGCGCCATTTCGAATCAGGGCTTCCAGTACACCGGTCGTATCCGATGTACCGCCGGCGCCGGGATTATCCTGTGCGTCTGCCAACACCACCGGCTTGCCGGTTGACACAGACATTGCCTTTTGCACCGCTTCATCGGGTGATAGCAACTCGTTCACAAAGTGCGGTTCGGCATCCATCACTTGCTCAAACAGGGCATCCAGGGTCTTATCGACGATATCCTGTCGAGTACCATAAACCAAAACCGCGGCACCGCATTCAGCAATATCGGCTGGTGGAAATCCGGTGGCAAAATCTGCATTTAATAGTGAGGCCTCGCTCGCAGCAGCCTTCGTAACTGCCCCGTAAATCGATTTACAGGGCTCAAAGTCGGTACATTGAGATGTCAGCGGAAATAGATACGGTATCTTACGCATACCACCGAAAACAGGTTCCCCGGTCAGGGCTGCATCCATTAGCTCGCCTGCCCTGGCTCCCGTTTCAGCCATATCGAGATGTGGGTAGGTGCGATAAACTGCTATCGCTGTCGCGTGCTGCACCATCGCCTCGGTGACATTGGCGTGTAAATCAAGACTGACGATGAGCGGCATATCGGCACCGATGATTTCTCGCACGCGGCGTAATAACTCACCCTCCCCGTCTTCAAAATCCTCCACCACCATTGCACCATGCAAATCGAGATATACTGCATCGAGATCATCAAAGGATCGAAGATACTCGCAAAACAGATCGGCTACACGTTCAAAGGCATCGTTAGTGACATAACTGCTGGGTCCGGCAGAACACCACAACATGGGATACAAAAGGTGACCGCTATGCCGCGCGGCATCGATAAACCCCGCTAATGGGAGGTTCCGCCCCGCCATCACCGTAAAAAGCGCATCTCCCTGCGTCAGTCCGGGCCAGCCATCGGCTTTCACAAACTCTTCAAAATCCGCCTTGTGCGGGGCGAATGTGTTGGTTTCATGCTGAAAACCACCGACCGCGATCTTAGCTGACATTGTTTACCCGCTGATTAACTACTAGAAACATAAGATTGACTCAATCGCAACTGAAACGCAATTTCGCAGATTCGAAATTCTGGGATAAACTCAATTTACTTTAAGTTATGATTAGAAAGCTGTAAAACCACTTTCATTCAAAGCCGCTGAAAAAATTAGAATTCCCGAAGGAGTTAGCATTGAAAAACAAATTTGAAGATAAACCAGTTTCGGCTATTAGCCGGCGTCGTTTTTTACGGACATCTGGCGCCCTGGGTCTGGCCACCGCAACTGGCGGCATGAGTGAAATCATTTTTGCCGACGGAAAAAAAATACTAAGGGTACGTAGCTTCGCCGATATACGCAGCCTCGACCCGGCATTTTCGCTCGGTGTAGTGGACGAGGAAATTCACAGCTGCATCTACAGCAAGTTGATCCAGTTTAAGCCCGGCCGTAAATGGGACTATGAATTAGATGCAGCCGAATCCATCAAACAGGTGAGCAAGACGAAAATTGATTTCAGGCTGAAGAAAGGCATCATGTTTTCCGGTGGTTACGGAGAATTGACGACAATGGATGTCAACTATTCATTCTAGCGAATGCTCGATAAAGGACTCAAATCAACCAGCAAACCTGACTGGGGGACTCTCAAACGCGTTATTCTCAGGGGCAAGTACGAAGGCACAATCGAGTTTGCCAAAGCCTATCCACCAGCATG
>Ga0164313_10001318_pt1 | contig 21881 bp, 19 predicted proteins | sample GuaBasSedimGuay4_FD_113735 | JGI IMG/M metagenome (GOLD analysis project Ga0164313, IMG submission 113735) | Subseafloor sediment microbial communities from Guaymas Basin, Gulf of California, Mexico - Guay4, Core 4569-4, 0-3 cm | ecosystem: Environmental > Aquatic > Marine > Hydrothermal vents... | reverse complement strand
CGCATGATACCAGCGAAGCGTACCGCCGGGCAGATCGAACGCAGCGATCCCTGATCGCTCCCGGGCCACAAAGAGTACATCCTCCTCAATTCGAAGCACGTCCGGCAGTCCCATGATCTCAGCAAAAGAAGGGCTCCCCGAAGCCATATCAGGTGGAAACGGCGAGATAAAAGCAGTTCTTCCATCGGCAGCTGTCACTCCGACCACAGTGGAATCAGTAGTGCAGATAAACAAATCATCGCTGGTCGCGATGGGACTCACGATCCGACCGGCGATTGGGTGTGACCAGACCTGTTGCCCGGTCGCGGGATCGAGCAGGCTCATCATAGATTGCTCGGTACCAGTGACCAGTACGATATGCCCACTACTGACGGTAGCGGTCCGGATGGGCCCGTCATCAGGCGTAATTATCCAGCGGACTTCGTTCAATGTTTGATCAATGTACGTAATCTCCTGTGCATCCCAGGCTAGAATACCGTCTGTCAGAAATATCGTTGAAGCCGGATCCGGAGCTTCAATAGGGATGTCGAGTGTTCCGATAATACTTCCGTCCGCAAGATTAACTGCGACGATTGACCGGCCAATCAGGAGTGCCGTTGAATCTTCAACGCAGATGGAAATATGGGTAGTATCCGAAAAAGCATCTGAAGGTAAGTCGATTTCGATCACTGCATTACCAGTTGCTAGATCGAGCACCCGGGCTTCATAGCTGGATCCATCTCTAAAGGCGAAAACAAGTTGATTCTGATCCGGTACTCCGGCTAGACCGTACGGCGTGTCGACTTTTTCATCCCATACTTTTCTTCCAGATTCAGGATCCAGCGCGACAAGCCTGGCTGAAGATTGATCCACACCGAGGAGAATGATCAGGGGATTCACGAAAAGCAGACTATACGAACCCCCGGATAGATCATCGCGATCGTATTCCCATTTCACCTCACCCGTTGATGTATTGATGAGGTAAATCGGGCCGTAATCAGGTGCGGAGTTTCTGTCTACTACTACAACACCAGCGAGTAGAAGATCAGGTGAAATAAATTCAAGAAGATCGGAAGCCTCACCATTCAGTGCAGCCTCCCACGTTGTTGCAGGTTCGATACTGGCGAGACAGTTTGCAGTTAGAATTGTCTCAGGATAGGTGTGTTCACCGAATGGGTCCTGAGCTATTCCTGTGCTGACAGACAACATGACCAGGACAAACAGCAGAGGAATCCTGATTGATGGGACTTCACTGATAGACACCGGAATATTGATTCTCCGTAATTCCATAATCTGCTCCTGAAGTATTGATTCGTCCAATATTCATTCTATTGATTTGAAATCGACGATACTGGCTGGTACAGGCCAGGTCAACATTCTATCCGGCAGATTTACACGGCGACATCACACCTCAGGTGGTTTTCTTTACCGCCTGCCGCGGCTGTATCCCCCGCTGCGAGAGCGAGTCCCTTTGTTCCGGCTCGTTCTGTTTCCATTACCGCGACCGAAATTCTTCGGAGCCGGCAGGTTGGACCGGAGTGCTTCGTGGGAGTGATAGGCGTGCTCCATCTCGGTGGGCAATGGTTTGCCCAGCAGGTGTTCTATTTGCCGCAGGTAAGCTCTATCCTCGGCGCAGCAGAATGAAATAGCGTCACCATTCGCTCCCGCTCGTGCAGTGCGCCCGATTCTGTGTACGTATGTTTCAGATTCCATGGGAAGATCGTAATTGATTACGTGGGTGATGTCGTCCACATCCAATCCTCGTGCTGCAACATCTGTAGCGACAAGCACCCGGAAACGGCCCCGCTTGAAGCCATCCAGCGCCTTGATGCGTCCAGCCTGGCTCTTGTTCCCGTGGATGGCTGCACTGTTAACACCAGTAGCGGATAACTTTGCCACCACTTTGTTAGCGGTATGTTTCATCTGGGTGAAAATGAGAGCTTTATTTATTGACGGATCGCTCAGAAGAGATAACAGGAGGGCATCCTTGTTCTTTTTCCCTACGAAGAGCACCTTCTGAGTAATGTTCTCCACCACCGGTTGATCCGGTGTGATTGTAATCCGTACTGGATTGCGAACCATCATTCTAGCCAGCTCCACAATTTTTGGAGCCATAGTAGCTGAGAATAACAGGGTCTGACGATCATCCGGAACATGAGACAGCACCCTTTTAATGTCGGGGATGAAACCCATGTCAAGCATCCGGTCACCTTCATCCAGAATAAATACTTCCACCTCGTTCAGGTGGATGAATCCCTGCTGCATCAGGTCAAGCAGTCGGCCGGGCGTAGCAACGAGAATATCGATTCCCTTATTCATGGCTTTAACCTGGTGGAACTGTTTAACTCCACCGTAGATCACAGTATGTCGGAGATTTAAGAAGCGACCGTAAGTATGGATGCTCTCTCCTATCTGCGCAGCGAGTTCACGTGTAGGGGCGAGAATGAGGGCGCGCGGAGTTCCCAGCTGGGGCCGGCGGTAGTTGCTGTTCAGCCGCTGTAGAAGCGGTAGAGCAAAGGCGGCAGTCTTCCCGGTGCCTGTCTGGGCAGTACCCAGGAGATCCCGTCCTTTCAGCAGGTGCGGAATGCACTGCTCCTGAATGGGTGTAGGAGTAGTATAGCCTTCTGCAGCTAAAGCCCGTTGAATCTCCCGGTTCAATGTGCCAAAGACGCCTTCGGAAAGTGGGAACTTCGTAGGTGTTGTGGAATGGTCTTTTCGCGAGCCTGTCCCGCGAGAGTGTACTTGTTTTTGCATGTTTTTCCTGGTCCGGGGTTTTACAAATCTCTACCCGCCGGACGCGTGGAAAAGAAGGGTCGCAATTATTGCGACAATCGACATCTTCAATTTGTTAATTGGGATGATCGATCTGAATTGATGGACAATCTCAAGAAGTGCAATCTGGGCAAATCGCCCCGAAAAACAATGATGATAGAGACTTGTCACAAGTGGAATATACTTGGATATAAAAGAAACGCCAACAAATAGCTTTCTGAACGCGATTCACAAGCCATAGTAATCTAAAACAATGATTACTTATTTTGTTGAACATCAGTTTTCAGAGAATCTCCTGATATCAGTCAGAGTGGACATCAGGTTGAAGATTGAGAGGGTTGAGATATTGGAATCAATCTGGTATGACCTGACTCCGGGATGAATTATGTACAAATGTTTAAGCCCCAGATCTTCAATTGCTATACGCATGGATTTTGTTGTGCGGACATTATCAGTGAACTTGAACTCGAAACCCAGCCTTGCGCCTTCAGGATTGAGCAGGAGGTCAAGCTCCGCACCTCCATGGGTTGACCAGAAGTAGGCATCTCTATCACCGGTGACTGACAATATCTGCTCAAGCGCGAAGCCCTCCCAGGATGCACCTGCTTTGATGTGCGATAATAGATCTCTTCTTGTCCTGATGGAAAGCAGGGAATGAAGAATACCCGAGTCCCTGATGTAGATCTTTGGAGACTTGACCTGCCGCTTTTTGATGTTCACATGCCATGGCCGCAACTTACGTACTACCAGGGCTCCGGAAAGAATATCGAGATAATTCCTCGCAGTCTTCTCATCCCGCCCCAGCGATCTGGCGAACTCTGCAGCATTCCAGACCTGTCCGTGGTAATGAGCGATCATAATCCAGAACCGTCTCATGCTTTCAGGGTGAATTGAGAAACCGAGTTGCCGTAAATCCCTCTCCAGAAAAGTTCTTGCAAAGTTATCTCTCCACCTGAAGCTAGAGTCCTCGTTCTTAGAAAGATACGATCTAGGGAAACCGCCCCGGAGCCACAACTTTTCCCAATTATCCGAGGAGATTTCCCCAAGGTGGAACCCCCCCATGTCCACGAAACCGATTCTACCGGCAAGCGTTTCAGAGACGTCTCTGATTATTCGAGGTGATGCGCTCCCGAGGATTAGATATCGAGCTTCGTGAGATGCTCCATCTACAAGCACACGTAGTATCTCGTACAATTCGGGCATCCTTTGGATCTCATCCAGAACAACAAGGCCATCATAGTTTCCTAGAGCTGTCAGAGGATTCGTAAGTCCGGAACGATCTGCTGGATTCTCCAGATCATAATAATGAACAGGAGAGGGAGTTCTGATAGTTTGTGCAATGGTGGTTTTTCCACATTGACGGGGACCTAGAAGAGCAGTTACCGGATTCTCATGAATACTTGCATTCAGCTTTTGCAGAAGGTCAAATCTTTTAATCATGAGTATAAATTAACCTTGAAAATCAGGATGTCAAGTCCTGATATTCAAGGATTACTCTGATTCTATCTATCATACTCAAATATAGCATGAAATATAGGAACATCATTGCTAATATTCATGGAATAGTCGGGATTCAGTTCGATTCGTAACGCTTGCTCTGTGTAAACTCACCATTTCGGTCTCCGACCTGAGGCATGAATCTATGTTGACCCGTCGAAACAGGCGGAGTATGATGTAAAGTGATTGCTGACAATGTGGATTGGGGCCACATAATAGTCTTCAATAAGGTTCCTGATGATGACGTAGAGTCCAGTATCCCATTTGTCAAAACTGTTAATCTGTGAGTAAGAAGAGAATCATGGTGGGTAACAGATTAACCAGAACACAAACCGGGAGGGATTGAAAAGATGAAGAAGTCTACTTTTGTATTCGCGGCCGCCTTCGTACTTGCGATCGCCTGTGGCGGTGCTTCAACTCCTGACGCTGTGGTGAGACAAGCAATAGACGCCGTGGTGAGCGGTGATGGAGAAGCGCTTGTCGGCTACCTTTCCTCTGAGGGCATTGAGGCTCTCAATGGTCAGGTCGAGGAATTGAAGGCAAATCCGGAGGAAAGTGCCGCTTTCCTGGCAATGATGGACATCGATGTCACTGTCGAAGAGGTCGAGAATATGGATGCCGGTGACATGATCACGTGGATGCTCCAGAGCGAGCTCATGCAGGCAGAATTGCCTGATTTCAGCACTATGGAGATCGGCGAGCCTGTGATTGAGGGCGAAGAAGCCGTAGTTCCCATTGTTCTTGAAGGGGAAAGCGAAGAGATCGAACTCATTCTTGAGAACGGAGAATGGAAACTCGGCGAAATGATGGGAATGTAGGAGTCATCAGATAAAGGGCGCCTGATCAGCGCCCTTCTTCATATCTCTATGGCTGGCCGTCTGTCTGAGAGTTGGAACACATTTCGTGCTTGGTTATGTGAGATAGTGAAATAAATATGCCATATTTGCGAATATTGGTCTTCTGTGATGTTCCAGCGAGCATTACTACTTTGAGCATGTTTGATGTAAAAGCCAGAATAGCTGAAGAAATATACGGCATTCATTCTTTCAATGCCGAGTAGTATTTAGAACTTCATATGATTCATCTCAGATAATATTGACCTGCTATATGGGAAATAGTATAATCTTACCAGTAAGATTAATGATCTGTACATGATTGGATTGAAGAAATGAATACTGTAGCAACAACAAAAATGTCATCTAAAGGGCAAATTGTTATCCCAGAAGAGATCAGAAAAGCTCTCCATTTGAAGGCCGGGACAAGATTTGTTGTTTTGGGTGAAGGAGATGTAGTTGTTCTTAAAACAATAACTCCACCCTCTTCCGATGAGTTCAAAGAAATAATACTGCGTGCCAGGCAGGCTGCGTATGAATCAGAAATGAAACCTGAGGATATACTCGAAGCCATTAAAGAAACACGATCTGAGAAATGCGAGTCGTAGTTGACACAAATGTCTTAATTTCTGGTGTGTTCTTCGGAGGTAAACCAGGGCAAATCCCTGATGCGTTGCAGAAGAGAAAAATCGAATTGGTGATATCGACGAGAATACTCGCTGAGTATATCGATGTTCTTCATCGAATTGCAGCAAAGTATCCAAAGGTTGATGTTTCACGGATAATCACTTTGATTACCAGCTTCGGGCTCATTATAGAAGCTCGTGATCTTGAAGAACAAGTCTGTGAAGATTCTGATGATGACAAATTCATTGCTGCAGCCCTTGAAAGCTCATCAAAGGTAATAATAACAGGAGACACTCATTTGCTGGATGTTTCGGGCTATTCCGGTATTGAAATGATACAACCAGCGGTATTTATTGAGAAATATTTGAGTGAATGAATAAATGCAGCAGAACGGCGATCAGCCGTCGTGCTTCATCATAAATCAAAAACCCCTGTGAAGGGGGCTTTCAATTTTGTGGCAGGCAGGAAGGGATTCCCTTCGATTCGCTTTGCTCGCTCAGGGTAAACTCACCCATGGGTTCTCATCCCTGGCAAATACTCAAAAAAGAAACAGCCCCGAAGGGCTGTATCAATTTTGAGTGGCTGGCAGGCAGGGATTCGAACCCCGATTGGCGGATCCAGAGACCGCAGTCCTACCCTTGGACGACCCGCCAGCAGAGCCGGATTATAGGTCTTCGGTGAGTGTCTTGTCAAGAAGTGTAGCAGCTATCTGATAATGACTACATTCTCGGCGAAAACTGTATTTTCAATCTGAACTAATATCCGGTAAATACCTTCTGGTAGTGCTGAAAGGTCAACGCTAAGGCAGCTTTCTGCGGATTCGAAGATGTCGGCATCAAGTTTTCTGCCAGCTGTATCGTAAAGTGATATATCGTGAATACTTCCTTGATATGATATCGATACAATTCCAGATGAAGGGTTCGGACTAATCCTGATTAACTGTTCCGCGTTGATATCACCTTCAATGCTTTGTGGTGGATGATTGGGGAAGATATCCGTCCATTCGATCCATTCGGGAACCTGCTCGTACGAAGGAGTGGCGGCGGTTGCAAAAGCGAGCCCCATTCTAAGGTGTTCGGGCATGAACACCATTGTCTGAATGGTTCCCCCCGATCCAGGAGTTGCAGGCCATCCGACTGCCCCCATGAAATTCCACAGTCTTTCAAGTGTGACATCAGGGTTCAAAGTCAGTGAATCAATGAGTAGAGCGTAGCGGTAACATCCAACCGGCGGAATTAGTACTCTGTGATGATTGGATAGAATCATTCTGCAGGGGGCAATGTCAGGCTCGTCTCCGGAGTATCTGAAAGCGTATCCGTTCCTGTTGTTTACCTCAACAACGACTGATGATGAATCCTGTCCGGCAAGATTTCTGTCCGCAACTATATGGATATCATAGGAGTTGCACCTGTTCCATTCAGTGAGGGCATCTTTCATATCCTCTACATCACATTGACCGCTGCCGTTGAAATCTTCATCTCCAAGACCCAGCGCCAGGGCCATGCAGATTGGAATGAACGGGCTTGTAAATTGAACGGTTCCCGGATTGTTACCCATATTCAGGCTGGCGCTGATTCCGGATTCGTTCATTCCAGATAAGCTACCTGCAAATCCGGGGAATCCCACTGATACCCAGTCCTGACCCGATTCCGGATCGAAGGTCATAAGAATACTGTTATCAAGTGCTGAACCGCCGGTGTCCACATAGTAATCAAGGTTGCGGGATACTGCAGGTGCGCCGCTCAGTTCCGGTTCCCCCTCGGTAGCTGCGTTCCAGGCGCTAACGCTGGTGCATAGGAGTTGTTCCATTCCCCCGAGCGCAGATAGATCCGGAATTGAGGATACTACACAGATATCTATGTAATCCATATTTCTTCCGAGCGGGACTGAATAAATGCTGACTGTATCGGAAATACCAGAGAGAATTCCCTGGGAGTAATCAATGAATACGGGAGGGAGATCGAAATACATCAGGAAATATGCTCTGAGGTTTGCGTAGTTGGACACACCTCCAACCATCTCCAGAAAGTATTCGTGGAAGACCTCAGCAATATCCGGACCTAGAAGGTATCCGTGGGCATAGCCCATTTCGGGCCACGTTCCCCAGAGATTCAGTATTCTGATATCACCGGTGTATTCTATTGAACCGTTCACATCTTCTGAAAAAAGCGGACATACAATCAGCAGGCAGAGTGAAATCAGCATGGCATGTTTCATACAGCAGGCTCCAATCGCCATAAACGGATTTATATCAAGGTAAGGGGGTTATGGCATACTCTGCTTCAGTAAGGTCAATTACAGTTATCGAATCAGCAGAGATCACTATACCCTGAAGCCATTCTCCTACTACTTCATCCATGCTGGAAAACTCTACTCTCAACACGAATTCTCCGGTACCAAGTTCTGTGGAAACCCTTTCGTAGGGATCGATGTGAATGGCATCGACTACTGTTGAGTCATCCCCGGAGGGTATAAGGAGCTCAACACTCCAGTCATCTTCGATGTAATCAACAAGCGGAGTCGTGATAAGGATTCCGGTGCTTCTGTAGTCGCCGGTGATGTTTCTCAACGAAGGATGTTCAATAGCCACTTTAAGATACTCAAGCGGCGGTGTTCCGCTGGCAAGTGTATACCAGCCATCACCCGTCCAGATATCAAACCACAGATAGAGATTCCTATCAACTCCCGGGAACCATCCTTTTACAGGTCGGACAGGAATCCCGAATGTTCGAAAAGATGCTCCGAGGAGGATCCATCTACCCTCTCTTGAAGCCTGTCTTGAAGGGATGATTTGTGTGGGAGTCGGCATTAAGTCATCATCGGAATGTCCCGTTAGTGCTATTGCCTGAGTGATCACACCTCTTATTTCTTCCGCCATTGCAACTGCTGTCTCCCCGGGCTGCACCCTTCTGCCGATCCAGGCATCCAGTGTGGACCGGTAGGATGAAAGCGGTTCATTATCAATTCTGAATGGAAGCAGATAATTCATGAAGATCGAATCGGGCAGATCGTCATACCATGAGTTTCTGGTATTCATGGCGTTCAGGAGATGATCCTCTAGGATTGCCCCGGTCATGCCTCCTCTGTCCTCTGGTGATATTGTCAGGAAGAGACTTTCACAGTAAGTGAGGGTGTCCCCGGAATACTGGCTGAGTGCTTCCTCCCAGAAAGCCGCATTGATCGGCATTTCGGCAAGGATAGAGTCGCGCTCTGCAGGCAGAAGAATAAGAATAATTGAAATGAATATAGTCACCATGTGTACTCCCCCTTTTCTCATTGCTTATATACTATGGTATTCAGAAGTAAGGAGAAAGGGTGAAAAAACTAATAGGTGCGTGGATTGTTGCGGGTGTTGCTCTATGGCTGACATCTATGATTCTTGGTGCCCGTATGGAATTCACCGGCTTCTGGTCCATTGTATGGACTGCTGGTGTTATCGGGCTGCTGAACTTCGTTCTGGCGCCGATCCTGAACATCATGACGTGTCCCGTTTATCTGCTGACACTGGGTCTGTCACGCTTCCTCGTGAGCGGCCTCGTCCTCATCGTAGCCCGGGAGTGGGTAGGGGGATTCTATGTTGCCAGTTACTGGTGGGCCGTGCTTGCTGCAGTGATAATATCCCTGCTGACGGGTGTTATTGACGGTATGACCGGAAGAAAACAATAGCCGAAGAACGGCTGATTTCTATCTAATCGGATGATTGCTGATTCTGAAACGTATTCCCGACTCTTCAAGATCCTGTGAAAAGTAATCCAGATAGAGGTTCTTTTTTTCAGCAAGCCGAATGCATGCAAGAAGACCCATGCCACCTCCTCCTGTGAACGATGGCATATGGTAAATACCCTCCTCATCTTCGAAAGCTGCTCTCTCTTTCCGAATTCTGCATGTAGTTTCATCCGGGGTTTCAAAACGGCAACGTATTGCTTCTATATCCTCTTTCAATGGTGGAAACGAGGTAACAACAGAAAGACTGAAACAATCCTGCTGCACATCAATATCTACTCTTATTTGCACCCAGTTGCTTTCAGGAGTTAATCCGAGGAGACATATTCGATCTTTCAGACGCAAGGACAGCCACTCAGGAATACTGATGCCAAGCACTTGTTCTATACAAACGACAGATTCCTGCGAAGATCCGGAAAGGCTCCTTGCGCTTAAATCCGGCCACAGAGCACTTGTTCCGATTGCTGTAAGCATCTCGTCCCTGGTGAGTCCGGTTTCCCTGCCAAGTGTATAGCTGATAGGAGCCGTGGCAGCATTCGCAGTTAGTTCCATCAGTATCCACTTAACACTTTCATCATCGCTTACGGATAAATGTCCTTTCAGGAATTCAATTACAGGGACAAGTTCATCAATTAAGGCAAAAGTGAAGGCTTCTGGTCCTGAGCTATTATCGAAAACAGTTGTAAGATTCGGGTAAAATACCTGCTTCAGGACCATGCTGATCCGCTTCTCTGCTTGAAAATCGTCATGGTGAAAAAGCGGCTTAGACTTTCCGTATTATTCCAACGGGGGTGCTTGCAGTTCCCTGACCGAGCGGATTATCGCTGAGGATTTCCACAAGTAAATCTATATCGAGTTCGGGAGGAAATACTCCCAGGACATTGCCGCCGAGGTCGTTTACATCAACAACTGCAGCTTTGCAATTGAAATGCTGTGCAATTGTCAGGGAGACCCCATCGGGATCTTCTGGAGCAAGGCTTACCGCTCTGTTGAATGGAGGGATTGTTCCGCTTGTTGGCCCATCGATCGATCTGGCTTTAGTCCCTGCTATCCGGTAGAAGTCTCCTTTTCTGCCGAACAGTTTCCCAAATGCGCTGATGAAGGATGCAAAGAGAATCCTTGGTGTTCCGCACTCTTTCAGGGCGCATTCCATTGTCTCGGGTATTCCAAGCCCTATGCCCCCGGGTGTTTTTGTTACAAATCTGCTTAATAACACAGCAAGCCGGCGCGGCTTAAGAGAGCCGTCATCCAGGAGGAAATAGCGTCCCTGACTGGCACCTACAGCTTTCTCGCTGATAAATAGAATATCATCAGGTCGAAGGTCGGCATCAGCTTCTTCAAGGCCGTCTTCAATGGCCATGAGCAGGTTGTCCCCCTTCAGTATAAGCCGGGTCTTAATGGGAATGCGTTCCCATGAAACACCTCTTGCGATTATTATTTTCTGATTCATACTTTACCTTACCCTTCAGGCGAATTATGCAGCAGAGGAGAGCATTGAACAAGAGGAGGAAAAGGGGATGAATCTTGCAGGAGCACTGACCCGTGAAGTTATGGAATACCTGAAGAGCAGGAATACAGTGCTGATTCCCACAGGATCTCTCGAACAGCATGGTGATGCCGCCCCTCTGGCGTGTGATACCATTATTCCTGTTAGGCTATGTGCTGCTGCAGGGATGAAAACAGGTACCGCAGTTACACCTGCTCTTACATTCGGAATGTCAGAGAATCATATGGGATTTCCAGGAACTGTAACCCTCCAGCCGGGCACCCTCTCGGCTGTCGCAAGGGACATTTCAGTATCCCTCTATACTCACGGTTTCAGAAAGATAATATTCCTCAGCGGTCATGGTGGAAACAGAAGCCCGATCACCGATGGTTTGAACATAGCCTCTGAAGAATGTCCGGAAGCGGATCTCAGATACCTTCTTTACGGGGAGCTGCCAGGGGTAGCTGCGAAACAGAAGAGCCTCTTCTGCCCGGACCCCGGATATCATGTAACCGTTACCGAAGTTTCCATGGTATGGCATCTAATGGGCAGGGAAATGCCTCCGTTCGAGAGGATCAGTTTTCCAGCTGAACCACCGGCAGGAGCAATCCTGTCCCGGGAAAAATGGAAGGAACTCTATCCAGGCGGCGGAGCAGGCTCCGATCTGAAATTCGTATCAGAGGAGAAGGGCAAAGAGTTGTTTGATTATCTGGTAAACAGTCTATGCCTCTACCTTGAAGCGCTGGAAAAAGTCAGATAATCAGTCGTACCGGCGGAAGTTCATCCTGAATTCAATGTCTTGGCAATCGACATCTGTTATCATATATATGTCATATAACATATAAAGGAGGTCGATATGCTTGTACCTGTTCTTGGCTCACTCGTGCGTGAGCAGGTTCTCCTCTTTATTCATGTCCATGGAGAAGGATATGCAAGGGAAATATCCAGATATTTCGATGCGTCGCTCGATTCGGTTCAGAAGCAGTTGAAAAGACTGAAAAAGGGTTCTGTACTGTTATGTGAGCGAAAAGGCAGAACACTTATCTACAGTTTCAACAGGGAGTATCCTTTCTTGAATGAGCTTTGCAGATTACTCGACAGGGTCAGCTGCAGTTTGAAGGACACGATGCATACAGGTACTCCAGGACGGCGCATTATGCAGAATCGTAGGACAAAGAGGAGAGTTAACGTTACCGTAAAGAAGTATGGATAATGATGATAGGATGTAGTAACTTACTATCTCCAAAATTATTCGTATATTAGCTCAGGTCAATCAAGGGGAGTTCAAATGAAGAGAGTCGTACTAATTCTTGTGATAATTGCGTCAGTAGTTGTCATTGGATTCTCTTCGATCTACATGGTAAGAGAATTTTCAAAGGTTATTAATCTTTCCAGCATGGGAGATATGTGGAGCTTTCTCTGGCTTAACGATTATTCTCCATACGCGGAGTTCGCTGAAGTTGACGAGAACGATTTTCAAAGTCCGCCCATACCTGTAGCGGGTGATGTTCTTGTGGAAATTGATGGATTACCTTCCACCAAGAGTAACTATTTCAGTGTTTTCAATGTTGATACACCTGCCGGTGAAGAGATTGATATTAAATTCATTCATGATTTTGATACATACGTAACGACTGTTATTACAAGATCAATCCCGCTTATTATGCAGGTTCAGGTATGGAGTCTTGTAGTACTCCGGTCCCTTATTATTCTAGGCCTTATTCTTGTTGGTCTCTGGGGTCTTATCAAAAGACCTTACTCATCCCCGGTAAGATCTTTGACTTTATTCTGCTTTACACTTGCTCTGGGTGTGAATATTACCGCACCTGCTATCGCGGATGCGTACGCTGCCTTCAACCTGTCTCACTTTGTCTACTATCTATTTGGAGCTGTAACGATCTTCTGGTCCGCATTCTGGCTGAAGCTGCAGCTGCTTTTTCCTGTTCGACAGAAATGGTACGATCAGCACAGATTGTTCATCAATATTCTGCTGTTCGCTCCGGGGATAATATTCGGTACAGTCGGTGTTCTCTGGCAGAAGCAGATGCCGCTGGCGATTACAATACTTACTTCTCTCTTTATAAGTCTGGGGTATATACTCCTGCTTGGGAATTATCACAGAGCTGATAATTTCATAGAAAAAAGACAGACCAGGCTGGTACTTCTTGGATCAGCCCCCGGACTTATCTTCAGCCTCCTGTATGCCTGGTTCACGCAGATCGCTCCTGAACTGTATATGAGCTTTTCATTCATCACGAAAATGATGATAACCAATATCATGTTTCTGCTTCTTCTTCTTATACCCGTATCTCTTGCTTATGCCTTTGGACGTTACGAACTGCTTTCCGTTGAGGCCAAAATTAAACGCGGTACTAGATTTATTGCAGTGAACCTTGTTCTGCTTTTTCTGTTTCTCGGATTTCTGTATGTTTTCGGAGAGCTGATACTGAAGCAGTTTGTAATAAACAGCCGTACTCCAACATTGATACTCGGTCTCCTTCTTGCATTTATTTTCATGCCGACACAGAGAATAATCCGAAGTAAACTTGAAAAACATTTCTACCCTGAGAGGGTCAGATTGAGGGAGCTCCTGAAGAACTTTCTGGCATCGAATATCGTTCGAACTGAAAGTAAGGTCTTCTGGAAGGAACTTGAGGAGAAACTCGCTGATGGATTATCCGCAAAGAAAATATATCCGGTTCTCAGGATGGCGGATAAAGACGGTTTTGCAGTGGAGCTTGAGGAACCAGCCCCCTTTGATGTGAGGGATGAGATCGTTAAGAGCCTGGAGAGAAAAGGTGATCCCATTCTGTATGATGAACTGCTGGCAAGCGGCAGGATCACGCTCACAAAGGAGCAGGAGGAATGGTTCATTAAGAGAAAGAGCGCAATACTCCTTCCCCTGTCGACGAATTCCGGACTTGTGGGGTTTCTTGTCATAAGCAGCAAAACAAATGGTGAGGACTTCACAGCGGAAGAGCTTGAATTACTATCAAATCTATCAGCCCAGACTGCACTTGTAGTTGAGAATTTCGAGCTTCTCGATGAGAAACTTATCAAGCAGAAGCTTCAAGAGCAGATTAAAGTGGCAAGGGATATACAGAAGGGGCTGCTTCCCGGCGAAATTCCCGGAAGACCCTGCCTTGAAGTTGAGGCTCTCATAAGATTCTGCCTTGAAGTCGCGGGGGATTATTACGATGTAATACCTCTTGATGATCATCGAACAGTGCTTTCCATCGGGGATGTAGCCGGAAAAGGAATAGGACCGGCAATGCTTATGGCGAACCTTCAGGCCTCGCTTAGAACAACCCAGGCTATGGGGGTTTCCCTCAGGGAATCAGCGTTCCAGATAAACAGAATAGTCTATGATAATACTCCTTCTGAGCTTTTCATATCGTTTTTCATGGTGTTGATAGATGTGAAGGAAAAGTGTATGAAGTATGTCAATGCCGGTCATAACCCACCCTTTCTTATCAGGCAGGATGGTGATGTGAAGCTGCTATCCGAGGGAGGTCTTCTCCTTGGTGTGAAGGCTGATGAAGAGTATGAAGAGGGGGAGGTTCCGGTGAATCCGGGAGACGTTCTGTTCATGTATACAGATGGTGTTTGCGAGGCGATGAACTGCTTCGATGAAGAGTTCGGAGAGAATAGATTGGTGAAGCTGGTATCAACAAACAGAAGACTTCCTCTTACTGACCTTGTCTACCTTATTGAAAAAGAGGTTGAAGTGCACCACGGTTCAAACGACTACGCCGATGATTTTACGATGCTGGTCGCAAGATTGAAATCTGACAGATAGTTCAATGGCGGCTTTCAGAATACATGCTTCAAGAGGAGACTCCTATGATCTGGTCCATGATTGAAATGACAATAAAGTGTCCTGACTGTGATGCTCCCGTTCATGTCGATGGACCGTACAGGAAGGTGTTCTGCAGAACCTGCCGGTCTGACATAGAGTTTCCCCAGGAGGTCTGGGGAGATCTGGTTGGGGATATCAAGGAGGAGATTGCCGGATTCAAACCTGGAGAGGGTACCAACAGCAATATCTTCGGTCATTTCAACATGACACTTACCTACGGAAGGCTTGCTCCTTATTGCAGTAAGTGCAAGCGGGAATTCGTTATTGAAGAGGACTACAACGGTTCAGATAGATTAACCTGTCCGGACTGCGATACAGTGAAGCCTGCATTTGCTGCGCCGGAATGGCTTGCTAAGGCTGTTAAGGGAGCTGTTCTTGTAGCGGGTGCATGGCCGGAAGATAACGATGCTGAAGAGCATAAGACGGTTTCAGATCCTGTTGCTTTCAGCTGCCCGCAATGTGCCGGATCACTGATGATAGACGGAAAGGAACGTTTGATTCAGTGTGAATACTGTGAGACCAGAGTTTACCTGCCCGATGATCTGTGGTTGATGCTTCACCCCGCAAAGAAAAAGACCAGGTGGTTCATCGGCTTCGAGTAACGAAGCTGTCAGTACATTTCGTACAGTACCAGCCTGCCATCAAGTTTGCCGTTATGAAGAGGTATCTTGATCGAGGATCTCAGCCCCATGCTTTTGATCAGTTCTCTTTTTCCGAAGTAGATCCAGGCCCCTGAGCCAGCGCACCGCTGCTTCAGAAAATCACCGAATTCTTTCATGAAAACTTCCATGTTCTCGTTCCTCCGGAGGCGCAGTCCGTAGGGGGGGTTTGAAATCAGGGTCATTTTCTCAAGTTTATCGATGTTTGAATACGGTCCGGGTTTAAGGTTGATTCTATCTCCCGAAGGCAGGAGGCTGCAGTTATACGATGCCGCGCTGACAGCTTCCCTGGAAATATCGGAACCCCCGATCAATCCTTCCGGGAGCTCTCTGATTTCGGAGTTTATGGACTTTTTCAGGATTGTCCACTGTTCTCTGTCGAACTCGGGGAGATTTTCAAATCCGAATCGTTTCCGGAGGTAACCAGGCGGTATGCGGCAGTACTTCATCAGGGCTTCACAGAGAATGGTACCTGACCCGCAGAAGGGATCATACAGGCGCGAGGATCCGTCCCATCCGGAGAGTTCAACAATGGCTGCGGCAAGGGTTTCCTGCATTGGGGCTTGCACTGATCGCTTCCGGTAACCACGCCGGTGCATGGATCCACCTGAAGTGTCGAGCCTGATGTAGGCCCGGTTCTTCTGTATCCGAAGGCCGATCCAGAGGTCGGGATCGACCGTATCAACATTCGGTCTTCTGCCATCCCTGTCCCTGAACCAGTCAGCAATGGCATCCTTGAGTTTCAGAGCAGCATACTGCGAATGACTGATATTTGAACTGTGCACAGAGGAGAAAACAGCGAATGTGCTGTCGGGAGTGAGGAATTGAGACCAGTCAATAGATTTAGCTGTGCTATAGAGGTACCTGTCACTGTGGCAGTCAAAAGTAATAACCGGAGCCAGAATCCTGGAAAAGAATCTGGACTGATAGTTGATCCTGTACAGGCTCTCGAAGTCACATTGAAAAAAAATACCGCGGTAAGCCATCTTGAGTTCGGTGGCTCCGAGACTGCGAAGCTCCTGTTCGCCGATAGACTTGAGGTCTTCTGCGATCATACCGAAGAATCGACCGGTTTTCTGATACTCGACCACTCAAACCTCCGTAGATGCTACTATTTCTCTATCTGATCTTACGCAATATACAACATATTTTCACAGGATTGGGGATAGCTACTAATTGACTGCCCCATTGATATTTGATGTTTTTCAGCATATCTTAGATAAAGGGTATCAGCCGCTACTAATTGTGCATTATCAGGAGGGAAAATGATGTACTTTATGATATTTCTGCTTTCTGTGTCACAGCCAGCTTTAACCCAAGTATTACCACTTTCTGGATACGTCAGCGATGATACACTCGAATCCATGCCGGTTTCAGATATCACTGACCTGGTGGAAAGACAACCCGGTATGCTGAACAGCGGATTAAGATGCGGCAGCATCAAATTCATTGCGAATACAACAAGCGCATATTACATACTTGTCTCAACCCTCGATGCCGGTTTTACAAGCCGTCTGCACATGCGCGGGGGGCGCAGCGGTGAGGTTGTTTACCTCATAGACGGCTTTATTCACCGCAATCCTTTAACTGGCGGGTTCATCAGCAGCTTCCCGCTTTCTTCAATAAGCGAAACCTCGGCAGTCAGAGGTAACTGCGATGTTCAATATGGGAATGCCCAGTCCGGTATTGTCGAGATCGAAATCCCTGAAGGCGGAAACAGTTACCATGGCGGTATCAGCATCAGCGGGAACGACTGGCAGGCATTGGGCCTTACTGATGGCTGGACCTGGGGGGGAGTCGACCCTGCAGACCTGTACAGTGGCTGGAAATGGAGCAATGTATCTTCCTCTTCAGAGGCAAGGCTTGAATTCGGAGCACGCATTGGCGGTCCTGAACCTGTAACAAGCTATCTCCTGCCTGAGATCGGAATAAATATCCCCGGAGATTTGCGGATCTTTGCCGATGGTGAATTCCTGCAGACAGGGGGAGGAGAAGATGGACGTTACGGGTACGGTTTTGACGAATGGGAATCAACATATACAGGTATCATCAAGCTGACATACAACCCTTCATCATCAACTGAGATTGATCTTTCAACTTCATTCCTGGACAGGACATCAGGGTGGTTCGGTGTTGGAGATTACTGGGCGTGGAGCAGATATGAAGTTCCGTACGTTGATATTGATTCCCTGTCTCCAACATTCGGTGATACTCTTGCCTGGGGGAAGGACATTCGATGCGGTCTTCCAACCCGGTTCTGGAATAACAGCAGCATAGGTTTACGAATCAGCCATGCAGTAAGTGATGAGACTGAAATCCAGCTTGGTATAGGTCAGTACAGGACATCCTTCGATTTCAAAATACGGAACGATCCGGAATCGAACGATCCTATGCGCCAGACTGAATGGCTTGGCGAGGGTTGGACCTTGAATGACTGGCAGGAATACGAAACTAATTTTTATATGGATGACAACGGATTTGTCCGATCAGGTACTTGCAGTGTTCCATGGAATGAATCTCGGAGTACGACAACCACAGCACAGGCTGACATAACAACCAGAATAGGCAGAGAACACACTTTGGGTGCCGGAATCGATGGATCGTATTACGACATCTTCAGCTACGATATCAATGCGAATTCAAACAGCGTAAATCTTAACAGGTACAGCGCTTTTCCAAATTCCGGAGGTGTTTACCTGCAGGACAGGATTGAACTGGACGATGGATTCGTAATGAATGCCGGAGTAAGACTTGACTATTTCGATGCGAACTACGACAGAACTTCAGACCCTCTGGAAATACCTCCACCGTTATCTTTTCAGGATAATGTATTGAACAAAATAGAAGCTCCGGTTAAGTATTCATTCAACCCCTGCTTATCTTTCTACTGCCCCGTAACGGAAAGAGAAACCCTTCACTTTGCGTATGGAGTTTATTCTCAGATTCCTGTTTTCGGGCAGATGTACCGGCAGGCGGATTACAGTTTTTCCGAAGATACTCCTCTGGGGGGCAACCCGGATCTGGACTTTGAGATGACCGTTCAGTACGAAATCGGTCTTACACACAGATTATCTGATGTCTGCATGATCGATGTTACAGGTTATGTGAAGAGCATTTCCAGCATGGTTGAAACACGGCTGTACAACCTTTCTCCAATAGGAGATTATGCGCTGTTTACCAATAGCGGTTACGGTGAATCGAAAGGTTTTGAGATCACTTTCAACGGACATCCGGACGGCTTTTTCTCATGGAACGTAAGTTACATACTGTCAAAATCTACCGGGACGTCGTCCCATGCGCTTCAGAATTATCTGTATAGTCTGAATGGATTATCCAATACGGATACGGATCAGTACCTTAACTGGGACCAGCGTCATACAGTTTATGCTGACCTGGACCTTTACGTGCCAAGGGGTAGAGGATTCAGGATCGCGGATGTACCTGTTTTCCAGGGACTGGGAGTCCATCTTGCGTGGGGGTTCGGTAGCGGATTTCCCTATACGCATGTCAACCAGGGCACATACGAACCACAGATAAACGAGCGTAGATATTCTGCAACCAATACCGCTGCACTCAAGATAAATAAGGCTTTCTGGTTCTCGGATATGACCCTTGATGCATGGTGCGAAATTACAAATCTCTTCAACAGAAAGAATCTAGATAATATTGAGGATATCGCCTGGTACGAAGCTGATTTGATGTCTGGTGGAGGCACCAGCATGGATCCCACAGGTATGCTGGATAACTATTGCGCATTCAGCCGGCCCAGAATGGTAAGGTTCGGCCTTGGACTTAACTGGTAACAGGGACATAACTGAGAACAGGATCGATTCGGGATTCCAGTTGACCGGTCAGGATTAAAATAGATATTCCCTAGTCGTTGATATTCCGAATAATCTGGAGGGGTAAATGAAGAATATGAGTATACTCTTGTCGGCACTACTGATTCTTTCCATTGCAGCCGTATCGTGCGGCGGGGGGGAAGAAGCCGATCCGGTACAGCAGGTTGAACAGGACATAACCGAGGAGACCATACGGCAGGATACAGGTGACTTGATGTTCACTGTTAACGGTGAAGATTTCGTTCGCTCCGGTTTTGTATCCATGGATGGATGGCATATCACTTTCAGGCATCTTTACGTTACCATCACGGACATTACAGCCTACAAGTCCCATCCTCCGTACGATCCGCATTCGGGCGGCGAGATAGTCGCAACTATGCGGGTTGAACTGGATGGCGTTTTCACTGTTGATCTTGCCCAGGGTGATGAGAACACGGAACCGATTCTCATTGGTACTCTTGATGACGTTCCTGCAGGACATTACAATGCCATTACATGGAGTATGATTCCTTCCACAGAAGGTCCGTCCAATGGCTACACCATCTACCTTGATGCCCAGGCCGAAAAGGGAGACCAATCCTACAATGTATACCTTGGCTTCGAAACCGGTTACAGATATACCGCAGGGGATTTTGTGGGTGATGTGAGGAAGGGCTTCGTGAATACAGGAGTGCCCGGCGAGCTTGAAATGACTTTCCATTTTGATCACATATTCGGCGACATTGATCAACCTGTAGATTGTGATCTTAACATGATGGCTATCGGGTTTGAGCCTTTCGCAGCACTGATGGGGGAGGGTACCGTAGAAGAAGATATTGCAACTCTTGAGCAGAAATTACCCCGGGAGACTTATGCCAGGCTTCTGGAAGTTCTTACCACACTTGGTCACACTGGAGAAGGGCACTGTCAATGCACGGTAATCCAGTGAAGATTCTTCTGTCATCTGCTGTTTTTCTTATGCTTACCGCTCCAGTCTTCGGTCATGGAGCGCGGGTGGTCTGGGAATTACAGGGTGATTCGGTTCATATTTCGGCATCGTTTGATGACGGGCAGCCGCTGAGCAGAGCTCAGGTCACAGTGTTCTCCGGAGCTGCCCCATCGGTGCCGCACATCGTTGGAATGACGGACGAAAATGGAGAATTCTCCTTTCTTCCCGATCGCGAAGAATCACTGAACTGGGATGTGCAGGTCCGCAGCGCAGGACACGGTGATATGGTTCATTTATCATTGACTGAGGAACCAGCGGTCGAGAGTGAACAGGGCACATTTTCCACTCTTCAAGTAGTTCTGATGTCTGCCTGCGTTGTATTGGGTTTCGTTGGAACCGCACTTTTCTTCGCGTCGCGGCGGAAAAAGTAAATGCACATACCTGACGGAATGCTGCCGGTGGAAATCTGTGTTGCCGGCTACGCAGGTTCTGCGGCCTTAACATGGTTATGTATCAAAAAGGCTCACAGCAGCAGTGAAGATACAGCCGGAATTGTTTCAAGGGCATCTGTCATGGCTGCTGCATTCTTTGTTGTGTCCTGGGTTCATATACCACTGCCGCCTGTCAGCGTTCACCCCATTCTGGCAGGCCTGATGGGGATTCTACTGGGCTGGATTTCCTTCCCTGCAATTCTTGTAGGACTTTTCTTCCAGGCGGCGATGTTCGGTCATGGAGGTTTTACTACTCTAGGAGTTAATGCTCTTTCCATGGGGGGAGCCGCACTGCTTGCCTGGGCCCTTTATCGGACGCTCAGAAGGAAGTCTGGAGAAAGGGCTGTCCTCATATCAGGATTTGCAGCCGGTTTCGCCGGCGTCTTATTCGCGGTGATCGCTGTCGGCTCTGTCCTGATACTGACCATACCTTCATACATCAATACCGGAACAGAAGTGTCCGCTGTTCTTGCAATGGCGGTGGCACACCTCCCGCTGGCTCTGGCGGAGGGAGTATTCACAGCCCTTGTTGCCCGATTCCTTCTTAAAGTCCGACCTGAAATGCTGATGTAAGATGACACCTGTGAACAGTCGAATGAGAGTTTTCGAAAACTGGGATACATCACTTAAAATACCTGCACTGTTCCTGCTTATGATGTCCATGGCCCTCATCCGGGATCAGCATCTGATGCCCCTGCTGCCATGCATCGCCGCGATCCTGTTCATCGCATCAGGACTTCCTCTTTCGTTGCTTTTATCAAGGTTTCGAGCTCCGGTTGTTTTTCTTCTGTTTGTCAGTGTATTCCTCATACTTTTTTCAGAAGGTGATGCTCTTTTCAGGATTGGCTCTTTTGTTCTGAAATCGCAGGGAGCCATTCTTGCATTGAATACATGTGTGCGGGTACTGAGCGTTATTACTGTGGGAATAATCATGATCCAGACTACGTCTCTTTCCGGTTTATCAGGTAAACTGAAGAGGATGCTGATTCCCCACATTATTGTTGATATCGGTATAATGACCGGCAGGTATATAATGGTCATAGGTGAAGATTACACTAAGATGAGAACCGCCAGGAAATTGAGAGGTTTTGTGCCCGGGAAAAGCATTGTTCGAAGGTTCAGGGTTATCGTGCCAACGGCGGCCACATTGCTCATAAAAGGATTTCAGCAATCCGAGAGGGTTTT
>Ga0164313_10001317_pt1 | contig 21882 bp, 22 predicted proteins | sample GuaBasSedimGuay4_FD_113735 | JGI IMG/M metagenome (GOLD analysis project Ga0164313, IMG submission 113735) | Subseafloor sediment microbial communities from Guaymas Basin, Gulf of California, Mexico - Guay4, Core 4569-4, 0-3 cm | ecosystem: Environmental > Aquatic > Marine > Hydrothermal vents... | reverse complement strand
GTAATTGTACAACAGTACAACGATGATGCTAAAATAGGTGCTGTTGCGCCACCTCAGAACATCGCAATGAATGCTTTTTCTAATATCCTGTACCGTAAAGGAAAGTTTAATGGAGGCATACGTATCGAATCCTATAACCCTTCGTTATTGGGTTATCCGGTTGGCTATAATGGTACGGGCATAGGTTATTTTTTCGGAACATTTAGTACCGACCGATTAAGCGTTACAGCGGGTACATTTTACGAACAGTTTGGCTCAGGTATGGTTTTAAGGACCTATGAAGAAAACAACCTGGGCATCGATAATTCGATAGTCGGCGTAAGGGTTAAATACAATGCCGGAAAAGGGATTTATCTTAAAGGTGTTTATGGTAAACAGCGTTTTAAATTCGATTCAAAAATTATTCAGGGACCCGGAATTGTAAGGGGATTTGATACCGAATGGCAGATTAATGATGCTTTTAACAGTATGGCCGACAATAGAACCCGTTTTGTTGTTGGGGGTAGTTTTGTAAGTAAATACCAGGATGATAAAAACCCGGTTTTGTATGTTCCCGAAAATGTTGGGTCAGCTGCCGGTAGGTTTTCGATATTTTCTTCGTGGATAAGCTTTTCTACCGAGTATGTTTATAAGATCAATGACCCATCGGCCGATAATAACTACATATACAAAAACGGACAGGCATTATTGTTTAATGTAAATATATTTAAAAAAGGATTTGGATTGGCGCTTGCTGCTAAATCTACCGATAACATGACTTTCCGATCCGACAGAAACCAATCTTTAACCTATTTATTAATCAACTATAACCCGGCCTTAACTAAGGTACATACCTATGTTTTAATTTCTACCCTTTATCCTTATGGGACAAATATTTTGGGAGAGGTGGCTTTTCAGGCCGATCTTACTTATAAATTCGCTAAAAACACGGCATTGGGAGGTAAATATGGGACTTCAATTGCAATTAATTATGCGCTTGCGCTTGCGCCTGAAAGGGAATACCTTAATGATTTAGAAACAAACAGGGTTGGCTATACCACTCATCTGTTTGCCGCATCAGACAGTTTATTGTATTCCGATTTGAGTATAGAGCTGGCTAAAAAATTCAATAAAAAATTTAAAGCAAAACTGACTTATTTTAATTTAGCGTTTAATGCTGATGCCAACCAGGTAACCGAATCACATGGTATGATTTATTCCAATGCAGTTGTTTTTGAAGGGGTTTATAAGTTTAACCGTAAAAACAGTTTGCGCTTCGAACTCCAGGGCCTATTTACCAAAGATGATAGGGGAAACTGGACTGCTTTGGTTTTAGAATATAATATTTCGCCTCATTGGTTTTTTGCTTTAATCGACCAATATAATATTGGCAATCCCATCGAAAGTGAACGGGTACATTATTTATACGGAACAGTAGGTTATATACGAAAAACCACTCGAATTTCGTTAGCTTACGGACGGCAACGCGAAGGAATATTTTGTGTTGGTGGGGTTTGCAGGGCAGTACCGGCATCAAATGGTGTTAATTTAACGATAACTTCAAGTTTTTAATAAGATGAACAAAGTATTTAAAATAAGCTTTATTATTCCACTACTTGCTTTAATTATCTGGAGTTCGTCCTGCGATAAAATTGAAAATGTATATAAACCAGATTTTGGTGGAATAGACACCTCATTATATCCCGGACCGGGAATTTATGAGATTCCTGAGTTTGGGGAATATCCAAGCGAAGCTCAAAACATATTACTTGAGGATTTTACAGGACATACATGTGTTAATTGTCCGGTTGCAGGCGATATAGCACATGAATTAAAAGAAGAAAATTCCGGGCGGGTAATTGTTGCTTCAATTCATGCTTCTCCCGATTCAACTTTTCAGGATTTTACAATACCTTCAGATCCTACATATCCAATGTACAGTCATAATTTTAATACGGAAGCTGGAACAGAATACACAATAGATATTCCCGGTTTTATTGGTAATCCAACAGGTCTGATAAACAGAACTACCGATGATGCAGGGCAAATATGGAAATTTCACCCTTCCTGGGGCGCCCAGGTGCATGAAATACTTGATAATAATTTACCCTTATTGATGAATGTACAGGTGAATACAAATTATTATACCGAAACACGCGGTTTATTTGTTCATGTTCAGAGTGAAACATTTCGGGAATTGGCGGGCCGGTACAACCTGGTTATCTATTTAATTGATGATGAATATATCGATTGGCAAAAAGACAAAGATGCTGATCCGGAAGATGTTGAGTTTTATCATCATCACGATGTATTACTTCATAATATTAATGGAACATGGGGTTCCCAGCTTTTTGACGGGAGTTCCGCAGTTGGCGAAACATTTGTGAACCACTATACTTACCAGTTGCCTGAAGATATTGAATTAGATGGGTCTGATCCAAATAGCGATACCGGGCTTTCTTTGATTGTTTACCTGATGAACCGCGATACTTACGAAATTATCCAGGTTATTGAACAGGGTTTGTTGGTTACTTATTGATTGGGTTTCTTTAACTTCTTTTATTGTTATCTGTTTCAAACAATTTATAATTGTTAACTTCGGGACTGCATTTATTAAGCAGATAACATGATCTACAAATATTTAATCGCTGTTTTTTTATTTACTGCCACTTTTTCAGGTTTAAAAGCTCAAAAGCGGCTTTTTCACGGGGGCTTATTAGGCGGAATAACCGCAACCCAGGTGCACAACGATAATAGCGGGGGCTTTAACAAAATCGGACTGTATTTTGGGGGGTATATTCTTACCGAGTTTAACGATATGTGGATTGGTGAAATAGGGATGAACTATGCAGCAAAAGGGGCCCGGGAAAACAGCGGCGATAAAAACGTGGGGTTTAATAAGTATGTTGCCAGGTTGGGGTATATCGAGTTTCCCGTAATATTAAAAATCCGCTTTAGTAAATTTGATATAGAAGCCGGATTAAGTTTTGGCTTTTTATTGTTTGGAAGTGAGTTCTTAAATGGTAATAAGCAAATATCGCCCACAGAATATAAACCTTTTGAATTTGCCGGAATAATTGGGGTTAATTATATGTTTAATGATAAACTGGGAATAAACCTGCGCAGTCAAACTTCTTTATTGCCAATAAGGACACCAACCGAAGGTGTTTTTTATACAAATGGACAGGCTCAGTACAATATTGTAATGACTTTTGCCGTTAGGTATTTCATGTGGTAACATTACAACCATATAGGTCGGAAAAACGTATACCACGTGGTATTATTTTTCCTTTTCATTAACACTTATCTAATAATTAATTCAGCTTATGTTTGAATTCAGTAAGAAAATCTTGAGCAAGGTAAGTTTTGATAGACGTTTATTTAAAAAAGAGTTAAAAAAAGCCATTCATTGGGTAACACCCAGCGAAAGGACATTGCTCAAGATCTGGTGCTTAAGCACCTTCGGGCATCTTTATCAATCAGAGATTTTAGAAGCCTTTAATTCCGTTATTTAATTTAATTGTTTAACTATAGCCGTTTCGGGAAACCGAAGCGGCTAAAATAATTTTCCGGGGTCTTTATTCGATTCTTTTCCTAAATGTTTTAATGCCAACTCTGTAACCTGCCTTCCCCTAGGGGTACGCATCAAATAGCCTTCCTGGATTAAAAAAGGTTCGTAAACTTCTTCAATCGTTCCAGCTTCTTCTGCTACGGCAGTTGCTATGGTATTTAACCCAACAGGACCACCTTTAAACTTTTCTATTAACACCGATAATATTTTGTTGTCCATCTCATCCAGTCCGTTTTTATCTACATTAAGGGAAGCCAACGAATAATCGGTGATTTTCATATCGATTGTTCCATCTCCTTTTACCTGTGCAAAATCACGGACCCGACGTAATAAAGCATTGCATATCCGTGGGGTTCCCCTGCTGCGCGATGCAATTTCGTAAGCCGCTTCCTCGGTTATCGGAATATTTAGGATTTGCGCCGATCGTTCAACAATTATTGTTAAGGTTTTAGCATCGTAATACTGTAGCCTTGAATTTATTCCGAAACGAGCGCGAAGGGGAGAAGTTAAAAGACCGGAACGGGTAGTGGCGCCAATCAGCGTAAATGGATTTAAAGTGATTTGAACCGTCCGTGCATTTGGACCTGTATCAATCACCAGGTCGATGGAATAATCTTCCATTGCAGAATACAAATACTCTTCTACAACAGGCGAAAGCCGATGAATTTCATCAATAAACAGCACATCGCGGGGTTCAAGGTTGGTCAATAAACCTGCCAGGTCACCGGGTTTATCTAAAACAGGACCGGAAGTCACTTTTATTCCCACATCGAGTTCATTGGCAATTATATTGGCAAGTGTTGTTTTACCCAGTCCCGGAGGCCCATGGAAAAGCACATGGTCCAATGCCTCGTCCCTGTTTATAGCGGCGGTTACAAATACCTGTAGGTTATCAAGGATTTTTTGCTGTCCTGTAAAATCATCAAAAGCACGCGGGCGAAGAACCCGCTCAAAGTCCTTTTCCTTATGCTTGCTTTCTTCAATAAAATCAAAATCCCCTTCCATAGGCTAAAAGAACAAAAAAAGCTGGAATTAAGCAGACTATTTATCCCTATTTGTAAAAAATAAGTTGAAAGCTGATATCACCCGGCTAAAAAAATGTTTTAAAACCAACCGGAATGATTTTACTATTGTAGGTTTTTGTCCAATCTTAAAGGATGGCGCAGATAGACAAAATCAATTTCGATTACTGGTATGGTAACAGATGATCATACTATTTTCCAATAATGATGAATGAAACATCAACTTTAAAAAAAATTTATCGTAATATTCATTTTCGGTATTAAATTTGCCATACTTCCAAAAAACGATAAAACCATGAAAAAAGTAAAAACATTCAATCGATTTATAATTGTAGCATTTATAGGTTTGTTAATCGGTGGAACATCCTGCTCATCCAATCAGTATGGTAAAAAAGTGAAAGAACCTTTTCAAGGATCAAAGTATGAATCCAATAACAATTGGTTCAGGGCTGTTGGAAAAGGTAGTAGCTCAAAAGATAACATTGCCAAAAGCAAAGCTGATTTAGATGCCAAAACCATTCTTGCAGGTCAATTAAACACTTCGGTTAAAAAAGTAGCCGATCAGTACCTGGGTCAAACCGAAAATGAAAACGCAGCGGATGTGGCTGATAAATTTCAAAGCCTGGCACGTGAAGTGATGAATACCGAAATGGCTGACTTACGAAAATTTGATGAAGTAAAATATAGTGATGGTGAAAAATACACCGTTTTTGTAGCCTACGAGATTAAAAAGAATGCCATGTTCAGGTATTTAAAAAAGCAAGCCAAAACCTCTGAAAAACTAAATGATACGGAACGAAAAAAAATAGAGGAAATAATAGAAGGGGAACTAGAAAAATTAGATGCAGATGAATAAATGGCTGAAAGTGGTTATCGGACTGCTTGTATTGCTTGGCGGGGTTTATTATGTAGTTACAATTACAGTTCCTGTTAATATGGATAAGGGTTTTAATTCTGTGGCGAACCACCCTCCCTTTACAGTTTCAAATCAGGCTAAAGAACTTTACAATTCGCTTGACTTCGTAAGCGATTGGCATTGCGATGTGCTTTTATGGAAAAGAAACATTTTAGAAAAGCATGATTATGGCCATGTGGATATTCCCAGAATGATTGAAGCCAATATTGGGATTGAAGGATTTACCATCGTAACAAAGTCTCCAAAAAACCTGAATTTTGATAAAAATACCGGCGATTCGGACGATATTACCGGTTTATTTATAGCACAGGGACGCGCACCCAAAACATGGTTTAATTTGACCAATCGCGCGGTTGATCAATGCAATAGATTAAAAGGGTTTGCAAAAAAATCGAATGGGATATTCAGGGTAATTGCGTCTCAAACCGACTTAAAAAAATACCTACACGAACGCTCGGTCAATAAAAAAATAACCGCCGGGTTTTTGGGGGTTGAAGGCGCACATGCACTTGAAGGGGATTTGAAAAATGTCCAGGTGCTTTTCGATGCCGGTGTGCGCATGATGGGGCCCGTACATTTTTTTGATAATAAACTCGGCGCTTCGGCGCATGGTGTTTCTCATGGAGGTATCACCGATTTTGGAAAGCAAGTGATTAAGGAAATGGAAAGGCTCGGAATGATTGTTGATCTTTCGCATGCTTCGCCGGCCTTGATTGATGATATTTTTGATATCGCTACGCGCCCATTGGTTTATTCCCATACAGGTGTAAAAGGAACATGTAACAATGTGAGAAATGCTTCGGACAAGCATTTAAAAAAAGTGGCCGGATTAAACGGATTAATCGGCATTGCCATGTTCGAAAAAGCAGATTGTGGTTCCCAGGCTTCAGCTACAGCTGCGGCCATAAAATATGCGGTTGAAATTGCAGGCATTTCACACGTAGCATTAGGTTCGGATTTTGACGGGGCCATCGAATGTCATTTCGATATTACCGGACTTCCATTGATTGTTGACGAACTTTTAAAACTTGGTTTTACTGAGACTCAAATCCGAATGGTAATGAGCGAAAATTCTAAACGGTTTTTATTGGAGAATTTACCGGAGTGATTAATCGGGTTTAAATAGCCGCACTTTATTTACCCACACTGTTCAACATTACTAAAACTTCAAAAGAAAGGTCGGTAAATAAAATCCTGGGATTGGCATTGCGCTGAATATGTTGATGTGCCAGGTTAAAAGTTTCGATATATTGCTGTAAATTATCATGGGTGACAAAAGGCGCAAATTGTTGCATAAACACCCGTTCGTCGCCACCCATATTCACCAGGTTTTCGACCCCATAATTTAATACGGCACATTGCCTTACCAGGTGCAATCCATAGTTTAAAAAATGCTTTTGCTTTTCCCGGCCTATAGTCGCAATATTTTGGACCCAACCGGTTACGCCTTTAATGTCTTTTTTAAAGCAAAGCCGCATCCAATCCCTAAACAACTCAAAATTTTCGTTTATACTTTGAGCATTTAATGCGCTTTCGCGGGCCATAAAATAATTTCCATCCGAAACGGCTGCCAGGTTAGCAGCCAACTCACTTTCCATTTCGAATTTACTAATCAGCCCTTGTGTAACTTCCAGGTCGCTTAAACGCGGTATCAAAACCAGTTGAGTGCGCGACAATATGGTTTTTAGCATTTTCTCGGGCTCATGGGCAACCAAAATTATAACGGTATTATCGGGGGGTTCTTCCAGTATTTTAAGCAATTTATTGGCTGCAGCAATAATGAAATTCTCAGGCATCCAAATCAATGAAACTTTGTACCCACCTTCATAGGCTTTTAACGAAAGCTTTTTACTGATTTCAGCACTTTCAGCAACATTAATAATCCCTTGCTTTTTTTCCTCCCCTAATTTAGCATACCATTTAATCAAGTTAAGATAGGGGTCGGCCAATACCGCTTCCCGAAATGGTTCGATGTAATTATTTGAGAAATCCTTTGGCCCTTTGGTAATAAACGGAAAACTAAAATGGACGTCAGGGTGCACCATTTTTGCATTTTTCAAACAAGATGGGCAAACGCCACACGAATCATCATCTTTGCGGTCTTCACAAAATAAGTAGTGAACATAAGCAAGGGCCATGGCAAGGTTTCCGCTTCCTTCAGAGCCCAGGAACAATTGTGCATGGCTAATTCGCCCGTTTTTTACAGTCTGAATAAGTTTGCTTTTTATATCCTGATGACCAATTACCGAACGAAACAACATAATTTTATTTGGGTTGGCTAAGATAAAATTCCCAGCTTGGAAAACATGGTTTTAAAATTAATAATCCCGGATAAATCCGTTATTCCTCTGTACTTATATTCCAACTTTGTTCTAATTCCCAATTTGAGCGGACTTTTACCATTTCATTGAAGTAATATATATTTTCGGCCAGGAAACCCAACTCATAATTTCCGGGGTCCCACTTGCCATTTTCGTTAACATCTTCAATAATCCTGAACCCGTATTCCCCTGGCTGTAATTGTGGGTAAACAACTTGTGTGCTTTGGTAAAGCAACTGCGTTTTTATTGTTTTATTATCAGTACCAAACATTTCCAAAATATAGGGCCATTCCTTTTCAAAAAGGTTGACCTCCAGGTTTATAACCCCATAATAGCTTTCTTCTTGCGCACCGAACTTAACCTCATAAACATCGTTTTTTTGATCGTACATATCGGTAAAGGCCCCAAGCCCAACAATAAGGCTATACTTGCTATTTTCTTTCCAGGGATAATCTACCCTAACCTTTGTTTTTGTCGAATCTGACATATATGGTTCAATTACGACCTCAATAGAATCTTCCCACAGTTTGATTACCTTTGGGTTCCACATTACAAGTGGATGCATCATTTCAAGGACCAGGTTTGCACCTATGTCCATTTTTCCTTTTACATTCGATTTTATAGTAAATTCAGGAATTTCCTTTAAGCTGAATACCGGTTCTATTTTCACATTAATACTGTCTGAAAATTCGGAATTATCAATTATTTCGAGAATAAATTCTTCTTCATAATCCGGAAACCAAAACTGCAACGTATCCCTTCCGGGCCATAATCTATATTTAAAATCAACGTCTCGTATATCGCGATCATGAATTTTAAATTCCATTGTTCCAAAAGGTTTGTTCATCGCTATGGTTAAAAATCCATAGGATGCGGCAGTAACCTGCGAAACAAATTGTTGTTTATTATCCTCCTGGAAAACAGGAACATTGTAAATGTACGTTGAATCAGGTCCCAGATCAATCAATTCATATAAAAATCCAACCCGCTCTGAAGGTTGGTCATAAATGTAGTTTTGGTTTAAATCTTCCAATGCAAAAAACTTATATATCCCCTCCTTAACATTTGCAATCATATATTCTCCGTTTTCATCTGTTATATCAAAATAACTTGGCGGGGTGGTCAAAGGAAGGCTGTCTTCGTGGTTCTCGTAAAGCATTACCGCAACGTTTTCAACAGGTTCTTTGGTATAAGCATCAACCATTTTACCCGTAATAAACAAGGAATCTATAAAATCACCAGTTGAAACTACGTAGGATAAGTTTTTAAGTACATTCCCCTCATTATGGTCCTTAATCGCATTTCCAAAATTAAAATTGTAGGTGGTATTTGGTTTTAAATTCTCTTCGTAAAACGAAACAGTTAACCGGTTTCTATTGGTTTTTGTTTTTGGTTTAGACAATAAGGGCGGGGAAACCACCAATTGGGAATAAATATTGTCCAGGTCAAACAATTCATCAAATTCCAGGGTAAATTCCCTGCCTTTAAACTGTGTCTTGAACATTTCGGGGTCACTACTTACCAAAACAGGAGGAGCAGTATCTTTCTCACCCCCTTGTGGTGGTACTTTGTTGGCACAACTCAAAGCAAAAAACGGGATAAGGATAATCAGTATTTTTCTCATGTGGTTTTAATAGATCAATCGAACGAGTCGTTCAAGGTATTTTTTATCAATTTCGTCAAAGATATTTACTTCGGTGGCATCTACATCCAAAACCAATGCCACTTTTCCCGAAGCATCAAAAACAGGCACTACAATTTCCGATTTCGATAACGAACTGCAAGCGATATGCCCTGGAAATAAATCCACATCACCAACAATAATCGTTTGTTCATTTTCCCAGGCAGTACCGCAAACGCCTTTTCCTTTCGAAATACGGGTACAGGCAACCGGTCCCTGGAAAGGCCCTAAGATTAATTCATTTCCCTGAACTTTATAGAACCCCACCCAAAAAAAATCCATGCCGTATTTAAGTGCAGCACAAAAATTGGCCTGCTTTGCGACCATATCTTCCTCATCGTTAAGCAAAGCGGTTAGTTGGGGCAAAAGCTGCTTGTATTTTTCTTCTTTGCCAAGGTTGATGTTTATATTTAATTCCTCTGACATTTGGCAAATATACTTAACCGAATTCGATTTATTTAGTGCACGCCAGAAAACACCAATTTCTTCGTTGGACTTGTACTGAAAACAGTCATTTACAATAGTAAACTCCTTGATTTTCAGTACTGCGTCCGCCTCGACCTTGATGATTTCTGACACCCACTTCAGAAAATCACGAGTTTTGTTGCCGACACTTCTATTTAGTTAATCAACCGCACATTTCTATGAATACTTTCCTCTAGCGAAAGCATGGTTTCTGTCCGTTGAATATCGTTGATTTTCTGGATTTTTTTGGTGAGTATCTCGTGCATGTGGTCGGTATTGCGTGCAACCAATTTAATATAAATTGAATAAGCCCCCGTTGTAAAGTGTGCTTCTACTACTTCATTTATATTTTTTAATTCCTCCAATGCGTGCTGATAATCAGAGCTACTTTTTAAATAAACCCCGATAAAAGCGGTTAAATCGTAACCGAGTTTCCGGTAATCAACTTTTAAAACCGACCCTTTTATTACACCTGCATTTTCCATCTTTTTTAGCCTGACGTGTATGGTTCCGGGCGAAACAATGAGTTTTTTAGCGATTTCGGCGTAGGAAACCTTAGAATTTTGGGTTAAAATTTCCAATATCTCCAAATCCAGATTATCGGTTGTATAATTTTTCATGCTTTTGTGGATACTGATTTGTATCATATTTAACGAATTGCTAATATAATTATATTTTATCTAAATATTCAGCGGTTTAATAATATTTATTATAATATAATGTCTATTTAATTATATTTGACAACGACAACGTTCTTAATAACATCTTAGAATAAAACACTGTAGGGTGATGAAACAGGCAGACATGCCCTCCTGTCACGGGGGTGGAGACCAGGGAATAAATTTCGAATTCGCATAATTATCGGGTTCGGAGCTAACCCCTCCTTGAAGGTTCGAACCCTTCCCTTGCAGCTAAAAAAAAGCACCTGCCAGAAAACACCGATATTTTCGCCTGCCTGCCCTTCTCCGGCGGGTAAACCGGCAGGCAGGTTAGGCTTGTGCTGAAAACAGTCGATTACACCTGTAAACTCCATAATTTTCAGCACTTCGCCTGCCTCAATCTAGGCGATTTCTGACAGGCTCTTACTAAAACTAAACAGGCCGCATTAAAATCAAACCTTTTGACTTTTAATGCGGCTTTCCTTTTGATACGGTCTTTTTTATGCTACGGCAATCGTGGCAACAGAAATACTTTCTGCTCCAGCTGCCAATAAAACCCTTGCAGTAGCTTCCAGGGTAGCGCCGGTAGTAACAATGTCGTCCAACAATAAAACATGGTGTCCGCTAACATCGTGGTTTTCTTTTACCTGGAATTTTCCATCAACATTTTTCCATCGCTCAAATTTTGTTTTTCGGGTTTGAGAATCGGTATTCTCAGTACGTTCAAGTAGTTCTGATAAAAGCCATCCTGTTGACTCCTCAATTCCCTGTCCTATGATGGCACTTTGATTGAATCCCCGCTGGTATTCCTTTTTGGGATGCAATGGAATGGGCACCACGTTATCGATTTGTTTAAACCTTCCGCTATCTAATAAGGATAAACCCAACTGTTTCCCCATCCATAAGCCGATATCCTTACGCCCTTTATATTTTAATCCATGCATAAGCCGTTGTACTTTTTCGCCTTTATCGAAAAAATACAAAGCACCGGCACTTGCAAGCTTTACCCTACCCCAGAATACTTTTTCGACCGGGTTCCCGGGCCATTCCGGAAAACCGGTTTTAGGTAAATGTCGTTCGCAATGCATGCAAATAACTATTTCATGCGAAAAGAGTGAACGGGTGCAAGCGGCACAAATCCTGGGATAAAATAAAGAAATCAGGGCTTCTGCAAATGCCGGGCTTTGTTTTGTCATGATTAAAAGGTCTGAAACAAAATAAATATCTGACTTTTAAAAAACATTAACACTAAACAGGAATTAATCTGTTTTATAACGCATTAAATTACCGTAATTTCGCCGCATCAACAATACAGGATATGACTGAGAAAAAATCAAGTAAAAAAGGGATGATGTACGGCATGATAGCCATCATTATTTTATTGATCGCATACATTGCTTATCAACACTTCAATACCCAAAAAGTAATAGAAGAAAAAGTAAGTATTGGCATTGAAAAAAATGAATTACTTACTGAACTTTTCGATATTCAATCGCAATACGATACGCTGTACACAGACAATACCGAATTGCAGGCCGAAATGGAAGGACAGCAATTAAAAATAGATTCGATGATGGTTGCTATCAAAAAGCATAAAGGGGATGCCTGGACCATCCGTCAATTAAAAAAGGAAACCGAATCGTTGCGGGTAATTATGAAAGGCTATTTGCACACAATAGATTCGCTGAATACGATGAATATTGAGTTAACAGCTGAAAATACGGAAATAAAAGGGCAATTAACACAGGAAAAAAAGAAAACCAGGAAGCTCGAAAAAAAATCAGACGACCTGAACAAAATCATTAGCAAAGGGGCTCAATTACAAGCGCTTAATTTATGGGCTGGAACCATTAAGATGAGAAATAACGGGTCGCAAGTGGAAACCGACCGGGCTTCAAAAGCCGATAAGATTAAATCGTGTTTTACCCTATCGGAAAATACAATAGCAAAAAGCGGAAATAAAAAATTGTATTTTAGGGTAATCAGCCCCGAAGGTAAGGTTTTAACTGACGAGAACAGTGCCGGACAAACCTTCAGTTACGATGGGGTAAAAGGAATTTATACGATGATCAGAAAGATCGATTACCAAAATAATGCGATGGATGTGTGTATCTATTGGGACATTCCTTCGCGTCTTACTCCCGGTTTTTATCTTGTTGAACTATATGCCGACGCGGTTTTAATAGGCCGCACTTCTTTTGATTTGAAATAGATTGGATGCGAGCTACGAGGTGCGGGTTGTTGGTAGTTTGTTAAGGAACTTCAATTCATTAACTTGTGAAACCAATAATCAAACCTATGGATTGGAAAAGTAAAAAAGTAGCCGTTATCGGTGGCGGAAGCTGGGCAACAGCAATCACTAAAATCCTGCTCAACAATCTCGATAAGGTCAACTGGTATTTGCGCGACCCGGATCAATTAAAGTACATGAAAAAGTACTGCCATAACCCGCGCTACATTTCAACGGTACAGTTTAATATGGATAAACTGAATCTGTATAACGACCTTGAACAGGTTTTTAATGATTCTGATATTATTTTTATCGTTACCCCATCGGCTTTTTTATATGAAATGCTGAATGACCTGAAAGTTAAAAACTCAAAAGAAAAAATTTTGGTGTCAGCGGTAAAAGGAATGATTCCGGAAGAAAATGACATCCCCTCACGCTATTTTCATAAGGTATTTGGAACCCCGACCGTAAATATAGCCATCGTAAGTGGTCCTTGCCATGCTGAGGAGGTGGCCATGGAAAAGCTCTCGTATTTAACCATCGATTGTGTGAACCAGGAAAATGCAACAGCCATTGCTGAGATGATGAGCTGCCGTTATATTAAAACCTCCACATCCGAAGACCTTTTTGGAACTGAAATAGCGGTAATCTTAAAAAATATTTATGCTATTGCTGCCGGGATTTATCACGGTCTGGGGTATGGTGATAATTTTCAGGCAGTGTTGATCTCCAATTCCCTCAGGGAAATGAAACGCTTTTTGGATGTAGTAAATCCGGTACATCGCGACATTAAAGAATCGGCTTATCTCGGCGACCTTTTAGTAACGGCCTATTCGCAATTTAGCCGGAACCGCACTTTTGGAACCATGATGGGAAAAGGGTATTCGGTAAAATCGGCACAAATGGAAATGGATATGATTGCCGAGGGTTATTATGCCTTAAAAAGCGTGCATATCCGAAATAAGGAATACAAAATCGATATTCCGATTATTGATGCGGTTTACAATGTGGTATATGAAAAAAATTCGCCGGTTGTAGAAATGCGGATATTGGCGGATAAGTTGGATTAAATTAATTAGTGTATATTTATTTAATTGTATTTTTTATCTTTCAAGCATGTTAGAAGATTATTTACAAATAGAATCACTGAGTATCGTTTTTTTGGGAGACTTTAACCCTGTTATTTTGCAACCATTTTGGCTTTCAAGTAAAGGTTTGATTCGTGAAGATGAGGCGATAACTGCAGAAGTTAAGATTATTCATAATGAAATTGTCAAATTTGAGTTAGATTGGGTAAGTGTTGAAATAAGTAAACAAAGATGTGAATTCAAAACAAATAAATCCCCGTATTTTGAAATTTTAAAAGATTTAAGTTTGGGTGTTTTTAAAATACTAAGAGAAACTCCAATTAAATCACTCGGAATTAATCATATATTTGATCTTGCTTTGCGAAGTCAAGAATCATATTATCAATTTGGGGATAAATTGGCACCATTACAAAATTGGACTGATATATTGAATGATCCAAGACTATTGATATTAGAAATACTTGAAGAAAATAGAAAAGATGGATATAAAGGTAGATATAGAGTTAGGGTAACACCTTCTGATCATAATAAACCTTTTGGAATATCCGTGAATATTAATGATCATTTTAAATTGGAGGATCACGAAAAAGGGACAGATATGGAAATGGTGAAAGTATTAGAAACTAATTGGGAGAATTCACTTAAAAGATCAAAATCTGTGACACAAAGCTTACTTAATAAAATTCTAAAATAATGGAAGGAGATACCGCTTTAAAAGATCATTGGATTCTCGATAGGGAACATTCAAATGAACAAGTAAAACCTCATATCTTCCGAATAATAATTGATTCATTAGAGGCAAAGGTGGATGAAAGAAAAAAATATCTTCAAAACAGCAATACTAATATAGAATTCGATTCAAATAATGACTTCTTAAAAATACCGAAGTTTGAATCATTTAATTCTGATTACTATAATAATTATATCGGCAAGTCTCAAAATTGGGTAGGTCACGTTATAGAAATTATGCATGACAAGTTTACTGCAAAACTTCAAGACAGCAACTACCCTGGCACTTACGAAATTGCAAATTTTGAGATGGAAGAAATATCTCAAGGGGATAAAGATTTATTAACTTTGGGTGCTATTTTTTATTGGAGTGTTGGGTTTGCATATGAAAAAGGACAGGTTTCTAAAAAATCAATTATTAGATTTAAAAGAAGTGCGTATTTATCAGAAAACGATATTGATAATATAGCTGATAGAGCCTCCTTTTTTGATAAAAATATTAATTGGGATGATTAACTAATTTTGGATTTGCCAAGTAATAATATTTTGGAAACCACTTTAATTGGAACGGGTGGTGGCTATGGGGAAAGTATTGTTTTACACTTAGGAAATCAAAATTGGATAGTTGTTGATTCTTGTGTGGATCCCAAAACGAATAATTCATTACCCCTCGAATATCTTAAATCTATTGGTGTAAAAGTCGAGAAAGATGTTAAACTTATCATTTGCACTCATTGGCATGATGATCATATTCTTGGTATTTCTAAATTATTTGAAGCAGCAAAAAATGCTGTTTTATCTATTACGAAAACAAGTGATAGAAAAAAATTTCTACAATTAGTCGAACTCGATTATCATAAAGTAGAAAGTAATTCTTCAATATCCTCAACAATTGAATTAAAAAACTGTATAAGCATTGCTAATAATAGAAGAGGAACAATTAAAACAGCTTCTGAAGACAGGGTTTTATTCTCTTCAAATAATTCCAAAATTAAAATTGAAGTAATTTCTCTTTCACCTTCCGATTTTGTTGTTCATGAATTCAATGAAGAAATATCAACGTTAATGAAAGATTTTGGCAATCCTAACAAAAAAATAGTGTTTAATACTCCAAATGATAAAAGTGTTGTTATTCTTGTAAAAATAAATGATCATCGAATATTATTAGGGTCTGATCTTGAAGTAACAGATGATCCGAGGAAAGGATGGCTTTGTATTTTAAATAAAAGTCAATGCATAGATGCAAAATCGACCATTTTTAAAATACCGCATCATGGATCATCTACAGGATATCATAAACGTATTTGGGATGAATTGATTGCTGAAAATGCTATTGCAAAGTTAACACCATGGAATCGAGGTAATAAGCTACCTAAAAAAGATATGTTAGAAAAATATCTTAATCACACACCTCGCCTTTATTCAACCTCATTAAATCTTAATAATAAAAGCAAACCAAGAAAAAGAGATAGAAGCTTGGCAAAAGCGATAAATAAATTTAATTCTTCGCTTATAGAAATAAAATACCACTTAGGTATAGTAAAATGTAGTGCTAACCTAAATACTCAGAATGTTATATGGAAAGTTAATCTACATGATGAAGCTATACAGATTACTGCAAATAATATTCAAAAACTGTAAATAATTTTTAAAATCACCAAAACTCCTTTTTCTAATAATCACCAACTATTTTTGACCTCATTATCAAATAATGTGGATACCTACTCTGTTATAAACTGCTGATAATGTTTGTAACGCTCAAAAATCTGTTCTACATACGTGTAGGGCTCAATCCCTTTTACATAGCCATAATTAATTCCCGGGCTGTTATAGTTTTTTGGGTAACTGAGTTCCAGGATCATATTTTCCACATTATCATCCCATACATTTTTGTCCAGATTTTTCTGTTCGGCCAGGTATTGTGCATCAACAACGTGATAATATCCGCAATTGTACGATGCCATCGTAAATTTTATTCTTTGTGTCGAGTCTTCAACCATATCAAACCTATCCCAAAGCATGTTCAAATACTTAACCCCTCCATGTATCACCTGCTCAGGATTTGACCGGTCCTTAACCCCCAACTCTTTTGCTGTTGCAGGCATAATTTGCATAAGCCCATGTGCGCCTGCCCAGGATCTTGCATGCGGATCGAATTGCGATTCCTGGTAAATCAATGAGGCGATTAAACGCCAATCCCAACCTGTACTCTCCACATTTTTTTTAATAATATCGTCGTATTTGCTGATTTTATTATTGTTAATACTTAAAAAATCGCTTTTTATACGTTTGCTGAAAGCCCTGTTATTTTTAAAGTATTTATTAAAAATTACATTGTAATCCACCTCCCTTTTAAATTCCTTCAGCCACTGGTTCGCTGCTGCCAGAAGCTCCGGTGAATTAAACCTGACCGCCCAACCAATCCGCTGAGAAAAACTAATGGGCACATCAATATCCAGAACCGGATAATAAGAAGCATTAATACTTGCAATATTGTTATCGGCAACGGTGTATTTTATTTTTCCATCAACAAGCATTTTAATAATCTCGTCGGTAGCCAACGAACCGGGCAAGGTGTCGATAATTATTTCGCCTCCCATTTCTTGTGATAAATTAATTAAACGTTCGAAATAGGCAGAATTCTTCCTGACAGATACCGTGTCACCAATAAGCTCAATGGCATCATGAACCAGCGTTTTTTCTGTTGCTGCCCATTTCAATTTTCGCCAATTATCCGGTTTTTTCTGAACTAAAACCTGGTGGGTAAGGTAGAGGTAATCTGTAAAATCCACTTCCTTTTTGCGGTCCGAAGTTATAGCCAATGTATGGGCAACAATATCAGCATTTCCTTTGTTTAACACATCAAACAAGCTGTCGATATCTTTCGAAATAATTATTTCCAATTCCACTCCCAAATAATCAGAAAATCTTTCTAGAAGTTCATATTCGAAACCCATGGTTTTGCCACGGTATAAAAAGTAACTTGTACTGCTATAGGTTGTGAGAGCCTTTAGTTTTCCTTTTGCTTTTATATCGCCTAAATCTTTAATGGGTAGGGTTGGTTCTTCTACAACCTCTAATTCAACAAGCTCTTCGGTTTGGGGTCCACAGGCAACTATAAAGGCAATTAAAACAAACCCTCCAATTATTTTATAAATTTTCATACAGGATTTTTTCTTAATTAAGATATTTTATATCTCAACTTATCATTGACCAAATATACAGATGCACAGTATTGGAACAAAATTGAGCAGCCATTATAATAAAGTGTAAGCCGCCACTATTTCTGGCCAGGCTTCGATTTTCTTTTCTGTGAAAAGAACCTGTTTTGCACATTGATGGATTGAGTACGTTTTTTTCTAACTATTTAGCCCAGGGACCATTTATTGTAACACTGGAAAAAGATTTTCCATTTGCCTGTTCGGCAGATCGGTCATAGCGAAATAGGCCTCCCCAACCTCCAAGCCAAACCCGGCCTTCCTTATCTTCAAAAATGCACTGTATCGCATTTGTATTAAGGCCATCTTTTTCGGTGAAATTGGCAAATGATTTACCATTGTAGCGATATACCCCAAAGTTTTCAGCAGGGAACCAGATGTTTCCGGCTTTATCTTCATAAATACTCCAGACTTCAATTCCACTGACAACTCCGTTTAGGGTGAAATTGGTAAACGATTTTCCATCATACCGGCTTATCCCCCCAAACATCGTACTTATCCAAATGTCCCCGTTTTTATCTTCCAAAATATGAGTAACATTATCGCCGCAAAGACCATCTTTCTTTGTAAAAAAAGTAAAGATTTTTTTACCCGATCCAGGCGAAACCGAAGGATCGTATCTGCAAATGCCATATCCATCAGTGCCAAACCAAAAGGTGCCGTTTCTATCTTGCATAATATTCGAAATCCGGTTTCTTGATAAAATTGATGTTGTATTGTTCATATCAGGTTTAGGAATAGGAAAAGTAGTAAACTCTTTTCCATCGAATCGACTTATCCCTTCCATGGTGCCGATCCAGAAAATTCCATTACTGTCAATTATTAAGCTCCAAACATCATTGTTAACCAAGCCATCTTTCTCTGAGAAATTGGTAAATGATTTTCCGTCGTATCTGGTTAATCCTCCATAGGTTCCGAACCACACATTGCCTTCTTTATCCTCTACAATTCCGGTTATCCGGCCGCCACCGATCCCGTCGTTTTCAGAGAAATATTCCAACTTATCTCCGTTGTACCGCATAATGCCATATACATTGCTGCCAAACCAGAGATCTCCTCTTTTATCTTGAAATATCCTGCGTAAATGTTGGCATAGCTGCCCTTTGATAAAGAAAAGGGGATCTATAAATTCTTGGCTAACAGGTTGGTTTACTATTACCGGTTTATCGTAAGAAATTGCAAATAATTCAGTGTCGCTACTTTCTCCAGATTTTGTTTTTTCCTGTCCGTTACAAGAGACTACAAAAATCGAGAAGAGCAAGATGGCGTAGATTGACATGTTCGCCCTGAAATATTTTTGGCTTGTTGTTTTTTCCATAATTTCAGATATAAAACCCTCTTTTTTTAACACTTGGGAGATGTGATTTTCATTACCCCATTTTGATAGGATATGGCAAATGGTATTTCCTCAAACGTACAACGGGGCTCAATTGTAAATTGAACTCTTCCAAATACTTCAAAATCTTCCTGCGATTTTAACTCTAAAGATTGTTTGTAAGTTGTATTTACACGTACCCAATTTACAGTTCCGTCTACAAAAGGGTGCGAGTCAAACTCTTCAATTGACCGGGGGGCTTCTTCTATATCCCCTTTAAAATCAATTTGAGTGTAGCTTCCAAGATCCATATAAAATTTACCGGAAAAATCTCTAGTGGCATTTGGAGATACAAAATAGGATTCATTATGTAATTCTATATCAATCACTAATGTATAATTCTGGTCTTCTGCTTTTTCCATATTAAAATGAAGGGTATATTCTTTATCTTCGATAACAAACCCTTTAATAATTTCCGGTTCGTCAATAATGACGATACTTTGAGTTGTTTCCTTTCGTAGTTGACTTGTACCAGGAGAGATACTTAATAGTAATACTAAGAATGTTGTTAAAATGTTCATTTCCTTGTTATTTTTCATAATTGTTAGATTTTGATGTAAAACTAACTGAAGATGATAGATCATATGTCAAAAAAATGTAAAAGAAGTGTCAACAGTTGTAAAATTCATGAAAATGTAATTTATTTAGTCTTTGAAAGAAAACGCCAAATATTTCGCCTGCCTGCCGGTCAGGCAGGTTTTGCTCGTTTTTGAAACAGTCAATTACAATTAGTAAACTCCTTGTTTTCAAAAACTTCGCAAGCCTTATCTTTGACGTTTTCTTATCAAAGACTGTTAAAAAGGTAGTTTTCTTGCTATTTACAAAGATTATGAGCAAAAGAAAGATTTATTTATACGGCGGATTAGCAAGCATTATTGTTTTTGTTTGGATGTTTTCGATTTCGGGCAATAAGAATAAATCATTTTCCGAAAGCGTAAAAATCGCTTTGCGTGATGTCGGAAATCAATTGTTGCTGTCCGATGGGGATTCCACATCTTTGGTATTGCCTGTTAAAGCTGTGGAAAAATCAAAGTATAAACTGTCATTTCAAAACCAACTTTCTTTTTTGCCAAATAATTTAGTTTCCATAGTGGATAGCAGTTTTCGAAAAGCGGCGCTTCCAGAGCATTATCGCGTTGAAGTTATTCAATGTACAGATGGCGAAGTGGCCTATAGTTACGAAAAAAATGAAGTGGAAGAAAAATCTATTGTCCCTTGTGCGGGCCGATTGTTGCCCAAAAATTGTTATTTAATTGAAGTTGGTTTTACAGAAAGTCCCGATTCGTACTTCAGCAATAAAACAATTTTTCTTCTTCTGATTTTTGGTCTTGCCGCTCTGTTTTTCATCGACCTTTACAAAACAAAGCAAGCTGTAATAATTAAAGACAACTTTACCGAAATAGGTAGTTTTAATTTTTACCCGGACCAAAATAAACTGGTAAAAGAAGCGGTTGAAATCAGTCTTTCAAAAAAGGAATGTGAATTGTTGGCTATTTTTATTGCCCATCCCAACCAAATTATCAAACGGGACGAATTAACAAAAAAGGTTTGGGAAGATCATGGTGTTATTGTAAGCAGAAGTTTAGATACATATATATCCAAACTTCGCAAGATACTAAAAGAAGATGCCTCTATTAAGATAACAAATATTCACGGTGTGGGGTATAAGTTGGAGATCGGGGATTAAGAGTGAGCTTTGTGCGGCAACGCATTGTACCGGGAGTGTTCAATTAAGTTAAAACCCATTTATTTCAATTCTTCACGTCCATCGGCGTGCAATGCAAATCGTCCTTTGTTTTTATCATGAACCTGGTCACGCCGGGGCCAGGCCCATTTAAGATACATTGTTTACAAGAGTAAAAGATTAGGCTCTGCGCGGCTAAGATCTATACCCATTATTAGTGGCAGTTTTTTTTTATTCTTCAGGTCGGTTTTTGTAGTTTCTTAATAAAAAGTAAACTGAGAATACAAAAGTGACAGCGTAAACAATGGCTAATGCTGTGTTCTTAAATTTTAGATTTTCAAAGTCGAATTGCTTAAACAATGTCCATCCTAAAATAATTGCTACAATACTAAAAGTAAATAAAAATGCTTTTCTATTTTCCATATTTTTAATGTTTAATTATTAAGTCGATTAAAGTTCCAATTAATAATGCAGTTAAAGAAAATGTTAAAAATCCTAAAAGATAAGAAAAGAATGCTTTAACATAATTTAAAAATTTGCTTTTATCAAAAAACTGTCCGATTGCCCAAGCTGAATAAATAAAGCCTACAATACCTGCAATTTGCATTAAATCAATATGAGTTAGACTTTGAAAGATTGCAAAAACAGAATAAATTAACATTCCAATTCCCATTACAAAACATAATAATATTAAGATTTCAAAAAAGTTATAATCGTATTTTCTGAAAAATAATTTTGTCCAAAAGGCAATAAATATTCCCATAATAATATTTGCATAACCATAATGGTCTTGAACCCATTTAAAAATATGTCCCGTTGTTGATTGCTTTGTTTCGTCAAATTTCACGTATCCGTCTTCAATATGAAAGAAATGGTTTATTAGTGAATAAATTAATGAAGTTACGATTATGAAAACAATAGGTTTTACCAGTCTAATTCTGTTC
>Ga0164313_10001316_pt1 | contig 21891 bp, 20 predicted proteins | sample GuaBasSedimGuay4_FD_113735 | JGI IMG/M metagenome (GOLD analysis project Ga0164313, IMG submission 113735) | Subseafloor sediment microbial communities from Guaymas Basin, Gulf of California, Mexico - Guay4, Core 4569-4, 0-3 cm | ecosystem: Environmental > Aquatic > Marine > Hydrothermal vents... | reverse complement strand
GTGATCGTCTTCTGATCAGGTGTGGCGTCGCGCTCTTCAACGATCCGTTCAACGCCGGTTGTTCCCCGGACGATCCTCCCGTACCCGGATGGGTCATCGAGAACAACCGTCATGACCGTTGCGACAGCCCGGGTCTCGTTGTGGTGCGCGACAAATTCGAGGAGAGCCTGACCTGTGATGAGCGGCATATCTCCCGGGATGACAACGATCGTGCCTGTGTGGTTCGTGAGGTTTCTCCAACCGACCTGCGCGGCGTGGCCCGTGCCATGTTGTGGATCCTGGATCACAGCGGTCACACCATCGGGCAGAGTCGCGGCCACCGTTTCGGCCTGATGTCCGATGACGACGGTCGACTCGAGAGGGTCGAGAGAACGGGACGCGTCAAGCACCCAGTCGAGGAGCGTCCTGCCTGCGGCTTCATGAAGGACCTTTGCGGTATCGGAACGCATTCTGGTGCCCTTGCCTGCAGCCAGAACGATGACCTCGACGCTCATTTCGTCTCACAACCTTTGGTCGTTGGCTGGGGGGACAGGACTCGAACCCGTACTAGAAGGACCAAAACCTCCTGTGCTGCCAGTTACACCACCCCCCATCGCGGAGATGCGAATCGAAAGTGTAGGACAACGGAAGTCAGTTCAGCCGGAAGGTAGATCGTACGTCGTAAATCGTAAATCGCCAGAAAGCGATATGCGCATATCGGATTTCTATGGATCATCACGACAGACGAGCGACAAGGATCTTCCGTACGATTTACGATCTACGATCTACGCCTATTCCTCCTTCATCGCTTCCCATCCTTGATCCACAGGGACGACGGCTTCGGCGGCGCGGGCTGGAAGATCCACCGTATCGACAGCGTCGCTCGCCTCGTCAAGGGTCGAAAAGAACGAGAACAGCGCAGAACCCGAACCTGTCATCGCAACCGGTGTCCCCCATGATCGGCTGAGTTCCGCCTTCCAGTCCGCAATCCTGGGATCGAGCGCGACAGCAGCGGGGTACAGATCGTTGCGCACAGGCATACCACCTCGAAGTCGGGGCGGGAGTGCTGGTTCTGGCACCATCTCCCCCATTGGGCCGCCAAGGGAGTCCCAGCGTCGGAAGACCTCAGGTGTGGAAAGAGAGAATGGAGGCACGACGATCGCCAGGGCGAACCCTTCCATCGGCTCGATCTCTGTGAGTCGCTCGCCTCTCCCCTCGACCCTCTGCGATCCCCCAACGTACGAGAACGGGACATCGGCGCCAAGGGACTCTGCAATGTCGACAGCCTGTTCGTCGTCAATTCCATATCGGCCAGCCATCAACCCGAGCGCCGCTGCTGCGTCAGCGCTCCCACCGCCGAGGCCTGCGCCTGAGGGGATACGTTTCGTGATGCGAACCGAGACAGGTGTCGAAACCCGTGCCAGCCTCCTCACGGCATCGACAGCCTTGAACGCAAGGTTCGACTCGTCCGACGGTGCTTCATCGTTGGAAACGGTCACCTCATCAATGCGTGCGTCAGTGATCGAAATAGTGTCGAACCATGAAACTGACTGGAAGACGCCAGACAGCGGGTGGTACCCATCTGCTGAGGGTGCATACACGACAAGGGAGAGGTTCACCTTGGCGAACGCCTTTGCATGTATCACGATGCCTCCTCTGCTCGTGCTATCGCTACGAACTCCTCAGGGGCGAGATCTTCGGCGCGCAGCGTTGGGTCTATACCCGCCGCAACGATCGTAGCTTCTGGGTCGTTCAATACCGAGGCAAGGGACCGCCGAAGCATCTTGCGCCTCTGACCGAATGCCCCGGTCGCTATCTCAAGAGCCCGGTGTGCGTACTGGTCCGGTTCAACTCTCTCGAGAAGGATGACCGCAGATTCGACTCTGGGTGCGGGATCAAAGACCTCCGGAGGGACCGTGAACGCCAGCGTGCCTTTGGCGTGAAGCCCAACGGCAACCGAAGGTAGTCCGTAGATTCTCGATCCGGGATCTGCCAACATCCGGTCTGCAACCTCTCGTTGCACCATCACGACATACGATTCGACCTTGGGCGACCCAGTGAGGGCGTCGAGCACGATGCCGGTGCCGACGTTGTAGGGCAGGTTCGCAACCAGCGTCCATGGCTCCCCTGCCAACTCGTCCTCCAACCGGACTCCTGAGGCGTCCGCGATCCGAACCTCGACGTTCGCCATTCCACCGACGGTCGCTGAAAGTATGGATTCAAGATGGGGATCGATCTCGTAAGCGACCACACGACGCGCCGCCCTGGCAAGCGCCATGGTGAGGGTTCCGGTGCCAGCACCTATCTCCACGACAGAGGTACGGTCGTTGACCCTGGCGAGCGAGACGATCCTATTGACGATCTCGGGATCTGTGAGGAAGTTCTGACCGAGCTCCTTGTTCGGTCTGTGCCCGGCATCCGCGAGCAGGCGTTTGATCTCGTCGCGGCCCTGAGGCGACCCATTATCCACGCGGGTCACCGAAGACTCTGGCTGCGGTAGCACTCGTCAGCTCAGCAACTTCTTCGACGGGCACACCCCATACCTCGGCGAGTACAGCACCTGTCAAGGGGACGTTCGCTGGTTCGTTGGACTGTTCGCGCACCGGCTCGGGCGTCAGATAGGGGCTGTCGGTCTCGACCATGGTGCGATCATGGGGCGCAAAACGTGCACCGATCCGCAGCGTGTCGTCCTTGCCGTACGTCAACGATCCGGAGTACGAGAATGTCACGCCGAGTTGGTCGAACCTCTTCGTCCACTTCGACCCACCCGTCCAGCAATGCAACACTGCCTTGTCCCCCAGATCGGCGCTCTCGAGGATGGAGAAGACGTCACGAAACGCGTCTCGACAGTGGATGATGATCGGCTTGTTGAGGGAGTTCGCAAGTTCGACCTGGGCCGTGAACGCCTCTATCTGGCTGTCTCGCGGAGCAAGGTTGCGGTACCAGTCGAGTCCGCACTCCCCGATCGCGTCGGCGTCCTGAGCAAGCTCCGTGATTCGGCCTGCCACCTGTGGCCAATCCTGGGCATCATGGGGGTGTAGACCCGCCGCCCACTGCACCCTGTCAGGGAACCGAGCGGCAAGAGCAGATGATGTCTCGCTCGTTGGGACATCCACACCCGGGCACATCAGCCAACCAACACCGGCGCTTGAGGCTCGGTCAAGCACATCGACCGGTTCCTCATCGATCAGGAACAGGTGACCATGCGAGTCGACCCAGTGAGGCTGGGGCATCGTCAGTCCTCTGGGTCCAGTTCGACCTTTGCGAACAACGGACCCAGTTCAGCGAGGTGAGTCCCTTCGACCACGACGGGCGCACCCCACACGGGGCCTGCATCTGAACACTCGATTCCTTGCGCCTCGAGGACGCTCACACTCGTAACCGGTAGGAACGGTGCGAGCGCGACTGCCGTCGATGCGATCAACTGATGTGCCACCCAAAGGGTTGTTCCTGTGCGTTCCATGTCCGTTTTTGCCGTCGTCCACGGAGCGAGGTCGCTGAGGTAGGCGTTGGCATCTCCTGCCATCTGCATGGCCCTGGCGATCCCGGCACGCAACTTCACCGCGGACAGGTTCTCGGCCACCTCGTTGAGCCCGGACTCGCTGGACGAAAGCACCGACGCGTCCGCATCGGAGAGTTCGCCTGGCACCGGCACGACACCATCGAAATAGCGGTCGGTCATGGATACAACCCTGTTGACCAGGTTGCCCCAGGTGGCGACGAGTTCCTGATTGACACGCCGCACGATCTCGTCGTCAGAAAGATCTGAGTCGTTCGACTCTGGCAACGTCTGTGCGATCGCGTATCGCAGGGCATCTGGTTCGAATCTGTCGAGATACCAACCAAGGGGTCTGCCAACGCCTCGGGACTTCGATGCCTTCGCGCCACCAAAAGTCACATACTGGTTCCCAGCAATGTTGGTGGGCATGTTCAAGCCCCCGTGTCCGAGGATCATCGCTGGCCAGTAGATTGCATGGAATGGGATATTGTCCTTGCCCACGAAGTAGAACGATTCAGCGTCCGGATTCTCCCACCAATCCTTCCACGCGTCGGGTGTACCGCGAAGTTCTGCCCATTCCTGGGGCGCAGACAGATACCCCATGACCGCCTCCCACCACACGTAGATCGACTTCCCTGGTCCAATGTCGTCAATCGGCAATGGGACACCCCAGTCGAGGTCTCTTGTGAACGCTCTGTCGTGGAGGCCCTCCGTGACCATGCCTTTTGCGAAGTTGATGACGTGCGGGCGCCAATCCTTCTTCGTGTCGAGCCACTCGAGAAGCGGTTCGTTGAATGCGCTGAGCCGCCAGTAGTAGTGCTCGGTCACTCTGAGGACGGGGGTGGCGCCTGAGAACTTGGACCTTGGATCGATGAGATCAATCGGGTCGAGCGTCTTCCCGCAATTGTCGCACTGGTCACCCCTCGCGTCGGCATAGCCGCAGTGAGGACAGGTGCCCTCGACATACCGGTCGGGGAGGAACCTTTGAGTCTGCTCGTCGTAGAACTGTTCCGTCATGAGCGGATACATGTATCCGTTCTCGAGGAGCCGCGTGAAGAAGTCCTGGACAACTCGTTTGTGAGTCGCGGTACCCGTCGTCGTGAAGAGATCCCAATCGAGGTTGAGGTCATCCCAGTAGGTGAGGAACTCGGGGTGGTACTTGTCGACGACCTCTGCCGGTGACACACCCATCTCATCTGCCTTGACCGTGATCGGCGTGCCGTGAACGTCCGAACCTGACACCATGAGCACGTCGTCACCGATCGAACGCCTGTACCTGGCGAAGATGTCCGCTGGCAGATATGCACCTGCGATGTGGCCGAGGTGCAACGATCCCTGGGCATACGGCCACCCAACCGCTACAAGGACCTTGATGGGTTCATGTTGAGTCATGGAATACAGATTACAGAGCACAGAACACAGAACACAGATTCTGAAGTCGGAAGGCGCTGCGGTCCCGGAGTGAATCTTCATACTGTCGGCTGATGGCTGGCGACTGACGGCTGATAATGAACTGATAAGTAGTTGATAACGAATTGATAAATGGTACTATCTGGCACGTCGGTCGCCAGGGCCGACTCGATACAGGGAGGTCCAGGGTGGACACGATAATTGTGCGGAAGATCGACGACCTCGGACGGGTCGTTGTGCCCGCCGAAACAAGGCGTCTGTTCAATATTCACGAAGGAGATGAGCTCTCGATCACGATCGAGAACGGTGGCATCGTCCTGCGTAAACTCGAGGCATCATGCATCTTTTGTGCCAGCACAGAGGACGTTTCCCCGTTCAAGGACCGTGGCATATGTGCGGTGTGCAGAGAGGACGTCACAGCGATCTAGGTTCGCGCCTTGACAACCAGGTCGTAGAGTTCGTTGCGTCGCACGCCGTGCGTCGCCGTCACAGCCCTGACCGCGTCCGACGTTGACGTGCCTTTTGTGATCATGTCGAGCGCTGCCGCGACCGCATCGGTCATCGAGGGCTCGAATGGTTCGGCTCCTTCGATGACCAGGGTGAACTCCCCCTTGGTGGTTCCATCGTGTGCCCAGTGGGCTGCGGCTTCGTCCAGGGTTCCCCGCCAGATCTCCTCGTAGACCTTGGTCAGTTCCCTGGTCACGACGACCCTCCGATTGGGGTCCAAAGTGCGCACCAGATCGGCCAGGTCGGCAGCAACCCTTGTGGGAGCAGCGAACAGCACAACGGTTCTCTGCTCATCAACGAACGATCGCAGAACCCGTGCTCTGGCGTCGCCCTTGCGAGGCAGGAATCCCTCAAAGATGAACCTGTCACCATCAAAGCCCGATACGGCCAACGCTGTCACAACTGCGCTTGGACCTGGAACGACACCGACCACAGCATCACAATCGACTGCAACCTGCACAGCAGAAGCTCCGGGGTCCGAAATGATCGGCATGCCAGCGTCCGATACGAGCACGATGTTCTTCCCAGCCTCGAGTTCGTCGCGCAGAAGCTTCAGCCTTGTCTGTTCGTTCCCCGCAAAGAAGCTCTTCATCGGGACCGAGATACCGAGGTGAGCGAGCAGTTTCGCCGTTCTGCGCGTGTCCTCTGCAAAGATCAGGTCGGCGTTTCGTATCGTCGTGATCACGCGTTCGGACAGATCAGAGAGGTTCCCGATCGGTGTTCCGCAAAGTGTGAGTGACCCTGACATCGAACCCCGATGGTAGGACCTGTACGACGATGCCCCGCGGTGGGCAGTCAATGTCGACGAAACTTTCGAGAACCCAGGTACGGTCAGGAAACGATCTGATGCGCCGTGGTGGTACCAGCAAAGATGGCCCGACACGGCCGTCGACACTGACCGGTGTCACCCTGATCGGTACTCTCATCGTGAACGTATGCACCGAGGCCGTGTGGAGCAGAATTGCCCTGGTTCCGGGCAAGTTCAATCCCAGGAGTCTCTTGCGATGTGAGTCAGCAACCACGACATCATCGAGAACCCACTCGGGATGCCACAATCGGACTCGACGGTATGACGGATTCATGGGTACGCTACCTCCACTATGGCAAAGGCAAAACGACGTAAACTGCGCGCTCGCCGCTCAAAGGCGAACCACGGCCGCAAGCCCAACGCGGGCCGCGGCTAACCCAACACTTGTCGTCATCTCGCTCTGTTCCACTCTCCATGTGTAGCGCGCGCGGGCATCGATTTCAAGAGGGATGACTGAATACGTATTACGTACTACGTAATACGATCCGTCAGACTCCCAACTGCTCACGCAGTGACTCGAGTGCCGTCAGGTCCGTTGTTGCGATGAAGATCACCTTGTCATCGACACGGTCGATGAACACGAACGGGCTTCCACCGTCATAGAGCAGGCCTCCGAGTGACTCCTGGCCGTTCGTTGCACCCATCACATCCTTGGTGTGAGCGATCATCGCGTCCGTGAGGTCCTCGGCATCGGTCTCCGTCTCCCCCTGGTAGGACCAGACGATCGCCGAATCGCTCCCCCGGGTGAAGAACCGATACGTATCGTTACCCCACCCTGCAGCGGCCTGTGTCGCTGCTCCTGGCGGAACCGCGTCGGTGAGTATCAGCTGTATCCCCCACTCGCCGAACGTCGCTTCCTCTGCCATCTCCCATCCAGGCAGGTCGACGGTCAGCGGTGTGAGCGTTTCTGGTTGCTCGCCACGCAGGTACTTGTTCGGGTCAAGGATCTGCTCGGTGCTGATGGGAATCGCTTTGTACGCATCGTCAACACCCTTGAGACCGGCGGTCGCCATGGTCTGGCCGATGAAGGTCAGGCCTTTCTCATACGGGAACACAAGGTCCCTCTGCATCCATTGAGGCATGGCGTCGAATACGACAGAATCGATCGACAGGATCTCAAGCGCTGCATCTGCAGCATCGTCCGGGCTCAGCGACTCGAGGAACAGGAACTGCTGGTACGTGGCATCACCCTCGATCAGCGCAAGCGCCGCGGACACACCGTCGCCATTACCTTCGTCGAACCGGCGGTCGAGTTCATCACCGAAATCGAAGTGTTGGTCGGTGAGCGCATGTACGAGTTCGTGCACGATCGTGACGCTCTGAAGAGGTGTGATGCCATCAGCGGCAACAGGCACGACGAGTTCTTTCGTTTCGGTATCGTAGAAGCCCGCCCTCTGCTCGGTGTGCAAGTCGATGATCATCGATTCGAGATCATCATCAGGTTCGAGCATCCCGAGCAATTTGAGAAGTGCCTCATCCGCCGTGAGATCCTCCTCAGCGAGATTCGCTATCAGGTCCGCGTTCACACGCTCCGTGAACGCTGACTGATCCAGGATGGTGATCGTCGGGACAGCGAGAAACGGGAGGCCTCGGGACTCCTCAGCATCAAGGATCAGAACACCGATCTCCTCGCGCATCTCTGCCGCGACCTCAGGCGAGATCGATGGCGAATTCGTCCCAGGAACTTCGCCCTGGGGCAGGGATGTCAGCGAAGCAGCGGTCGTCGTCGCTTCTGCAACGATCGATGAATCGCTCGTCCCCTCGACAGATGACGAAGTCGACGAACTGTCACACGCGCTGGCGACAAGGGCAACAGCGATGACGAGGATCGCTACGAGGCGGTGGGGTGTTCTCATTCCTGGCACGTCGGGAGGCTACCGGCGAAACCGATGAACCGGTTCAGCCATCACAACGTCCTCAATGCCTCGGTTGGAGACACCCGCGCTGCCCTCATCGCGGGATACAATCCGGCGATGACGCCGATGATCAGCGCGGCGGCCAATCCGCCGACGATGGCGACAGTCGGTATCAGAACATCCCAGCCCTGCGACCACGAATACGCGGCCGTTACAGCAGCGCCCAGGGCCACGCCACCGAGCCCACCGAGGGTCGCGAGGATGAGAGATTCTCCGAGGAACTGGATGGAGATGTGCCCCTTGGTTGCACCGAGGGCACGTCGCAGCCCGATCTCGCCACGCCTCTCGAGAACCGAGATGACCATCACGTTTGCGATACCGACCCCACCCACAAGAAGAGCGACAGCACCGAGTCCGAGAAGCAGGTTGGTGAAAGCCTGGTCGGCAGCCTCTTTCGCCTCGAGGGCGTCAGATGGCCTGGTAACCTCGACTTCGTCAGGATTCTCGGGATTGACCGTTGCAGGGAGCACCGAGCGCACTACGTCGATGTCATCCGGATCGCTCCTGACGTAGATCGTGCTCGGGATGCCGTCGTGTTCGAGGAACTCCTCTGCCGCCGAGTAGCTCACAAGCGCTCCGCGGTCGAGGTCTGGCGAAAGATCGAGCGTGTCCATGATGCCAACGACGGAGAACCATTCGTCTCCAAGCCACACGACGGTACCACTTTCGCCGTCTGTCACACCGAGACGCTCTGCTGCGACGGATCCAAGCACAACAACAGGCAGATCACGAGCGGCTTCATCAAGGAAGACTCCAGAGTTCATCTCTCCTTGGAGAGTTGCAAGCAGATTGACATCAACTGCCTTGACTGAGATCCCACCGGTCTGGCCCGATGGCACAAGGTCGTTGCGGTACACCTTGGCATCGGTGTCACTGATCGATGCCACCTGTTCAACAGGCCCAACACGCGCAACCATCGCGATCGACTCCTCCGGGAGTTCTCCGCTGCCGATGCCGATTCCTGTACCTGCCTCGATTCTCAGCATGTTCGTTCCAAGCTGATCGAGTTGTGCGAGCAGGTCAGACTTGGACGATTCGGATAGGCCGAGAACACCGACCATCGCTGCGATGCCGATGACGATTCCCAAACCTGACAGGATCGACCGCAGCCGGCGTGTTCGTAAACCGATCAGGGAAGCTCTCATCATGTCGGCGGGAGCAAGGCGGGATGGTTCGAGGGTTACGTTCATGAGGAACGCCCATCTTCGGCCGTCCTCATGTCCTCAACGACCCTGCCGTCGAGAAGCGTGACAATGCGAGGGAATTGGGATGCGATCTCGTGGTCGTGCGTGATGACGACGATCGTGGTGCCGTCTGCATTGAGGTCTTCAATGAGACTCACGACGGCCTGACCGGACTTGCTATCGAGGTTGCCCGTCGGCTCGTCTGCGAGGATGATATCTGGCGAACCGATCAGCGCCCTTGCGATCGCGACTCTCTGGCGCTCACCACCAGAGAGTTTGGTCGCCTCGTGATTCATCCGGTGAGAAAGGCCGACCTGTGAAAGAGCCTGTTCTGCGAGAGTCCTTCGTTGGCTCAGAGGCATTCCGGTGTAGAGCAGCCCGTCTGCCACGTTATCCAATGCCGTCTCCCCGGCGAGAAGGAAGAACTGCTGGAACACGAATCCGATGTGCCTTGATCTCAGTGACGAGAGCTGTTTGTCGCTGAGATCATCAACGTCGTAGCCAGCAACCGCGACCGTGCCGGAGGTCGCACGATCGAGAGTGCCGATCACATGGAGAAGAGTTGATTTCCCAGATCCGGAGGGACCGACGATGGCCACGAGTTCCCCTGCTCGAATGTCGAGGTCGATCCCGCGGATGGCGTGTACCGGCGGTGTCCCTTCATATGTCTTGGTCACGTTCGAAAGGGCGAGAACGGTTCGTTCGCTGGCCGACTCGACCGCTACCGGAGCGGTTCCGGTTGCTGAGCCGCTCATGGAACGACAACCCTCATCCCAGCCTCGAGTTCACTTGACGTGATCTCCACGGACCCATCGGCGTACATGCCAGCATCAACGGCGATGAGACGCGTCTGCCCATTGCCAGCGTCGATCTGGACCGCATAGCCACCTTCGCCAAGTGCCAACAGTGCTGTAACAGGGACGACGAGTACGTTCTCGACCCGATCATCGATCACTTCAATGTCGACCGGGGCCTCGTCGAGTCCTGCGGCCGCACCCTGACGGTTGAGGGTGATCTCGACCTCGAAGTACGTGCCGAATTCCTGGCTACGAATCGCGATGTTTCCGACCGTGGCGACGGAAGCCGGTTCCTCGTCACCGTTCGGCATCACAACCACGACAGGGTCGCCCGCGAAGATGAGTTCCTGGTCCTCAGCCAGCAACCGCACGGAAACCACCGACGTTGACGTCGAGGGTGTGTAGATCTGAGTTCCCTGGCTGACGTTGCTCCCAATGCTGATGTGTGAGGCCGCCACACGGATCGGATCCTCGGTCACCATGATCTCACCGATGTTGAGAACGCCATCAACAGGCGCACCGATCGATGCCTGCCACCCAACAAGGGCTACGGTGGTTTCCTCATCAAAGACGTCGTCCACGACCATGACACCGTCGGCATCGAAGCCGAAGCCCACAAGAGCCTCCTCGAGGACGCGAACGTCGTCGCCTACCGAGCCAACGTCCAGGGTCCGGTAGAACGGCACGTCGGTTACGAACAGGGTCACAGGGTCCCCCTCGACGACAAAGAGGGTGTCTCCGTGGCCGAGGATGTCTCCCTCGCTGGCAATGGCCGTGACCGTGCCGCCAGGAACGGAGGAGGTGGCGATAATAGCCACACCCGGATTGACGGCTGATCCGACATCAGCCAGTGTCTCTGCGATGAATATCGGACCGTCAACGAAGATGTAGGAGCCGAATTCAAGGGCACCTGTATCGTCGATGCCAAGGTCCTCCTGGAGTGCTTCGATCGCGTACTTCGTGGAATAGGTGAAATCGCCATCCATGTCGAGATCCTCGTCCTCGTCGTAACCGAGTCGTGTGAGGGCCTCCTCGAGTTGAATGACGTCAGTGCCGTCTGCCGAGCGTGTATTGAGCGTCCGATAGGCCGGAATGTCGCCATAGAACACGATGACCGGCTGCTCATCCGTTGTATAAAGGATCTCTCCTTCTTCAACGGTCACACCGTCGCTGGCCATCGAGGTGACGATCCCTGAGGTACCTGCGGTGATCGTGACGATCCCGTCGGACGATCCCGCATACACCAGCGGGTCGCCAGCGACGAAGCCGAGGGTCCCCTCGAGCGAGGTGACATCCTCGAGTGTTGTTCTCTCCACGTCTTCGAAGTTCAGTGCTGCCACTGTTTCGGTGGTCGTGGACGAATCGTTGTCTGTGACAAACCAGGCTCCGACGGCGACAAGCGCGATGGTCACGGCTCCAACAACCCAGGTTGACGTGCGCCGCCACCACGGCTTCTTGGTCGCTTCGATCGAGTCAGTCGTCTGGGTCTCGTCAGTCGACTCCGGTTCGATGGACCGATCTGTTGAGTCCCCTTGTGTGTCGGACATCAGCCCTGACCCCCGCCGGTACCAGGTATGGGCGCACCGGCACCAAAGAGGTCGCTGCAAGCGGCCAGGGCGGTCTGGAACGCAGGATCCTCTCTATCGAGTCCGGCGAACGGTCCGCCTCCACCCGATCCAGGAGACCGTGGCGTGGAGAAATCTGGATCTGGCATGTCGTAACCATTGTCACGGGCGCAGGCAGCGAACGCAAGGAGTTCGTCTTCACGTTCAGTTCGATCCTCAGAATCAAGGCCGAACGTTACGTCCTCAAGATATTCATTGCATGACTCGAATGCGGTTTCGGCGACTTCGCGATCCAACTCCTCGATGTCACGGAGTCGTGGAGGACGGAGATTGCCCTGATCGTCAACGATCGGGTCTTCGACGTCCAAACCTTCGTCACGCAGACAGACGGTGAATGCCATCACGGCCTCTTCCTGGGTGGCTGAGTCGATCTCGGCGTCCTGGGACTGCTCGCTCGCCGATTCGCCTTCGAGAGATGCCACACCCTCATCGGAATCTGCAGAGCTGCAAGCCGCAGCGAGTAAGCCGATGGCCAGCAGCAGGGGAAGGATCTTGGTACGTGTCATCTCGGTCTCCAGTCGATACGCAATATCTTGAGGTCGGACACAAGTCAATCAGGCGATCCTGAACCAAGCCTGAACGGTTGATAAGAAGACCCTGAGAAGATACGGACACTTGAGCCTCGGATCATCGATGGACGGTCGCCGAAGTCTGATGGGCGGGCCATTCATGTACGTGCATTTCTCCCGATTCCGGGTGAATGCCGACCGCCAGCCGCTCGCTCACTCGCCGCTTCCACCGAAGCGCAGAGATCCGCTGAAGACCTCCTGGCATGCCTCAAGTGCAGCTTCGATCTCGGGGTCGTCCACGTCGATCGCACCCCCAAATATGCCACCTTCGCTCTCCCCCAGGCCTCCTCCTCCATTTGCGAAGATCGAGAAGTCTGGATCGGGCATGTCAACACCGTTCTCACGCATGCAGATGGCGAATTCGAGCATGGTGTCCTCGATCTCTGTGAGGTCTATGGATCCCGGGCCGAACGCCAGGCCCTCGAGATGATCCTGACAGGCTTCAAAAGCCGCACTCATCGCGTCTCGATCACCTTCTGGGTCGTCGGAGCGGCCACCAAAGCTGAATTCGATCGAGCCATCCGCTCCGATCACCGGGTCCTCGAAGTCCTCGACACCGTTGTCGCGTATGCACTGCGAGAACTCGAGGATGGCCTCCTGGTCGGCCGCGTCAGCGTCGATCTCCTCGCCTGTGCCGTCGCCGGATCCAACGGCGTCCTCGATTGAGGCCACCTGTGATCCATCGTCGCTGCTACAGGCAGCGAGCACGAGTACGAACGCTATGAACATGAGTAGAAGCTTTTTCATACGGACTCCCGATGGTCGATCAACCGCTATCGAAACAAACGATCTTGAAGGTTGTATGAACCAAGGGTAAGGCGAAGATGAGAAACAGCTGTCAGTTATCAGCCATCAGCCAAGGCATGGATTACTCGAGTGTTTCGGGCTCCGATTCTTGCTGATAGCTGACGGCTGAAGGCTGAGGGCTCCTCAGTCAACTATTCTGCTCCCCATGACCGAAACTCCCGACATCCGTAATGACAAGAGAACCATCTTCGGATGGGCCATGTACGACTGGGCGAACTCAGCCTATATCACCATATTCGGTGCGGTGATCGGGGCGTTCTTCACTGGATCGATCATGAAAGGCGACACCTACTGGGGCCTCTCTGGTGAGGCGCTTTTCTCGATCCTGATCGGCATCGGATCCATCCTCCTGCTTCTGGCAATGCCGATACTGGGTGCCGTTGCAGACTATGCAGACGCAAAGAAGCGATTCCTGAGGAACTTCGCACTCGTAGGGGCTCTCTTCACGCTCGTGATCGCGTTCATCCCCGAGGGCATGGTCCCCTGGTTCCTCCTCGTTGTCATCGTGAGCCAGTTCGGGTTCGTCGCGGCGAACGTGTTCTACGACGGCTACCTCCCTGAGATCGCTACAGATGACACGATCGACCAGGTCTCCTCAAAGGGGTTCTCACTCGGATATCTCGGCGGCGGGCTCTATCTACTCGGTGCACTCGTTCTGATCTTCCTGTCGAGCGACGAACCCGACGCCTTCCTCACCGAGACACTCGCCGCACGGATCGCGATCTTCGGGACAGGGATCTGGTGGATCGGTTTCTCCGCGTTTTCGCTTGCTCGGCTCCCCGACGACCCCACCGGCGGGGAAACGCGCGGAATCTCCACCTATGTATCGATCGGGTTCGAACGGACGATCAACACCGTCAAGAAACTCGGCAGATTCCCGCAATTGCTCCTGTTCATCATCGCGTTCATCCTGTACAACTCGGGAACAGGGACCGTCATCGCTGTCTCGGGTGTCTACGCGGAGGACACCCTGAACCTGGAGCTCCAGACCATCGCTCTGGCCTTCCTGATCGTGCAGTTCATCGCGTTCTTCGGCGCACTCATGTTTGGCAGCCTCGCAGGCAGGATCGGCCCGAAGAACGCCATCATGGTCTCACTCGTCGTCTGGATCGGCATCGCCGGTGGCGCCTATCTCATTCCTGAAGGCTCATCTTCCGGCTTCCTCGCCATGGCCGCCGTGGTCGGATTCGTTCTCGGAGGTGTCCAGGCGCTATCCCGAAGCCTCTACGGATCCATGATCCCCGAGCAGGCATCAGCGGAGTTCTACGGCTTCTACTCCGTCTTCTCGAAGCTCTCTGGAATCGGACCCCTCGTCTTTGGAGCCGTGAGTGCGGCCACTGGATCTGGAAGAACAGCGATCCTCTCCGTTGCTGGCTTCTTCGTCGTAGGACTGATCCTTCTTGCAATAGTCGACGTGGACAAGGCCCGAGAATCCAGAGAGCACTGGCAATTCGAGGGGTCGGAAGCGGACGTGGTGTGATCTGATGGCTCAAGAGAACACTTCCAGACTCTCTGTAGCAGACGTCGCCCTTTCGACTCCAGACAGGGACACGGTCATCCTCGGAGACCGCATCAAGGTTCCAACCATCGTCATCCTTGCCAGATACTACGGCTGAGCAGGGTGTCTTGACATGCTGGCGCAGTTGGCGACAGCTCACCCATCGATCGTGGACAACGGCGGTGCCGTGATCGGTGTGGCCCCGGCGGCGGGGTTCCAGGCCACCCACCTCATGGAGAGGTCGATCCCGTACGAACTGCTCATGGATCCCGATCACAGCCTCTCCAGGAAGCTCGAGGTCGGTACGCAATCTCTCACCCGGTTCGTGTTCAACCTCAAGGCCTGGTGGAGCTACACGATGGCGTTCGCGAGAAACCGCAAACAGGGCAAGATCACCCAGAGCTATGCGGCGCTTCCCGCCATCATCGTGGTCGACGCTCAAGCCAGGGTCACGTATCTCTATCGGGGAACCGGCATCGCTGACCACCCGCCTCTCGCCGACGTCCTCGGCGAACTCGCTGAACTCCTGTAGTCGACAGACGCCTGAAATCAGACTCCAGATGCGATTGCCTCCGCGGCCAGCTTTGTCACAGGAATCCGGAGGTGTAGGGTGTCAACCAAGGTAGATAGCGTCAGGTGCGAAGGAGAATCTGTTGGCAGACGACAGTGAACAGACCATGACCATTCGACGGAACTCTCTGTGGGCCGCGTACACCCCCGTGATCATGCTCGTGGTTCTTATCGTGCTTGCCTTCTTCCTGTACGGGGATGAAGCAACCGGGGGTCCTGTCCAGGTCGCCCTGCTGTTCACCGCGATCCTTTCAGGCTGGATCGGCATTCGCCATGGCCACAAGCCAAAAGACATCTTCCAGGGTGCCATCGACAGCGTGACGACCGCGATCGGAGCGATCTTCATACTGCTCGCCATCGGTGCCCTCATCGGTACGTGGAACATGTCCGGCACCATCGCCACGCTGACGGACTACGGCATTCGATTCATCAGTCCGACCTTCTTCTATATTGCTGTCGTCGGAGTTACAGCGCTCATTGCACTGTCGATCGGTAGTTCATGGACAGTTGTCGGGACACTCGGGGCGGCGCTTGTTGGCATCGGAATCGCCCTTGGCCTATCTGCTGAGATCACTGCCGGTGCCGTGATTTCAGGTGCATACTTTGGTGACAAACTCTCGCCGCTTTCAGAGACGACGAACCTCACGCCTGCAGTTTCAGGGACCGACCTGTACACGCACATCAAGCTGATGACCAGGCGAACGATCCCCTCGATCACGGTCGCGTCTGTGATCTTCTTCTTCATCGGGTTGCGTGCACAGCCGGAGGGAGGTTTCGACCTGACGGAAGCGACCGATGCCATCGAGGAGGCGTTCAACATCGGCCTCATCATGCTGCTCCCGCTCCTCGTCGTCATCCTCCTTGCCATCAAGAAGGTGCAGCCATCCGTGACCATCCTTCTCGGTGCACTCACTGCGGGGATCATTGCGGTGATCTTCCAAACGGATGTTGTGTTGGCGTTCGTCAATGAGCCTGACCTCCCCGACGCGCTTGCGCTCTTCAAGGGAGTGTGGTCTGCAATGGCGACCGGCTTCGTCGCAGACACCGGATTTCCAGGTCTGAACGATCTTCTCAGTGGCGGAGGCATGGAGTCCATGCTCAACACGGTGTGGCTCATCCTTTCCGCACTTGCTTTCGGCGGCGTCATGGCAGTCACCGGGCAACTCGGGCGAATCATCGAACCACTTCGTGAGCGGGCAAGATCGGACTCTGGGATCCTCGTCGCAACTGGCGTGACCGCGATCGGTATCAACCTGGTAGCCGCAGATCAGTATCTGGCGATCGTCCTCACCGGTACCTCCTTCCGCGAGGAGCACGAGGAGCGAGGGCTTGCACCCGAGATGCTGTCGACGACGATCGAGGGCACCGCTACCGTCTCATCGCCGCTGATCCCGTGGAACAGTTGCGGTGCGTACATGTCTGCGTCACTCGGCGTTGCCACCTTTGCTTACCTGCCGTATGCGTTCTTCAACCTCATCGATATCGCGTTCACGTTCCTGTTTGCCATATTGAAGATCAACATCAAGCACGTCACGCCCGACGAGGAACTCCCTCCCACACCCGAACGAGTTCGGCTCTACGGAATCGACAAGGACATCGCGCCCATCGAAGAAGTAGGCCAGATCACAAAGCGCAGGAAGTAGGAGCCAGCCGTCAGCCGTCAGCTCACAGCCATCAGCAAGAGTTGCCAGTTCACAGTCCACAGTCGGAGCACTGACTTGGGTCATGATCGGGTGCGAGCCCCGCTCCAGTAGATCCACCACACAGCCTCTGATCCGATTGCCAACTTCCGAACGCGAATCAGCCGTCAGCCAGAACCCTGGCTGACGGCTGCATTGCATTCTGGCTGATAGCTGATAGCTGACGGCTGTTAGCTGATTTCTAGAACACCGGATCCCGTAGGACCGGACAGGTCATACAGTGTCCACCACCGCGGCCACGGCCGAGTTCGGAGCCCTCGATCTCGATAACGGTGACCCCTGCTTGGCGGAGCCTGGCATTGGTCCACTCGTTGCGATTGTACGCAACCACGACACCGGGCTGAAGTGCGACGACGTTGTTGCCGTCATCCCACTGTTCACGCTCGGCCTGGAAGGCGTCACCTGCGGTGGGGACGACACGCAATTCCGAAAGCCCAAGCGAGTCCCGTACGACCTCGATCCACCCCTTCCCCTCGATCACAACGTCGACACCACCATCATCTGCGGGGTAGTAGCTGATCGGCTGGATCGCCTCGACGACGGGCGGGTACACGGTGACGAGATCGATATCACAGAAAGTGAAGACGGTGTCGAGGTGCATGCTCGCCCGGTCGTGTGGCATCTTCGCTGCAATGACTCGCGTGGCTGCCTCGTTCTCGAACAGGATCTTCGCGAGCTGGCCGACAGCTTGATAGGTCGTCCGTTCACCCATCCCCACAAGGACGACACCTTTGCCAACGGGCATCACATCGCCGCCCTCGAGCATCGCCTGGCCGTAGTTCCCTTCCGGCGGATCACCCCACCAGATCTTGAAGTCGCCGCCCTTGAATTCAGGATGGAACTTGTAGATGGCTGCAAGATGGAGCGTCTCTTTGCGCCTCGCTGGCCAGAACATTGGGTTAACCGTGACACCGTTGTAGATCCAGCAGGAACTATCCCTGGTGAACAGCAGATTCGGCAGCGGTGGCATGACGAAGTCGGTATCGTCCCACGCTTTGCGGGCGACATGGCGGAACTCGCCGGGGAGTTCGTCAACGGTGAGACCGCCGATGAGGTGCTGAACCAATGTCGGGGCATCCAGTTCGTCCATCCATGGACGCAGGACTTCTCCAACGTTGATACCGACCTCGTTCGGGATCAGTTTGTGGTCAAGTAGGTAGGCACGCCCCTCAGGGTCTTCGACTACGTCTTCGAGTAACTCATGTACCCGCATGGCGTTGATGTCGAACTCGTTACGCATGAGGTCTACGAATGCGTTGTGCTCCTGGCGCGCTTTGCGGGCCCAGATCACATCGTCGAACAGCAGCTCCTGAGCGTTCGTCGGCGTCAGACGCCTCATCTCGAGACCGGGCCGGTGGACGATGACCTTGCGGAGCTTTCCTACCTCAGAATGTACGCCGAATTCGGCCATTGCTCGGTCCTTTCGTGGTCGGCGAATCGCCTGTTCCGTGCTGTATTGCTATGTTAGACGCCAGACGTTACGCGGTCGAATAGGGAAGGTCGAGACATGTCCCAGGATCACACACCCGACTCCCCGGAAGTCGCGCCCGACACCGATACGGGCGAATCTGACGGGCCACCTGCCGAGAACGAGAAGAAGCAATTCGCGTTCCCACAAGCACTCACGGTTCTTGCGATCGTCCTGCTCGTTGTGTGGGTCGCAGCGTTCTTCATCCCGTCGGGCTCGTACGAACTCGACGAGGACGGCGGTCCTGTGCCAGGAACGTACCAAGCGATTGAGAACTGCAGCAGCGGCGAGGACACCGGCTGCATCGATAAGTCGCCCCTCAAGATGTTCCAGATGCTGTGGGTCGCAACACCCAACGGCCTCTACGGCATCGAGGGCGAGGACGGCACCGTCCAGGCGTTCAATGAGGGACCCCTCTACGGTTCGGCCCAGATCTTCCTGTTCGTGCTTGCTGTCGGTGCGTTCATCACGGTGACGATGAAAACCGGTGCGATCGAACTCGGGATCAAGCGACTGGCCCTGCGTTTCTCTCACAGCCCGACACTGCTGATCGTCATCCTGATGGTCATCTTCGCCCTGGGAGGCACGTCCTACGGGATGTGGGAGGAGACTCTTGGCTTCTACACGTTGATGGTTGCCCTCGTGATTGCGATGGGCATGGACCGAATGGTTGGTGTCTCCATCATCTTCCTCGGGGCAGGGACGGGTGTGCTTGCGTCCACTGTGAACCCGTTTGCCACAGGTGTGGCATCCGACGCGGCTGGAATACCCATCAGCGACGGACTGGGTCTCCGGGCCGCAATGTGGGTGGTGCTGGTGACCGTTGCGGTCCTCTACGTGCTTCGATACGCCAAACGTGTCGCGAACGACCCGTCCAGATCGATCGTCGGATTCGAGATCGACACATCCGATGTCCAAGAGACAGAGGATGTTCCCAAATTGAGTAGGAGCCAGGTCTGGGTGCTCGTCGTGTTCGGTGCGACGTTCCTATTGATGATCTATGGGTTCATCCCGTGGACGGACATCTGGCAGAACATCTTCAGCGCCGACTATCCGTTGTTCCTGATGTCAGACATCTTCGGTGATTTCTACTTCACGGAAGCTTCCATGCTGTTCCTCGTGGGTTCGGTCGTCGTTGGCATCATCGGAGGCCTCGGCGAGAAGGGCACCGTCACCACGATCATCACAGGCGCGGCCGATTTCCTCGGAGCAGCGTTGGTGATCGTGTTGGCAAGGGGGATCACCGTTGTGATGAAGAACACGTTCATCACAGACACGATCCTGAACTGGATGGAGGATCTCGTATCGGGAACGTCGAGCGCGGTGTTCTCCATCGTGGCTTTTGTCGTCAATATCCCGATCGCGTTTCTCGTGCCCTCTTCTTCGGGACATGCCGCACTGGTAATGCCGATCATCGCCCCCCTTGCAGACTTCGCCGGTGTTGGACGTGACATCGCAGTCACCGCGTACCAGTCCGCCTCGGGCCTCGTCAACCTCGTGACACCGACGTCGGCCATCATCATGGGTGGCCTTGCACTCGCGGGCGTTGGATACAACAAGTACCTGAAATTCGTCACGCCATACATCGGCATCATGTTCGTCCTCGTGTGTGGCTTCCTGGTACTGGGCACAGCCCTCGGCGGATAGACTTGACGCACTGCACAATTCAAACTGAAGCGACAGATCACATCACAGAAAGAAGACACCATGGCCTTCAACCTCAAGAACAGAAGCTTCGTCAAGGAACTTGACTTCACACCCAAGGAGATGAAGTTCCTCCTCGACCTCTCAACATCCCTCAAGACCGCCAAGTACACCGGAACCGAGCAACCTCAGCTCTCAGGCAAGAACATCGCACTGATGTTCGAGAAGACATCCACAAGGACGAGGGCAGCGTTCGAGGTCGCAGCGTTCGACCAGGGAGCGCATGTCACCTACTTCGACCCATCCGGTTCACAGATGGGCCACAAGGAGTCCATCGCAGATACGGGGCGCGTCCTTGGGCGTATGTACGACGCCATCGAATATCGCGGGAAGCGTCAGTCAGACGTTGAGATCCTCGCTCAATATGCAGGAGTCCCTGTGTACAACGGACTCACCGATGAATGGCACCCAACACAGATGCTCGCTGACTTCCTCACCATGCACGAGGACTCGAACAAACCATACAACGCGATCTCGTACGCCTTCGTCGGAGACCTTCGTTTCAACATGGCACGCTCTCACGTCGTCATGGCAGCGTTGATGGGCACCGACCTCCGCCTGGCAGGCCCTGCGCATCTCGCACCCCCTGCAGATGTCTTGACTGTCGCCGATGCGATAGCCACGAAGACAGGCGCAAAGATCACGGTCACCGAGGATGTGGAGGCGGCGGTCGATGGGGTCGACTTCATCCACACGGATGTGTGGGTTTCGATGGGTGAATCCAAGGATGTATGGACAGACCGCATCGAGGATCTCAGGCCGTACCAGATCAACGCCGACCTCATGCGTGCGAGCGGCAACGGAGGCGTGAAGTTCATGCACTGCCTACCCGGATTCCACGATTCCAACACGGTCGTCGGCGCTGAGATCATGGCTCACACGAACATGCCAGACGGTATCGAAGTGACCGATGAGGTATTCGAGTCCGATGCAAGCATCGTCTTTGACCAGGCCGAAAACCGTCTGCACACGATCAAAGCCATCATGGTGGCAACCCTGGGGTGAAGAAGCTGTCAGCCGTCAGCCGTCAGCAATCCCCCGCGCCTCTGCCGCTCTTCGGGCTGATAGCTGATAGCTGTCCTCCCTAGACAATCTTTCGTGACTGGGTGACAATGGACGTATGGGCGAACATGACCGCAGCCGGGTGGTTCTGATAGCGATAGGTGTGGTGGTCGCCGTCCTTGTCGGCATCGCTGTCGTGATCGCAATACAGCCGCCAGCCGTGCTCGACCCCACAACGCCAGAAGGCACTGCTCAGGGGTACTTCCAGGCACTCCACGACGGTGATGACACCCTCCTCACCTCATACCTGACCGATGACCTCACAGACAGGTGCGACGCGTTGCCCTATCTCGAAGACTTCGGTCGCTACGAGCAGCGTGAAACAACCGGTGTCTCCATCACATCCACCGAGATCGAAGGAGATACCGCCCGCGTTGAGCTCACGATCGCGGTGACCTACGGCGAGGGACCTTTCGCTGCGGGTTCGGACACGTTCGACGAAACATTGGTCATGGAGCACCAGGGTGATCGCTGGCTGATCGCAGAACCAGCATGGCCATGGGACCGCTATTCGTGCGAGAGAAGGGGTTGATGATGGAAGCTGCCCTTGGCATCTTTGGTTCCTTCATCCCACTGTTGATTCTCGGTGGGATCGTCTTTGGCGTTGTGAAGCTGATGTCGAAGCACGACAAGGCAACAGGGGAAGGCGCCGGTGTCGCGATCCGCAGGTTCTTCCAATACGGCGTCATGCTGGCCATGCTCGTGCTTACGACCTTCGGTGTGGCGGGGTTGATCGATGCAGTGGCGTCTGCCGGAAGCCGGATCACGGTCGATGCCACAGGGACCGC
>Ga0164313_10001314_pt1 | contig 21910 bp, 19 predicted proteins | sample GuaBasSedimGuay4_FD_113735 | JGI IMG/M metagenome (GOLD analysis project Ga0164313, IMG submission 113735) | Subseafloor sediment microbial communities from Guaymas Basin, Gulf of California, Mexico - Guay4, Core 4569-4, 0-3 cm | ecosystem: Environmental > Aquatic > Marine > Hydrothermal vents... | reverse complement strand
TGGCAATCGTTTTGGGTGTTTTGTTCGCTTTCTTTTCAAACTACCTTATATCCATTACCGAAATAGGACCCAATATTTGGCGATGGATGTTTTTGGCTGAAAGCATTCCTTCCATTGCCTTTTTTATACTATTATTTTTCGTAAGTAGAAGCCCCCGCTGGCTGGTTGAAGCCGGGCACATTAAAGAAGCCGAAAGAGTGATCCGGCTGGTAAATCCGGGTGAAGACGCAAGAAAGGTTGTAAATGACATCATAGAATCCATCGATCAGAAAGCTGTAAAAAGTATGAAGGTTTTATTTAGAAAACCATATTTTAAACTGATTGTTATTGGATTCCTGGTCGGAATGTTCAATCAATTTACAGGGATCAATATCATTATGTACTATTCATCCGATATATTTGTAAAGGCCGGGTTCTCAACTGACTCAGCGCTTTTGCAAACACTTATCATTGGACTCACCAACCTGGTATTTACACTTATTGCCATGGTAGTAATTGATAAGTTTGGAAGAAAAATCCTGTTATATATTGGTGCAGTAGGCATGGCACTTTTCCTCGGTTTATTTGCAGGTGCATTTATAACTGGTAATATTGGTAGTTACAATTTGGTAATATACCTTATGGGATACATCGCATTCTTTGCCTTTTCACAGGGAGCTGTCATATGGGTAATCCTGTCTGAAATGTTTCCTAATAATATTCGCGCCAGGGCATCTTCCATCGGATCATTTTCTCATTGGATGTGGAACAGCATTATTGCCTTTTTATTCCCGGTAGTAAGCAATTCAATAGGCACGGGCCCGATCTTTGTGTTTTTTGCAATATCCACCTTCATCGGCCTGTTCTTCTATATATTTGTACTCGTTGAAACAAAAGGAAAATCCCTGGAAGAATTAGAAAAGATCCTGTTGAAATGAGCAAATAAATATAACTAATAAAAAAACTTCAATAGTAATGAAAGAGATATCGGTGACAAAAAAGGACCTTGATGATATTATAGAACAAGAAGAGGCAGTTATTATCTACTTTTACAATGATAATTGTGCCCCTTGTATCAGTCTCCGTCCGAAAGTTCAGAAAATGGTTAGTGAAGAGTTCCCAAAAATAAATTTCTATCTCATTAATTCTGAGAAACATCCTGAATTAACCGCCCATCACAGTGTATTTGCCAATCCCACATTGTTAGTGTTTTTCGATGGTAAAGAATTTATCAGGAAAAGCAAATATGTATCTATCCCTGAATTGTCCCAAAGCATACAGAGGGTTTATGATTTGATGTTTGAGAACTAATCTTGTTAATTATACAAATTTGTGATAATCCGATACTAGCAAGTGTATTGGTCGCTCATCCTCCTCTATTTCAGGAAACCTTCCTATCGGCTCAAGAAAACGATTGTCTTTGCTATCATCATTTACGGCACTAACCTCGCCAACCAAAACCTTTCCCTTGCCCTTTTCGCCATAAAAGCGATGGTACATTCCCTGGTCCAGACAGATACTTTCACCCGGCTTCAATATTACTTTTTCACCGGGGGAAAAAGTTCTGTCAACACCATCTATCTTCACCCGGACCGGAGTGGTTTCATCAAGGTTTTCTGCGGAATCGGAAATAAACAACTCAAGCACAAGATTTCCGCCTCCACGATTGATAATATCTTCCATTTTACTCCAATGGAAATGCAAAGGGGTTTCCTGTTCTTCTTCAACAATCATGATCTTTTCCGCATAAGGTTTTTTGCCTTTCTCCAGATGGCCATTGCGTATGGTGAATAAAAATAAACCGCGTTCATGAAAACGTCCACTTCCAAAGTCCGTAATGTCCCAACCCATTCCATTTTCAATGATTTCTGATACTTCATCATGCTTTCCCGCCCAATCTTCAGGCATCCAATTAGCCCAAGGTGGAAGATAAAAATGCATTTGCTTAAAAAAACCTTTGGCCTCTCTGATCAACTGATTGATTTCACTTCGTTTCATATGTCACTTCCTTTGTTAAAAAAAATTAACTAATACAATAATGGCAATATCTAACTGTCACAATGATTTTTTTTACTATCGCATTAATACATCAACGCAACAGGTAAATACCTCCCGATTGTTCGGTTTTCCCCAGCTCCGGGGAAAGGGTACTAGTAAATCTCATGACATAAGTATATGTGCCACCCTGTAAAAGTTCTCCATTTTTCCTGCCGTCCCACCCGTCATTTTCCATAAAATCCAAATCATCTGAAAAGAAGATCAGCTCACCCCATCGATTATAAATAAAGATCTCAAACTGATCAACAAAAGTGGGAAATATTCTGAATTTTTGGTTTTCCTGTAAATTTGCTTCCGGACTAAATGCATTAGGTGCATAGACAGTTGGAATACACTGTTCTTTAACATATGTGGAATCATCCGTCCAACATCCCAAAGCATTTACCATTCTGAAAAGATAATCGCCCTCTTTGGTCAGTTCAAAAACCCGTGGAGATACTTCGAAAATTTCCTCAGCTGTTTTCAACAACCACACTCTGTAAAAAGTATATTCCTGTGGAATTTCCACAGACACCACTTCATTTACCGGTGGTTCCGGGCAAATCGTATGTGAAGGATCCAAAAACCTCGGTGAAGAAGGAGCCCGAACGATGCTTATTTCATCAGAAGCATCACAATGTCCTGTAGTAACCATCACGAGAAAGGTTCCTTGAGCTGTTGTTTCCAGAGAATCACGAGTTTCCCCTGCCAGGAGCTGATTGTCCAAATACCAGCTGTAAGTTACGGGCTGAATGGGATTAAGCGTTGTAGAAAGCGTTACGGGGTTTCCATTATCACATGGCTGTTCACTTACTGTCAGTACAATCGATATAAGATTGTAAACTTCCACATCGGCGGTAGCAGTCGCTTCACAGGTTGATGCCTGGTCACGCACAGTCACTATATAAGTACCGGAATTCGCTATGGATATGACTTCTCCCACATCACCCGTCGGAGCCCAGGAATATGAATAATTGCCGCTGCCACCTGTAACATCTGCATGTATCTCCCTTGTATCGGCACATCCGTCACTTACCGGTACAATGACAACAACAGGTGAATTACTCACGGTTACAACCGCAGAAGCTGTGCTATCACAAACAGCCGGAGCTGACGCCACAACAGTATAAGTACCGGATTCAGGTGCGATTATCGGATTTGTATTGATGGCAGCAAAACCATTAGGCCCGGTCCAATCAAATGTTGCGCCAGGAGTAGTCGAAAAGGCAGTGACAGTTGCATCATCGGAGCAAAGATCAAATAACGGGCTTATACTCAGGTTAACCACCGGAAGCGGTGTAACAACGATACCGGCTTCTGCATTATCACATCCACCGGCAGTGAGCTGCAATGTATAGGTACCGGAAATAACTGAGGGTATAGTAAAAACAGCAGTGCCGAAAGGTGCTGTAGTTGATTCAGAAGTTCCTTCATTGACAAGTATATATGATGCATTTACAAAATTTATAACATCTGTTGTCACAACAATAGAACCTCCTGAACAATCAGGAGTTACGGTGGTAGACATGGTAAAAGAAACATCGCTGTCAACTACCGGAATGGAGTAAACATTGGTACACCCACTTACATTATGTCTTAAGTCCAAATTATAAACATCCGCTATCACATTATTCAATGATGACCCACTGCCAAAAGGAGTGCCAGCAGCATTAGACCAGTCTGCTGTGATATCTGCAACAGGGCTGGTAATTACTATAGACCCATCGTTATTGCCACATGTACTGTTTGTAACAGTATAGACTGCTGTCGGTATTGAATTGACAGTGATAGTAACAGAATCTTCTCCAATACAACCGGTAAGACCATCCGTAACCCGGACCTTATACTGAAACACTCCCGGAGCACCCGTATTTACGGAAATGAAATAATTATTTACTCCCAAAGAGGCACCATTTACCGTCCAGTCATATTGGTTTGGTGGTGAGCCTGCCGGCACTCCGGTGTTTAGCCCAACAGAATCATTTTGACAAACTACAATATTCGGTCCTAAGTCAAGCTGAGGTCGGCCATCAAACACCTGAATGGTATCATCAGAAGTACATCCTGCTGCATTGATGATTGTAACTGAATAATCAGCCGGCTGGGTTACAGTCAATGTTTTCGTTGTGTCTCCCGTATTCCAGAGGAATCTCAGATCAGGAGTATTAGTATCATCGGCATCAATCACCAGATTTGTATCACAAATCAACCCCACAGGATCAAATGTCGGCTCGTCAGGATTTCCTGAAATGGTAACCGCATTGAGCAGAGCAGTATCCAGACCACATCGATTTGTTACCCGGAATGTCACATTATACGTACTATCCTTAATATAGGTATGTTCTGTTACCGGATTGGAATCGGAACCCCCATCGCCAAATAGCCATAAGTACTCATCAATTTGAGATGTGCCGGTTCCCATAAAAAAGCTGGGCTGGCCAATACAGCCTCCTGTTACGGAAGCAGAGGGAGCAGATGGCTGGTTAGTAAAGTTTTGCACGAAGTTAGGCAATCCCAATCTTGACACACCACCACTAAGATCGAAGCGGTTATTCATATAATCGAAGCTGGAATTCTGAAGGGTATCGAGAGCAGGTTGAAAGTTACCCACAAAACCCTGTCCATCCATAGCAATATATATCTGGCCATCGGGCCCTGTTTGTAAAGCTCCAAAATTCACACCGGATTGATCTGCCATTTGCACCATATTGGCCTCGATTGAATCTTTATTGAAATTGTGAATTTTCAATTCGTATAGCCGGGACTGAGGGCTACCCTGGTTATTAAGTGTCACAAACACTTTATCACTGTTGGATGCAAACTCCACACCATAAACATGATAATTAGCGAATGGCTCGTTCAGCTCTACCTGGATGTAATTGGACAAGGTACCTGTAGAGACATCAAAATCAAAAAGTTCGACATAATTACCGGAGGGGGTCGCCAGCGCAACAGCCACTCTTGAGCCATCCGGTGAAAATTTCATATGACCTTCTCCATATTCTTTAGATCCCATAGAGTGTACAGCACCAATAGATGATAAAACCGGAGGACCAATGCCCGACTCTGTGATCGGATAAGCCCTAAAGGTATTATTTCCAAAATCATGTGCGAGCAACCAATACCCTGATCCTGTTTCAATAGCCGCAATTCGTTCAGTAGATTTTGTAAATAAGGGCACTTCTTTAGCCACGACCTCACCTACAGAACCGTTGTCAATTCCCTTAATATCCACAATTGAAAAACTCAATATATATTGATGATCACCTGTACCATTCCATATATCTTTTGTAGTAAAAACATAAAACATCGTCTCATCGTTTGGGAACGGAACGATCAAAGAAGATTGTGTTGACAGGATATCCCCACCAATGCCATCTCCATCAAACATCAGGTTATGATTCCGGTCAAAAATTGTATTTCCATCAGTATAGAAAAGACTTTTTCCGTTCCGGTCTGAAATGGAAGCTACACCAGCCGGTGCATGAGTCTGACCATCTGTTAATGCCAGCGGAGGCATTTCATTAAAATCTATACCTGCATTATCACCAAAATACCATACGTTGGCCACACGCATTTGCTCTCCATACACCTCAACATTCCTGCCGTCATAAGAAGTGCAGGTACCATTATCAACAATAACCCAATAGTATCCAGCTGAATCCACATCAATAGTCTGGCCCGTCTCTCCCGTGTTCCACAGATATGTCAGCCCATTATCACCGGCATCCATTGTGAGAGTTTCGCCAGGACATATCACTGTATCCTGACCGAGGTCAACGGTGTCCGTTTGAACAATATTGACCATTTGCCGGATTGTATCAACCGTTCCATCCGTGGTCACGACCAGTGTCACCTCATACGTGCCAGGCTGGGAATACTCATGGATTGGAGCCTTGTAGCCTGGAAGATGGTTCGGGTCAAAAGGATCGCCGAAATCCCATTGATAAGTATCGGCAGGAGGATCGGTATCCACGTAAAATTTTGTAGGAGTACCAAAACATGTACCGATAACACTTAACCCCGAACTGGCAAAGGTAATTTGGCGCACCGGACTAAACGAAGGAAACTGAAACGCATTAAAATTATTCGCTCCAAGAGGAGTTATTTCATAATTGATAGCAGTCAACAGGGTGTCATTCGGATTAGTTATTCTTCCAACTCGTATAGATCCGCCATTGGTCTCCTGGTAAAGATGATACAATGCGCCATCCGGACCAATTTGTAAGCCAAAGCTCCGATAAAGCGATTGTGGATTAATCTGATCGGGTCCGGCACCGGCCAGGCCCAGATCATAACGGTAAAGCATACCTGGTTGTCCGGCATCACCGTATCGGGAAATAAACATTTTTGTACCATCCGGTGACCACTCCATATCGTAAACCGACTGTCCAGCGGAATCATTAAATCCTGAATTAAGCAACTCGCGATCGTATGAAAGTGTTCCTCCTGCATTGAAACTAATAATTTGAATATTCGTGCCAGAATTCTGTGGCGCAATAGCAATTCTTCCTGAACCTGCATGACCGGCAAAATGTGCAGAAGTTATAGCGATGGGTAATGCCAGAATATCTCTCGGCACTATGTCGCTGCCAAGAATTTCAAGCAAATGGATATTATCTGTTCCCGCTTCCTGTACAAGTAACCAATACCTGTATGGACTTCCCCCAGATTTAAAAACCAGCATAGCTTCGGTAGTGGCAGGGATATCCGGATCTGATAAATTTTTTGACATCACAGCACCAAGATCCGGCTCAGGTGCTGAGGCATTGCCAGACTGGCTCATATCCACCAAATGATAGAAGATGGCGCCATTATTCGAAAAAACATAATATTGACTTTCATTTCCCGGTCCCGGACGAGGGCTGATTGCAGCAGCCTGATTTAAATTTGAATTGCCATTCAAACCATTACCATTGGCCATTACATTATGCCTTGCATCGAAAATTTGTGCTCCATCTGTATAGAATAATAAATCACCAGAATTTTGATCTGTCGCAACAGCTGTTCCTCCTCTGCCAATTGCAGGGTTTTGATCGGTGATAAGTGAAGGGTTATTATCAGATATATTAAAATTTATTGCCGATTGAGAAGATCCGAAATACCAGTTCTGACGTGTCAGATTCTGGGTCAGTGCTGGAAACACAATCAAACCCTGCAAAAAACAAAATAGAAATATTTTTTTCATAATACTATCCCCTATCCCCAACTTCATTTCATTCATAAAAACCATTTCAAATCTAATCATAATACGTCTACAGATGATAGATTAGTATTTAAAATCGAATAAATATCAGCGAATATAAAACATAAAAAGCAGTTTATTACGTTCAATATAAAAACTAAATGTCAAATAAAATTATTTTTTATAATGCCTATAACTATATTTATGGCGATAACGGCATTTGTTTATTATAATGAATAAAAGATTTATACATAAAATATTTACAGCAATTATCGTGCTTATTTTAGCGCTTCCAATTGTTGCCAAGGCACAAGATCCTCAGTTTTCGCAATTTTATGCGGCACCTCTGTATCTGAATCCCGCTTTTGCAGGATCAACAGGACTGGCGAGAGCAGGGTTAAATTACCGAAATCAGTGGCCTTCCATCAATGCTTCATTTGTCACCTATTCCGCCTTTTTTGATTACTATTTTGAGGATATCAATAGTGGTGTTGGTGTTTTGTTTATGTCTGACAGAGAAGGTATGGCAGGCCTAAACACACATTCTGCCGGGCTTCAGTATACATACCAATTCAGACTAACTGAAAATATTGTAGTGAGGCCTGCTCTGGAAGGATCCTATACGATCAGCAATCTTGACTTCAACAATTTAGTTTTCGGTGATCAGATCAATTATCAGGGTATATACAAGCCTGTTACCGATGAGATGTTTAACTCGGATTTCAGAAATAATTATTTTGATGTTGGCACCGGGGTGTTGTTATACAGTGAAAACTTCTGGGTTGGCTTTTCTGTCCATCATTTATTAGAGCCAAACCAATCGTTTCTCGAAGATGATAGTCGATTACCTCGCAAATATTCCGGACACGCCGGTTATAAATTTTTATTGCCCACTACGCGCAATTTATCTTATGCCAAAGGCTACCGTGAGGTAAGTCTCACTCCGACAGTTCAATATAAACAGCAAGGGCAATTCTCACAAATAGACCTTGGATTGTATTTCACTTATGAGCCTGTTGTTTTTGGAGCTTCATACCGGGGTGTTCCCTATAAAATTGTAGAGGGATATCCCAATAACGATTCAGTAATACTTCTTGCAGGCATTACCACAAATGGCCTTAGTATTGGATACAGTTATGATTATACAATTTCAGGTCTTGGGATAAGAACCGGAGGAGCACATGAAATATCCATACGTTACGAATTCTTCTGGGGAGATCCCACCAAACCTCCTAAGAATGTCAGAGAAATCCCCTGCCCGAGGTTTTAAAAGAGCAATGATATATCGCAATAATGAGATAATGATCTCATGTGTTAAAAAAAAGGGCTGACTTAATATTAAGACAGCCCTTTTTAATAGATTAAATCTATAATGTCATTAAGGCCTGGTCCAGTAAGTGGTTCGCCCGATCAATGAAAACCCAATATATCCTCTGACAAACAACTTGCCATCATCAAGTAATTTCATATAACAGCTATAAGTTTTACCACTTTTCGGATCATAAATTGTTCCGTCTTCCCAACGTTCATCATCATAGGTAAAGTCATTTAAAAGAATGATGCCTACTTTTTTTCTCTTTTGTAACTCCTCATCCGGATTTTTTTCATCATAAGGTGTGAAATCCGGTTTATCGGCGTCAACCCAGACAAGTTTGCCGAAAAACTTACCATCCTCCTTGTAAATTTTAATTTTGCCATCTTTTTCTTCGTTAAACCACACACCAAGGATAACGTCCGGATTATCCTGGGCCTGAAGTACAGTAACTCGTCCCATAAAAATAGCAAATAAGCCAATAATTGTGAAAAGATGTTTCATCGTATAAAAGTTTTGTTATTAAAAACAATTAAAACCTGGTTGGTGGTCAGATTAGCTCAAACAATATAAAACTCGACGAAAGATATAGAGTTTATTCACTTAAATCAAAATCTTTTTGATCAAACTTTGCAAAAACACCTCTAAAAAAACATAAAATATCCATATACTTTTCATAAAACATGCCATTTTTGCTATATTATACATGAATATACCTTAATTCAAATAAATTCACCTTGTCTGCAAATATGAATTTTACTAAACTCAGCAAAACTGAAAAATTTCAAGTTTTTATATTGAATTTTCACGATAAGTAATTTTTTTTGGTATTTTGCAGATTATATGGGTTACCAAATGAAACTACACTGTATAAACGACTGAAGGCAAATGAAGGACAAAGAAGTTCTAGCCAATATTAAGCAAGGCGATGAAAAGGCCTTAGACTTTCTGTACAAGAAGTATTACAGGATGATGATCAATCTGGTCATCCGTAATAATGGCACGGAAGATGAAGCTAAGGACATTTATCAAGAGGCTTTGATAGTATTCTGGCAAAAAGCAGCCAGGGGCGATTTGGTAATGACTTCCAAGATCAGTACATATTTGTACAGCATTTGCCTGAACCTTTGGAGAAAGGAACTGGAACGGAAAAGCCGTTTGGTTAAAAGTGAAGGTAATGAAGGTGAGCCTGAGTATATGACACATGAACAGGATGAGAAGATACGGATCATTCATGAGTGTATCAATGAAATGGCTGAAACATGCAGACAATTGTTGTCATATCATTATTTCGACCGCCTTTCAATGACTGAAATCGCACTAAGATTGGGATATGCCAATACTGATACTGCTAAAACCAAAAAATATAAGTGTAAACAAAAACTGTATAGCTTAGTTAAGTCGAAATATTCGGCAAGTGATTTCCTGGATTAGAAGTAAGAAAAAAGATGATGAAAAATAACCCGACATATGAGGATTTGACAGGAAGATATCTCGATAATGAGATGTCTGAAACGGAGAAACTCGAATTTGAGAGCCGGATGGAAAATAATCCCCAACTAAAGAAAGAATTCAACTTCCAAAACGAACTAGTAAGAGGAATAAAAAATCATCGCAAACTTGAATTAAAAGCCCGCCTCTCTAACATTGAAGTACCTACACCAATTTTACAGACTATTGGTCTGAAATTAGCTGCTGTAGCAACAGCTTCTATCATCATTGGTACGGGTATTTATTTTTATAATCAACAAAACCCGAACAACAGAGATTTTAACAAAATTGACATTACAGGAAAACAAATAACGCTACAGGAAGAAAATATAGTGCCTGTTATACCAAATGTAAAAATCGAAACCATTACACCGGCAAAATCTAATAAAAACACACCAATTAAAAATAAGAAAAAGACTGATAAAGAAAATAAAGTCAGTGCAGAAAAACAAAAGCCAGCTCAACCAATGGTTGTTAAACCAGAATTGACTGTAGATTTTGACAATGTGGTTGAAGAAGAAGGAAACCCTGAAGAAACAGGCTTAAATGCCACAAATAATGTAAAGGAAAACACAAAAAGCAAAATGGAAGTTGAGACCGTCAAGACCAGGCGCCACAAATTCCATTATAAATTCGACAATGACCGGCTTTACTTATTAGGCGATTTTAGTAAATCACCTTATGAAATCATAGAATTGAATTCAAATTCCGGCAAGAAGTACTTCTTGTTTTATCAAGACAATTACTACCAGCTGAAAACAGATCAACAAAAGCCAACACGACTTCATAGAATTGAAAACGACAGCATAATCAAAGAGCTTAATATAATTCAGGAATACAAATAAGTAATTTAGTGATATTGAAAAATATAAAACCCAGCGATGCTGGGTTTTTTTATGCATAACCTTCTATAATTCTTCAATTCGCTCAGAGGGCATAAAGCTGATTCAAATCAAATATTGCAAGACTACAACCCTGTTTTATTAAAAAAACACTATAATTATCCTGAAATAAATAAGAAGGCACTAAATAAATTGTTTATTTTTGCGCAAAATCTCTGATGGATAGCCGGTATAGTAAACCAAAAAAGAAAAAAAATCTAGGGAGTTATCCCTCAGTTGGGGTAATTTTCAGCATTACCCTGGCCCTTTTTGTAATTGGCCTTTTCGGTATGTTACTCATTCATACCCGTCAGCTCACCAATAGCATTCGTGAAAATATTTCTATGCAAATTTATTTGAGCAAGTCCATCACAGAAAGCAATACAATCAAGATCAACCGGTTGCTCACCACTAAAGCTTACATAGCAAAAGACGCTGAAAAGGCCCGAATCGAATTTATTTCTAAAGAAAAAGCTGCTGAAATGTTCATTAAGGATACCGGAGAAGATTTTATAAAATTTCTGGGAGATAACCCCTTGAGAGACGCATTCAACATTAAAATCCAGGCCGGGTACCAGCAATCTGATAGTCTGAAAAAAATCAAAACAGAACTTACAGCTATTGATGGCGTTTACGAAGTAGTTTATATAGAAAACCTTGTGGAGACCATTAATAAAAACCTCGCAAAAGTAAGCCTGGTGTTAATCTCATTCACCATCATATTACTGATAGCAATCCTGGTCTTGATCAATAATACGATGAAACTCGCTCTATTTTCACAACGTTTCCTTATCAGGAGCATGCAGTTGGTAGGGGCAAAATCAGGATTCATTACACGGCCATTCGTGTGGCGGGCTGCTTTTTACGGACTAATATCCGGGTTATTTGCCTCTGCAATGTTATTGGCATTAATGACTTATGCAGACACTCAAATCCCTGAGCTAAAGGCACTCAGGAACATGCAGGAAGTTAGTATTATCTTTGGAAGCATCACCTTGTTCGGTATGTTTATTAGTGCCCTAAGCACATATAAAGCAATAGACAAATATCTAAAAATGTCATTAGACGATTTATACTAAATTATGGAAAATAAAGAAAAACTCCCATTTAAAAAATCCAATTACATACTTATGATAGCAGGGATACTAATTCTCTCGTTGGGTTTTTTTATCATGACACTTGATAACGAAGATTATGGGTTTGGTTTCTTAGGCATCACCCTGGGACCGGTAATTGTAATAATCGGATTTATTCTGGAGTTTTTTGCCATATTTCACAAAGCAAAAAACAATAAATGAGTATTATTGATGCTTTAGTCCTTGGCATATTACAAGGACTTACTGAATTCCTTCCTGTTAGCAGTTCCGGCCATATAGAAATTGGAAAAGCCTTACTACATACTGAAGTTGCAGACAACTTGTTATTTTCAATCCTGGTACATGGAGCCACTACTCTTAGTACCATTGTCGTATTCAGAAAAGACATAGGAAGTATTATAAAAGGATTGTTGCAATTCAGGTATAATACAGAAACCCAATACACCTTAAAGATCCTTATTTCAATGATACCGGTAGGTATTGCCGGTATTTTTTTTAAGGACGACATAGAGCAACTTTTTACAGGCAATATGCTTTTGGTGGGCACTATGCTACTCATTACAGCTGCTTTGCTAAGTTTTGCATATTTCAGGAAGCCTGACCGTGGAGATGTGACCTATGGAAAGGCATTTCTTATTGGCATTTCTCAGGCATTTGCCATTCTTCCCGGACTATCTCGTTCAGGGGCAACTATTTCAACAGCCCTTCTAATGGGCATCAGTAAAGAAAAAGCTGCCAGATTTTCTTTTCTTATGGTTTTATTGCCAATAATTGGGGCAGTCATCCTCGAATTAAAAGATTATATTGACAATCCTTTAATAACCGAAGGCATTTCCGGGATTTCGTTGTCAGTTGGATTTGTCGCTGCATTTCTTTCTGGTATAGTCGCATGTACCTGGATGATCAATATTGTCAAAGAAGGTAAGTTGATATACTTTGCCATTTATTGTACCATTATCGGTATAATTGCCATTACTACTTATTTTATATGACATCAAACCAGGACATAACAGAAGGACAAACATTATTAATTGATAAAGATCTCAAGTGGACATCTTTTGATGTAGTTAAAAAACTCAGAAACCTTTTAAAAATCCGGAAAATAGGTCATGCCGGCACCTTGGACCCACTTGCAACGGGGTTATTAATATTATGTACGGGAAAAATGACCAAGAAGATCAATAATTACATGGACCTGGAAAAAGAGTATACCGGCACAATGGTACTTGGGAAAACGACACCATCGGTGGATCTGGAAACTGAATTCGACTCAGAAAAATCAATTGACGGCATAACAGAATCAGATATATTAAAAACTGCAGAGAAATTCCGTGGCACACTCAAACAGGAGCCCCCTATATATTCAGCAATAAGAATAAAGGGTGAACGACTGTACAACAAAGCACGCCGGGGCGAAAAAGTTGAAATTAAATCAAGAGATGTTATAGCACATGAATTTGAAATAACTGAAGTCAGTTTACCGGAAGTATCATTTCGGTTAGTATGTTCAAAAGGTTTTTATGTACGCAGTTTGGTGCGGGATTTTGGAAACATCCTAAATACCGGAGCCTACATGTCTGCCCTCAGGAGAGTGAGGATAGGCACGTTTAGTGTTGAAGATGCAAAGACAATTGAAGAGCTACAAAAAACTTTACAACCACCTGAGTAATGAAGGTCTATAATGATATAAACTCCTTTACCAAAGTAAAACAAGCTGTTGTAACTAGTGGTACGTTTGATGGAGTACATATTGGCCATCAAAAAATAATAAAAAGGTTAAAAGATATAGCAAATAAAACAGGTGGAGAAACTGTACTACTCACATTTTGGCCACATCCCAGGCTCATATTATACCCTGATCAACCATTTAAGCTTCTCAACTCCATAGAGGAAAAGACCCGACTGCTCGAACAGTATGGCATCGATCATTTAATCATCATCCCATTTACAAAATTGTTCGCAGGGTGGTCTTCAGAGAAATTTATTAATGAAATTCTGGTTAAAAAAATAGGCACAAAAAAACTTGTAATAGGCTATAATCACCGGTTTGGCAAACACAGATCGGGAAGTTTCGAGGTTTTAAAAAAAGACAGCGCTAACTATGGATTTGATGTTGAAGAGATACCCCGCCAGGAGATTGATCACATAGGAATTAGTTCGACAAAAATCCGTAAGGCCCTGGGAGCCGGTGAAGTGGATATATCAACCAAATATCTTAATCGGCCTTACTGTATTAACAGCACCGTAATGGAGGGTGATAAGCTCGGTCGTGAAATTGGATTCCCAACTGCAAACCTCCAAATAGATTTTACTCAAAAATTAATTCCATCCGATGGCATTTATGCAGTAAAAGTCGAATATAACAATAAATTCTATTTAGGAATGCTCAACATTGGCTACCGTCCTACAATAAAAGGAAAGACAAAACGGATAGAGGTCCACATACTGGGCTTTGACAAAAACATTTATAATAAAAAACTGACAGTGTATTTTTATAAACAATTAAGAACAGAAATCCGTTTTCCAAGTATTAATGCATTGTGTAGTCAGTTGGAAAAGGATAAAATTGCCGTGATTTCATATTTTAAAACCATTAGTCAGCAAAATCGATAGCTATTATATCATTGTTTCATTATCGCATTATCGCATTGTAGCATTATCGCATTATATCATTAATAACATGAGAAAATCAAGCATTCATTTTGATATCACACTTGACAAGAATAACTATCCGGATAAAATAAAATGGAATGCCACAGACAATCCAAATGGTCATGGCTTGTCAGAAACAACAGCTTTGAACATATCTCTTTGGGATCCGGAACAAAAACACTCAATGCGCATTGATTTATGGACAAAAGATATGCCAGTTGAAGAAATGAAAAAATTCTATATCGATATGATTGGCGGAATGTCACAAAGTATATTAAATGCAACAGGTGACACTTTTATATCAAAAGAAATTAAGCAATTAGCTGACAAGCTTGCTCAACATCTTATCGATACAGCAAAAAACCAGTGATGCAGTATGCAGTACTCAGTCAGCATTTTAGAAAGCGTAAGAATGTAAAATTCCCAACAAAATTATATTAATTACAGATTAATGATATTTATCCTATAAATTATATTTTACAATCCGTATATTTGTGGGATTTTTTTAAAATCAGGAAATTGATCATAACAAATTATTGTAAAGATGAGTGGATATAAAATCATCGTCCTGGCCAAGCAAGTGCCGGATACGCGTAATGTCGGTAAAGACGCAATGAAAGCTGATGGCACGGTGAACAGGGCAGCACTACCTGCCGTTTTCAATCCGGAAGATCTGCAAGCGCTCGAACAGGCACTTCAGGTGAAAGACCGTTACCCAGGCACTACCATCACTCTTTTGACTATGGGACCTGGCAGAGCCTCAGAGATTATTCGTGAAGGCATGTATCGTGGTGCCGATAACGGCATATTGATAACAGACAGAAAATTTGCCGGTTCAGATACATTAGCAACTTCTTATGCCATTTCCCTGGCGATTAAAAAGCTCGCACCTTTTGATATGGTAATCTCGGGAAGGCAGGCCATCGACGGCGATACTGCACAGGTAGGCCCACAAGCAGCTGAAAAAGTTGGTATTCCACAAGTAACTTATGCTGAAAAAATTGTTTCTGTTTCAAATAACAAGGTGAAAGTAATACGCCGTCTTGAGCTTGGAGTGGAAACTGTTGAGGCTCCTCTTCCCGTGCTCATTACGGTACATGGTTCTGCTCCTCAATGCAGGTCCAGAAATGCACGACTCCTAATGAAGTACAAACATGCCAAAACGGCATCAGAGATGCAGCATGATACCGATATATATATGGAACTTCATACCAAACGCCCATATCTGGAAATCCAGGAGTGGACTGTTGAAGATTTGAATGCGGACACAAAATGGTTGGGATTGTCGGGATCACCTACAAAAGTAAAAAAAGTTAATAATGTGGTATTTACAGCTAAAGAGTCAAAAGTACTAGGTACCACTGACGAAGAAATTGAAGAATTGATCAAAGAATTGCTTGAAAACCATACTATTGGATAGTTATAATAAGCCACACTAAATAAAGTGCGGATTTCTAATTCAAATAAAATAATAAATCGTGGATAGTATTTTTATTTATTGTGAAATTGATGAAGGAGCAGTAGTTGACGTAAGCCTGGAGCTGCTGACAAAGGGAAGAAGTCTGGCAAATGAACTTAATTGCAAGCTGGAGGCAGTTGTAATTGGTTCAAACCTGAAGGGAATTGAAAAAAAACTATATCCCTTCGGAGTGGATATAGTTCATCTGGCAGATGAGGAACGTCTTTATCCTTATTTAACCCTCCCACACGCCGCCCTGCTGTCAAAACTTTTTACTAAAGAAAAACCTCAGATTGTTCTTTTTGGTGCAACATCTATAGGAAGAGATCTGGCCCCCAGAGTAGCTTCTGAACTAAAATGTGGGCTCACAGCAGATTGTACGAGTCTTGTAATTGGAGAGCATTACGACAAGAAGAATAAAAAGGAATACAAAAACCTTTTATATCAAATCCGTCCCGCTTTTGGCGGCAATATAATTGCCACTATTATCAACCCTGAAACACGTCCTCAATTAGCCACTGTTCGTGAAGGTGTCATGAAAAAGGAGGAAATGGATCCGGGTTACAAAGGCACGTTGAACAAAATTGAAACATCCTCCACGCTTACCGATGCCCATTTTATAGTGAAGATCATCGAACGGCATATGGAAAAGAAGCAGATAAACATAAAAGGTTCACAAACAATTATATCCGGAGGATATGGTATGGGATCAAAAGAAAACTTTGACATGTTGTTTGATCTCGCTAAAGTATTAGGAGGCGAAGTTGGTGGATCAAGGGCTGCTGTTGATGCCGGATATATCCCTCACGAGCGTCAGATCGGACAAACAGGCATTACTGTCAGACCACACTTGTACATAGCTTGTGGCATTTCAGGGGCTGTACAGCACCGGGCCGGTATGGAAGAATCATCAATGATCATATCCATAAACAACGACTCAAAGGCACCGATCAATTCTATTGCGGATTATTCCATAATTGGTGATGTGGCGGAAGTAATTCCAAAACTCATTAAGTATTATAAGAAAAATGCCAAATAATAATACAGCAGGATAATTGGTCACATTTTATTAAAAAAAGATATAACAAAAAGGAAATATGCCTAATTTTTATGATGATAACCAGCATTTGAAATTCCATCTGAACCACCCAATGATGGAAAAAATCATTTCGCGTAAAGAGCGAAACTTTTCCGATGCAGAAAAATATGATTATGCACCCATCGATTTCGAGGATGCAATCGACAGCTACGAACATATAATGAAAATTGCTGGAGATATCTGTGGAAATATAGTAGCAGAAAATGCACAATCTGTCGATCAGGAAGGTCCTGAAATTGTAAACAATGAGGTAAAATACGCTACCGGCACACAGGAAAACTATGAAGCGCTGAAAAAGGCCGGACTAATTGGAATAGCACTACCGCGAAAATACGGTGGATTAAATTTATCAATCGTGCCATATGTTATGGCTGCTGAAATTGTTTCACGGGCGGATGCCGGATTTGCAAATATCTGGGGACTCCAGGACTGTGCGGAAACAATCTATGAATTTGGTGACGATGAAATTAAAGATGAGTTTTTACCAAAATTCACACAAGAAGGCGCTACTGGCGCAATGGACCTTACAGAGCCCGATGCCGGTTCAGATCTTCAATCTGTACAATTCAAGGCCACTCTTGATAAAGATACAGGAAAATGGTTACTCAACGGTGTAAAACGATTTATCACAAATGGTGATGCAGATATTTCACTTGTACTCGCCCGTACGGAAGAAGATACCATCGATGCCCGTGGCTTATCATTATTTGTTTATGACAGAACCAATAAAGCGGTTATCATCCGGCGTATTGAAAATAAATTGGGGATTAAAGGATCGCCGACCTGTGAACTTGTATTTCGGAATGCACCGGCCAAACTGATAGGAGATCGCAAATTTGGCCTGATCAAATATGTAATGAGCCTAATGAATGCGGCCCGTCTTGGTATTGGAGCTCAATCGGTAGGTCTCGGTGAAGCAGCTTACCGGGAATCATTAAAATATGCGGAAGAAAGGGCACAATTTGGAAAGGCCATTATCGAATTTCCAGCCGTATATGAAATGTTGTCACAAATGAAGACCAAACTATTTGCCATGAGGTCTTTACTTTATGAAACTGCCCGTTATGTAGACATGTATAAAATACTGGGAGACATTTCCAAAGAGCGCAAACTCGAACCTGATGAACGTAAGGAAATGAAAAAATACCAACGCCTGGCCGACATATATACGCCTATGCTCAAACTGATGGCCAGTGAATATTCCAATCAAATAGCCTACGATGCCATTCAGGTACATGGTGGTACAGGGTATATTAAAGATTTTCCCGTAGAACGCATTTTCAGGGATGCGCGCATTACTTCTATTTATGAAGGGACTTCCCAACTTCAGGTTATCGCTGCTATTCGCGGTGTGATCAATGGTGTATATATCAACAGAATAAGAGAATATGAGCAGGAAGATCTGCGGCCAGAATTAGAATACTTAAGAAAGGAATTGGTGCAAATGACCAATGAATATGAGAAATCCGTCACTCATGTAACAGAGCAACAGGATGATGAAATTATGAGTTTTCACGCCAGAAGACTTGTCGAGATGGCCGGGCATATCATCATGGGATATCTACTGCTTATTGATACTAAAAGAAATAATGATTATCAAAACGTAGCTGAAGTATATATAAAACGGGTTGAATCTTCCAATAAAGAAATGGCTTATTATATTTCCACTACATCTCACAGGGATTTGGGGCTAATTAAACAGTAAACACCACCCTCTTAAAAGATATATTTGAATTAGCACGAATAGCTTATTGGATTTTTCCCAACAGCTTTTCTAATTCTAATTTATAATCATCCATATCCTCCAGGTGATGAAGTTGTCTGGCCTCCTCAATTTTATGCTCCAATTCAACAATTTGCAATGCTCTTTTAGCCTGTTCAATATCAACGACATTCTTGTATGGCGATGATAATTCGCATTTTTCAAGATATTTAATAGCCTCGCGGAGATATTCCATTGTTTCTTTCATAATAACTTCCTTTTAAAACAAAATAATCTTCGTAAAAAAATATGCTTGCAATTTAAATATTTTATAACAACCGATATATGATAAAAGTCAATATTTCGTGAATTTTATCTTACAAACCTCCTTACAGTTGATTTAACCTGTTCAATACATCTGAATCGGCATGTTCCCAATTACTCTTTATCATTTTTTTCATATCTGCCATTTTTTCCTTATGACCCAGTTTTCGGTATGCATGATACTTTCCCAACAATGAGAGAGTACGATTCGGTGCATCACGCAAGGCAAGGTCAAACTGCAGTAATGCAGCTTCTGCCCGTCCGGCATCTATCAATAGTTCTCCATACAACTCCCTCGCAGGTTTAACTATAACCGGCGGTCCAAAAGGGGATAAATATTTATTCTGAAGTTGAGATGCACGCTTTGCAAAATCCAGTGCTACATCGATGTCCTTCATTTTCATTGCCAGAACAGCTTCTAATTCGAGTCGTATTACTTCTGTAGCAATTAAATCCTGTTCATTATTAATTATACCAGCATTCGACCGGCTACCGCAATAATAATAATCTGAGTGCATTTTACTTCCTCCCGATAATTCAACACTCTTCTGATCGGTAATTTGAATAATATTCCAACCAGCTCGATCAGTATCATTTGAAGCTAACGCTGACATGCCATCAATATAAAAATCTAAAGCTTTGGTTTTAATATTGAAATCGGCTGTTAACACATCAATTCTCGATATAGGATCCTTCCATTGCCCTGTTTCCACCAAAAAAGCCGCTTTCATCATAGCCAAATGATATCGCATACTAAGTGCATTTGTATATCTGACATTTCGATCCATTGATTTAACTATTTCAGCAGCTTTCGCATAACGACCCTGCTGTAAATAACCGTAAAGCAACCACCAATATGAATGATAATCCAGGGCTTCTAAGCCCAGCTTATTTTTCTTCACTATAGCCCGTGACAAATTCCAGGCTTGCTCATTGGCAGTTACCATATCCTGCCATTTACCAAGATCAAGGTATACATGGGAAGGTAAATGGAAAGCATATGGTAATTTTTTTACGACAACCGGATAATGTTGTGCAGCAAATAAACCTTTATAAGCCCTGTCAGGGCCTTCTGATGCATGAATCATCAGGTTGAGAGCTCCAGGATGATCCGGGAATCTATCCAAAACCTTTTTGAGTACCTGCTGAGCCTTTTCCTCATAGTTTTCTTCAGGGTGTGCAGACGATTGCTCAAGCAGGGCAAGGGAATAAAAAACAGCTACTTCAGCATTCCCGGGATTTCTTTTATAAAACGATTCCATATAGGCCAGGTATTGCTCATGTCGTTTTTTAAGTGTAATATCCTTTGCAAACAAAATTTCCAAACTTTCAATGAACCCTTTTTCAAGTTCAGTACCTGCCTTAGCAAGTCGCTGAGTGGACGTCATGCCCAATTTATAAAGCAGACCTCTACCCTTTTTGATATCTTCATAATGCCAAAGCCCTTGTGAATAGCACATCGCCTCACCCAAGTAGGCCATGACTATGTCCGGGTCCATCAATTGTGCCATTTCAAACTCCTTTTGAGCCGACTCATACTGAAAATTATGCAACAACAGAAGCCCTTTTTCAAAATAAGGGACAGCAATTTCAGCACCGGATACTTGAATTTCTATTGTTCCAAGCATCTGATCCTGACCTGAAACAGGAATAACAAATACTATTAATAATAGAATGGCAAATAAAAAACTAAATTTTCTGTTTATGTATGTTTTCATTGTTCATGGTTTACAATATATTCGTGTAAAATTAAAGTTTTCTTTAATAACTTTAGTCACAACTGACTTAAACTCACATGGTGAACCGCAAATTTTTCTATATATCTTCTATAGCGCTATTCGCGCTGTTAATATTATTCCATAATCCAAGTGAAGCTCAATCGAAGACCAAGAATAAAAAAATTAAAATATTACTCATCGACGGACGTAGTGTTAACCATCCACAATGGCAAAGCTGGACTCCCCTGTTATTAAAACAATTAGACGATTCCGGTCTTTTCCTTGTAGATAATTATACAGCAGCTCCTGAAGGAGAATCTTTGGAAGATTTTAACCCCTTGTTTAATCGTTATGATGTTGTTATCACAACATATGATGGTGCTTCATGGCCAAATAGAATAAAAAGAAGCCTGGAGGGGTATATTCGAAGAGGAGGTGGTTTAGTGGTAGTGCATGCGGCTGACAACGCATTTCCTCAGTGGTATGTTTACAATAAAATGATTGGATTAGGAGGCTGGGGTAACAGGAATGAAAATGCAGGGGCATATCGATACATAGATAGTGAAGGAAGGATCATAATTGATGGAAGTCCAGGCCCTGCCGGTCATCACGGTCCACGACATTCTTTTGTTATAAATACCTATTCAAAGAAGCACCCCATTATGAGGGGAATCCCGGATGCATGGTTACATTTATCCGATGAGCTCTATGGAAAGTTACGTGGTCCCGGAGAGGCGATGACCATTTTGGCGACAGCATATTCCGATCCGGAATTTGAAGGGACTGGGCGAAACGAACCTGTTCTGATGACGACAACATTCGGAGTCGGCCGCGTTTTTCATACAACATTGGGTCATGATAACTTAGCAATTTCCTGCGTTGGTTTTATGACGACATTTGTCAGAGGTTGTGAATGGGCTAACGACGGCGAGGTTACATTTCCCATACCCGAAAACTTCCCCACTAAAAACAGC
>Ga0164313_10001313_pt1 | contig 21911 bp, 18 predicted proteins | sample GuaBasSedimGuay4_FD_113735 | JGI IMG/M metagenome (GOLD analysis project Ga0164313, IMG submission 113735) | Subseafloor sediment microbial communities from Guaymas Basin, Gulf of California, Mexico - Guay4, Core 4569-4, 0-3 cm | ecosystem: Environmental > Aquatic > Marine > Hydrothermal vents... | reverse complement strand
CAGGAGGCCCTGTTTTCACTATTACAAATGGCAAAAACCAGTGCGGCGCTGACGCGACTGTCAAAGCGAAGTATTCCATACATCTGTGTTTTAACTGATCCGACAATGGGGGGGGTTTCGGCTAGCCTGGCTATGTTGGGTGATATTCATATCGCCGAACCCAATGCACTAATTGGGTTTGCGGGACCGCGCGTGATTGAGCAAACAGTACGTGAAACGCTACCCGATGGTTTTCAGCGCAGTGAATTCCTACTCGAACACGGTGCGATCGATATGATAGTAGACCGGCGTGCGCTGCGTGAAAAGATCAGTTCGCTTTGTACGATGATGATGGGTCATGCCACACCCTAGTACAAAAAACCCTTAAATTCAATGAGATACATCCCTATACCGGTGACCGTCGAGCGGTATCAGTCGGATATTTGTTGGTTGTAAAAACGATATGCGCTTTGATTCGCTGAATCAGTGGCTGGATTGGCAACTTCGCTTGCATGTAAAGGCGATCGATCTGGGACTTGATCGGGTGTCTGAAGTTGCGGGCCGTCTTTATATTAAATCTATCGCCGGCAAGGTTATTACGGTGGCGGGTACCAATGGCAAGGGTTCGACCGTTGCCTGCTATGAAAACTGGTTGTCCAGTGCCGGGTTCTCGGTTGCGAGCTACACCTCACCTCATTTACTACGCTACAACGAACGTATTAAGCTGGATACCCTGCCGGTTGACGATGAACCGCTTTGCGAGGCGTTTGCGGCGGTTGAATCGGCGAGACAGAACACTGCTTTAACTTATTTTGAGTTTGGAACCCTGGCCGCACTCTGGTTAATCCAAAAACATCAACCAGACTATGCCATTCTCGAAGTTGGGTTGGGTGGCCGACTCGATGCGGTCAATATTATCGACCCTGACCTGGTGCATTTGACCAGTATTAGTGTCGATCACCAGAACTGGTTGGGCGATAGCCGCGAAAAAATAGGATTTGAAAAGGCCGGCGTGCTGCGAAGCCGGGTTCCGGTTGTTTGCAACGATGTTCAGCCACCGCGGTCGGTGCTCGATGAAATCGATCGACTCGCTTGCCCGAGCCTGCAATATGGGCGGGATTTCTTCATTCATGAAGCGGATATAGCCGACCATTACGACTGGGATGGGCCTGATCTTCATTTTAGCCTGACTCCGCCTTTGCCGGGAAAGCACCAACTGCAAAATCTCGCGGGTGTTGTTGCCGGACTTAGCCTGTTATTGCCACTGAAGCAATACCAGCCCCAGTCGGTGGCCGATTATTTTACCGGTACCCAACTGGCAGGACGGTTCCAGCGCTTGCAGACAAAATTGGCCGCAGAAGTATATATTGATGTTGGCCACAATCCGGACGCTGCCCGCGCGATAGCGGAGAATTTGGTATCGATAAAAAATCCGGCGGGCCGAATAGTGGTATTGCTTGGAATGCTTGAGGATAAGCAAAGCCTGGAATTTGTCACAGAATTTGAGCAGGTCGCGGATAGCTGGTGGTTACTCTCCCTGGACTGTGATCGGGGTCTGAGCGCAGATGCGTTAGCACAGAGGATCACTTCACAGGTAACGGTAGCCGAAAAGTTCGAGAAGGCTGAAATTGCTATCGATACCGCACTGTCATCTTTACGTAATCAGGATATAATGCTGGTTACTGGGTCGTTTGCTACGGTCGAGTTTTTTCTTCGAGCAGTCTCATAAATGTCGTGTAAAATTCTGGTACTCTTTTTGAGGTGATGTCAGTGGATAAAATTTGCCTAAGCAGTCAGACTGAAGGCCATGCCTGCGGCAGCGGTAATTTCTTAGCCTCTCGGCGGATAGCCAGTTACACTTCATTTTCACCGTTTATTATGGCCTCGATACTATAAACAGTTATTTAACATAGCACTGACGTGGATCAAAATACCAAACAACGCCTGGTAGGCATAACCGTCATATTTGCATTGGCAGTGATATTTTTGCCGATGATTCTGGACGGCTCCGGTGTGCAGCAAAACACCCTTGAAGTGGTGATACCGCCGCCGCCTGTGAGTAAATTTAATCCGGAGTTTGAGCAGAAGATTGTTGAGTTGCACAGCAAAGTTGAAGAGCTGCCCGAATTGCAGTCGCAGGTGGCCGATGAGGCCTCTAGCACTAACAAAATTGCAAGGGATGAGGGTTCGAGTTCGACCACGTTAGCACAAAAAACTGACCGGGATGTTGCCAAGAAATCAGCTGCGAAGTCGGATGCTGCAAAGACAGGCGGTGATACCTGGGTTTTGCAGGTGGCCAGTTTCAAGGATAAGCCGAAGGCATTGGTACAGCGCGATAAATTGCGCAAATCAAACATCGCCGCCGTGTTTGTCGAGCAGTTCCATATTGATAGCCAGGTAATTTATCGAGTGCGACTCGGTCCATTTGTGAAACGCGAAAAGGCAAATATTGCGTTAAATAAACTGAAAGCGAAACACGATATCGATGGCCTGGTTATGCTATATGAGAAATGATTTACGCGCAGTGCCGATTCATGTTCTATTTAAACCTCACTTTAATGCCTTCTCAACATTTCAGCCGATACGGAGCGCCTCATGAGTTGGGTTGATCTAATCATAATCGCGATAATTGCCATATCGGCGTTAATCAGCCTGGTCAGAGGATTCGTCAAGGAATCGATTTCCCTGGCAAGCTGGCTGTTTGCTGGATTTATCGCATTAACCTATTTTACGCCGCTGTCCGAACTCCTCGAACCCTATATTGAATCGCCCACAATTCGGACTGGCAGTAGCTTCGCTATTCTGTTTGTTAGCAGCCTGATTATCGGTGCAATTATCAATTTCATGGCGAGTCAACTGGTGTCGAAAACAGGTCTTTCTGGAACTGATAAGAGTCTTGGTGTAGTGTTTGGTGCCGCACGAGGGGTGCTCATAGTAATAATACTGGTGTTGCTCGCGGGAATGACGCCGATGCCTTCAGAGCCCTGGTGGAAGGAATCCACCATGATTGAATATTTTGACAGTATGGCTAGCTGGATCAAGGACGTACTGCCAGAGGATATTGCGGGTAAATTTTCAATATAAATCCGGAAATCCCTGAACTTAATGAGAAAACCTTAGCTGGCGATTGTGTGCCTGATAATCTGAGAAGCTTCAACCATGTGTGGAATTATAGGAATCGTTAGTCATCAACAGATAGCACAGGTTATCTATGATGGTTTGCTGGTGCTTCAGCATAGAGGGCAGGACTCCGCCGGAATAGTGGTATGCGATGGCAATAAGCTGAGTTTACGTAAGGGCAATGGGCAGGTGAGCGATGTGTTTCATACCCGCCATATGCTCGAGTTGGTTGGTAATATGGGTATAGGCCATGTTCGCTATCCGACCGCAGGCTGTTCTTCTTCGGCGGAGGCGCAACCATTTTATGTCAATTCGCCCTACGGAATTACACTCGCGCACAATGGCAATTTAACCAATGTTGACGAGTTGAAGCGAGAATTGTACCAATCGGATTTAAGGCATATCAATACCGAGTCAGATTCCGAGGTGCTTTTAAATGTGCTGGCGCATGAATTGCATAAGTCGGGCACACTTAATCTCAACGCCGAGGAAATTTTTAGCGCGGTGAGTGAAACCCATGCGCGTCTCGAGGGCGCCTATGCGGTAGTAGCGATGCTCACCGGTAAAGGTATTCTCGGCTTTCGTGACCCTTCCGGGATAAGGCCTATCGTCTACGGTAAGCGTGAAACCGAGAGAGGCCCGGAATACATGCTCGCCTCGGAAAGTGTCGCGTTGCAGGCGTCTGGTTACGACCTGGTTGCCGATTTGAAACCCGGCGAAGCCATCTATATCGATAATGAAGGTAATATTCATCTAAAGCAATGTGCCCAGGTGAGTGCGCTGCATCCCTGCATTTTTGAATATGTCTATCTGGCCAGACCCGATTCGATTATCGATGATATTTATGTCTACAAGGCCCGGTTACGAATGGGAGTGAAACTGGGGCGTAAAATTCTTCGGCAAATGCCCGATCATGATATCGATGTAGTGATTCCCATACCGGATACGAGCAGGCCCTCTGCAATGGAGTTGGCATACCATCTCGGCGTCAAGTACCGCGAGGGTTTTATCAAGAACCGTTATATAGGCCGGACCTTCATCATGCCGGGTCAAAAATTGCGCAAGCAGTCAGTACGCCGAAAATTGAACCCAATCGATATCGAGTTCAAAGGCAAGAATGTTTTACTGGTCGACGATTCGATCGTACGTGGTACCACCTCACAACAGATTATTCAAATGGCACGCGATGCCGGCGCTAACAAGGTCTATATTGCCTCTGCAGCGCCCCCGGTTCGTTATCCCAATGTTTATGGTATCGACATGCCGGCGGCGGAGGAACTCATCGCGCATGATCGCACCGAGTCGGAAATTGCAAACATAATTGGCGCCGACTGGTTAATTTATCAGGATCTGGACGATTTAATCGACGCCGTACAAAAAGGTAATCGTGCGATTACCGAATTTGACTGTTCGTGTTTTAACGGCAAGTATGTGACGCGAACCATCGACGATGATTATCTGGACAAAATTCGGAACATTCGAAATGATGCGGCGAAAGACAATGGTGATGAATCACTCAATGTTATCGGTATGGACCTGCACAATAATACCTGATGTTGTGGCGGGATATCAATCGGGAGCTTGCTGGCAAACTGGGTGGTCACCCGACCCTGGCTAAGGAGCGGCCTTTTATTTACATTGACTCGGGCAAACAAACCCTGCACTGGATCAACATAGACGAGCTCGAAAATAAATCCTTTTCGATTTCGACCGCCGCCAATGGTCTCGGCAACCGGCTCGACAGCTACAAAACTCCATCAGGAATTCATCGGATCAAGCAGAAAATTGGTGACGGTGCGCCACCAGGAATGATATTCGAGGCACGCGAAGCCAGCGGCCGAATCTGTAAAAATACCGATAATCGAGAAAAGGATGAGATAACTTCACGGATTATGTGGCTGGATGGATTAGAACCCGGGTTAAACAAAGACGGGGTAAATGACAGTTTCTCACGCTACATCTATATTCATGGAACCTCGGATGAAAGACGAATTGGCGAGCCAGTCTCGCACGGCTGTATCCGGATGGCGAATAAGGATGTCATCGAACTATTTGACGCTGTCCTGGTGAACGACCTGGTACTGATACGCTAAGTTCACAATGCCGGTAGCACACAGCCTGAAGTGGAAAATGGCTCGAAAAACAATCGATTGATTCTTGACATAGCGGGTGCATGGCCTTAATGTCCTGCTACAGCGCTGATTTGTTTCTCGGCTTGCAGGCGCTGGCAATTCTATCCAGATAGAGTTGCACTATAAATGTGCTAAAGAGGGTGGTCATAAGTCCCTGGTTTATTCCTATCCCTCTCCCGAGCTTTTTCTGGGAGCAGAATCGTGACAGAAACATCCTATCATTTCGATACGCTGGCGGTGCGTTCCGGCCACCGGCGTACGGCGGAAAATGAGCATGCAGAACCTATCTTCGCCACTTCGAGTTTTGTGTTTGACAGTGCGGCACAGGCTGCGGCTCGATTTAGTGGTGACGAGCCAGGCAATATTTATGCGCGCTTCACCAATCCTACCGTACAAATTTTTGAAAAACGACTTGCTGCGCTGGAAGGCGGCGAAAGCTGCGTTGCCACCGCATCCGGCATGGCGGCAATTACGGCAATATGTATCGGCTTACTCAGTAGTGGCGATCACCTGGTTTCGTCGCGCTCGATCTTTGGCACCACGACGGTATTGTTCGACAAATATCTACCCCGTTTTGGCATAGAGACGAGCTTTGTTGATTTAACCGATTTAAGTGCCTGGAAAGCCGCAATCCGGCCCAACACGCGCCTGTTGTTTGTCGAGACACCCTCTAATCCATTGACTGAAATAGTCGATATTGCAGCGCTTGCAGATCTCGCTCATGGCCATGGCTGCCTGCTCGTCGTCGATAATTGTTTTTGTACCCCGGCCCTGCAAAAACCCCTGCAACTCGGGGCAGACCTGATAGTTCACTCGGCTACCAAGTACCTGGACGGGCAGGGCAGGATAGTCGGGGGTGCTGTAGTTGGTGGGCAGAAGCTTGTTGGCGAGGAAATATTTGGCGTCCTCCGCTCGACCGGCCCGACCATGAGCCCGTTTAACGCCTGGGTAGCGTTGAAGGGACTCGAAACCCTGTCTCTGCGCATGAAGGCGCATTCTGAAAACGCGCTCCTGCTGGCTCAGTATTTGTCGGATCATGCGCGCGTAGAGACGGTATACCACCCGGGATTAGCTTCACACCCGCAACACGAACTCGCGAAAAAACAGCAAAGTGGATTCGGCGGGGTAGTATCATTTGTGGTCAGGGGCGGGCGCGACAAGGCCTGGAGAGTCATCGATAAAATTAACATACTGTCGATTACGGCTAATCTTGGCGACGTTAAATCTACCATTACGCATCCCGCGACTACTACCCACGGCCGGCTTAGCGACGAGCAAAAACAACAAACCGGGATTAGTGAAGGCCTGATCAGGGTAGCCGTCGGCCTCGAGTCGATAGACGATATCATTGCCGACCTGGGGCAGGCCCTGGATGCTTAACCGATAATGACAGACGATGTATATCGGCAGATCGAGGATGTCTTGCTGGAGCAAAATCCATCGCAAAAATCTGAAGCTGTCGATAAGCTGTATCGGCGCTGGTGCGATGGCAAGCTGATCCGCGGCACAGGGCAGGTAATCCAGCCGATTGAAATTCCGGGCCGGCCCGATTTACCGCGACTGGTAGATCCGCGCAAACTGAGTCGGCGTTCGACTTCAAGTGATGCGGGGCGAGTTGGTTTGATGCACGCTATCGCCCACATCGAGTTTAATGCGATCAATATTGCGCTCGATGCAGCCTATCGGTTTCGACAAATGCCGGACCAGTTTGTAACGGACTGGCTACTCGTAGCGAGCGAGGAATGTCGCCATTTTAACCTGCTGAATCAATACCTGAGAGATAGCGGATCATTTTACGGGGAACTGGATGCCCATAACGGTCTCTGGCAGATGGTATGTAAAACCCGCGAAGACGTGTTACATCGAATGGCCCTGGTGCCGCGGGTGATGGAAGCTCGTGGTCTCGACGTCACGCCGGGAATGATAACGCGGTTTTCAAATATAGGTGACCATCGGGCGGTAGAAATCCTGCAGGTAATTTATGGCGACGAAGTAGGGCATGTGCGTATTGGCAACTACTGGTATCGATATTTGTGTAAGCAGCGCCAGCTTGATGCTATCGATACTTTTCGTGAGCTCGTCGACCACTATTTAAAAGGGAAATTACGCGGGCCTTTTAACTGGCCGGCAAGACTGGAAGCCGGTTTCGAAGCTGACGAGTTGAAGGCGATGGAACTGGGTTGATCCGGGTAGTCTTCACGCAACATGCGGGTTACCAGGCGTGACTCTTTCATCGTGCAAATTGAATCCGGAGCTTTCAGACCAGCTAAGATAGCTCGGTCGTGGATTCCAGTCACCAAGCACATAGCGGGTAGCTGATTCAGTGTATCGATGGACCCCCGGCCTGTGAGTATGGCCGTGAATGATTATCTCGGCGCCATGTTGCTGGAAATATGAATCTACTGTTTCTCGATTCACGTCCATGATTTCAAGGGATTTATCATACATCGCGGCCTTGCTATCGGCCCGCAGGCCTGTCGCAATTTGCTGACGTTTTGCCAGGGGTTTTTGCAAAAAATCAGATTGCCAGTCAGGGCTCCTCACCTGCAGGCGGAAAGCCTGGTAATCATGATCATCGCTACAGAGAATATCGCCGTGCAGTAAGATGACGCGCTGACCGCCCAGGCTCAAACTAACGGGTTCGGTCAAAATTTTAAATCCAGCCCTTTCTGCGATACGATCACCGACGAGAAAATCACGATTTCCAGCGAGAAAAAATATACTCGTAGTTATCGACAGTTTTTTCAAGCCGGCAATAATGCCGCTAAGATCCGTAGCCGGATCGTCATCACCCAGCCAAACCTCAAACAGGTCGCCGAGGATGTATAAAAACCGGGCGCTTGATGCCCGGTTAACTAAAAAATCAGCCAGATGCTCCGATATGTCAGGCCTCGACCTGTCCAGATGACAGTCCGAAATAAACAAATACTCATCAGTCATTCAGGATCTGCTCAGAGGCGACTGGCTCCGGTGATGGTAATGGTTTCTAGCGGGACATCCTGATGCCCCCCACTGTTGCCTGTTTGTACCCGGGCAATTTCATCTACTACGTCCATGCCATCGACAACCTTGCCGAACACCGCGTAACCCCAGCCCTGTGCTGATTCACTGCTGAAATCGAGAAATCCATTGTCATTGTGATTGATGAAAAACTGGGAAGTGGCCGAATGAGGGTCACCGGTACGCGCCATCGCGAGGGTGCCGCGCTCATTTTTCAAACCATTGTTGGCTTCGTTTTTAATAGGCGCCCGCTTGCTTGGTTTATCTCCCATGTCTGAGGTAATACCGCCACCCTGAACCATGAAGTTGGGTATCACGCGATGAAATATAGTGTCGACGAAGTAGCCGTCATCGACATAGGCGAGAAAATTGGCACCGGTATCGGGTGCGTTTTTCAAATCCAGTTCAATAGTGATGTTACCCATTGTCGTTTCTAATAGCACTTGTGGGTTATTCGCGGATTCGTCGTTCATGGGCTGGGCACCTTTAATTGTAGAGAATGAAACCAGAGATAGAATCGCAATAAGTACGACCGCTAATGGAAGTAACGTATTTTTCATCGGTAATCCGGTAGTTAACAGATACGCGGATTCTACTGTTTTGTCTCAACAGATGGAAGGCCAGTAGCAATGTTGATAAAAGGCAGTTTTGCTTCTGGCATAATTTACGGTTTCACAGTTCGTTTCGATATCTTACACTCTACCGTGTTTGATTTATGATCGGCCATGTCGGCAGTTACGACACTATGATGTTGTCAACTATCTTATATTTGTATACAGCAAGGCGAGAATTACCAGAATGCTCACTATTTACAATAGTTTAACCAGGCGCAAGGAACTCTTTACTCCAATCGTGCCGGGCCAGGTACGGATGTATGTGTGCGGAATGACGGTTTACGACTATTGCCATATTGGCCATGCGCGGGTACTCGTAGTCTTTGATGTGGTTTACCGATTTCTCCGGCATCTCGGCTACGAGGTCGAGTATGTGCGCAATATTACCGATATCGACGACAAGATAATAAATCGTGCCAATGAGAACGGGGAAGACTATAGCGTACTGACACATCGGTTTATTGAGGCAATGCGTGAAGATGCGGATGCCCTGGGAGTTCTGCGGCCCGACCACGAACCCAAAGCAACCGACCATATCGATTCGATTATTAACATGATCAATGTCTTGCTGGAAAAGGATTACGCCTACCAGGCGGAAAATCAGGATGTTTATTTTTCGGTCGCGGCCTTCGATTCCTATGGCCGGCTTTCCGGCAAAAAATTGGATGAATTGCGCGCCGGCGAGCGAGTTGATGTGAATCCGGCTAAAAAAGCCCCGCTGGATTTTGTTTTATGGAAGTCGGCCAAACCGGGTGAACCGAGCTGGCCATCACCTTTTGGCGATGGTAGACCAGGCTGGCATATCGAGTGTTCGGCAATGTCGACACAGATGCTCGGTAATCATTTTGATATCCATGGAGGAGGGCAGGATTTACAGTTTCCGCATCACGAGAACGAACTCGCTCAAAGTGAAAGCTGCACCGGAGAGACCTTCGTTAATTACTGGATGCACAATGGTTTTGTCCGGGTGAATGAGGAGAAAATGTCGAAATCGTTAGGCAATTTTTTTGTCTTACGCGACGTATTAAAAGATTTCAAGGCCGAGGAAATCAGATATTTCATTATCGGCAGTCATTATCGCAGTCCGCTTAATTACTCGGAAGAACAGTTGCATAACGCGCGCAGCGCCCTGCAAAGACTTTACGGCGCCCTGCTTGATACCCGGGTTGTCGAGGTGCCCGAAAATTCGAACTACCAGGATCGATTTGAAACAGCTCTGAATGATGATTTCAATACGGCCAACGCGGTTGCGGTGCTGTTTGACCTGGTTCGTGATATTAATCGGGAAAAAGCCGACAATCCTGGAAAAGCTAATTCTTTGGCGAGTCTATTGAAGTATCTTGCTGGAATTATAGGCCTGCTCCAGACCGATCCCGAAGAATACATGAAGTCGCAGGTGGGCGGAGATGCGGGTCTTGCCGACGAGCATATCGATTCGATGATTCAACAACGGCTTGATGCCCGTAACAACAGGGACTGGGAGGCGGCGGATCGGATTCGCGATGAACTGAGTGCGGCTGGTATCAGTATTGAAGATAGTGCCGAGGGCACACGCTGGCGCAGATCCTGAAGTTTCACGGGCCATATGGCTCTTCGGTCGGCAAACGGGCATCAACAGGCTTTCGTGAATTTTTGGCTTATTTGGCAATGTTCAATTGACGATTATTTTTGATCAGCGTATGATTCCGCGCCTTGCTAATATGCAGATTTCGGGGTGTAGCGCAGCCTGGTAGCGCAACTGCTTTGGGAGCAGTGGGTCGGGAGTTCGAATCTCTCCACCCCGACCAGTTATTAAAGGTCGGTGCGAAATTTTAGTCCATGAACAGGATAGTAAATTAGTATCGACACTGTTGAAAAATCAGCTCCAGGACTGATAGCAGGAGACCTGGTGAAGTTTTCCGCTCGTGCGGCAGGATAATTGTAAGGTTACTGCGCCCGTAGCTCATTTAAATTGATAGCAGGAGGCCCGGTAAAGTTTTCCGCTCGTGCGGTAGGATTAGTTATTGAGGTTACTGCGCCCGTAGCTCATTTAAATTGATAGCAGAGGCTCGATAAAGTATTCCGCTCGTGCGGTAGGATTAATAAGGTTATTCTGCGCCCGTAGCTCATTTGGATAGAGCATCGGCCTTCTAAGCCGAGGGTAGCAGGTTCGAATCCTGCCGGGCGTGCCATTTTTTATGGTGGGCGTAGCTCAGTTGGTAGAGTGCAAGATTGTGATTCTTGTTGTCGTGGGTTCGATCCCCATCGTCCACCCCATTTTTTTAATACCTGGAGACAGGTATCAGGTTCTCGGAGCAGGTTTTGCGTCAGCCATGATATGACGCTGATAAAAATGCTGGTTAATCCCTTGTTAGCCAATATAATTAGCGCAATGAAAGCAAGTTATGTGCGAAAGTGGCGGAATTGGTAGACGCGCTAGATTTAGGTTCTAGTATCTTTGATGTGAGAGTTCGAGTCTCTCCTTTCGCACCATTTTGGCCGGGAGTATGGGTTGATAATCCATGATCCAGGCAATCACCCGGTGAAAAACCCCTATATCGAAAATCACGAGATTTCAACATGCAAGTATCAATAGAAACCCTGGAAGGTCTGGAACGTCGAATGACGGTTCAGGTTCCTTCTGAGACTGTGGCCCAGGCAGTCGCAAAAAAGCTTAACGATTTACGCAAAACTGTGAAAATCGATGGCTTTCGACCAGGTAAGGTGCCATTGAAAGTCGTACAGCAAAAGTTTGGCGGGCATGTCCGCCAGGAAGTGATCGGCGATGTTATCGAGTCGTCATATCACCAGGCTATTACGCAGGAAAACGTTCGACCGGCCGGTATGCCAAATATTGAATCGGTTAACTCGGAAGGTAAGGAAGACATGTCCTATACGGCAACCTTCGAGATATATCCCGAGATAGAAAAAATCAATTTCGAGAGCATCACAATTGAAAAACCGATAGTTAAAATTAACGATGAAAACCTGGAAACAATGATCCAGAAACTTCGCGAGCAACGTAAGGAGTGGAGTGAAGTCAGCCGCGCGGCGGATAAAGGTGATCAGGTGTTAGTTGATTTTGAAGGCCGAATTGATGGTGAACTATTCGAAGGCGGTGCCGGAAAAGATATGGCCGTAGAAATTGGCGCCGGCCAGATGCTGGCGGAATTTGAGGCTGGCCTTAAAGGTATTTTGGCGGGAGAGGAAAAGCTGGTTGAAGTTAATTTTCCGGAGGACTACCACGGTAAGGAAGTCGCCGGTAAAACGGCTGAATTCTCCTTGAATGCAACCCGCGTATCAGAGGCAATACTGCCGGAAATTGATGAATCACTGGCTAAGTCTTTTGGCGTAGAAGACGGTGACCTGGAAAAGTTTCGTGCCGATATCCGTGCCAATATGGATAAGGAACTCGCACAAAAACTAAAGCTGTATATGAAACAGATAGCACTGGCGGGTTTGCTCGAAGAAAACCAGATAAATGTACCATCGGCATTGGTCACGGAAGAAGTGAGATCGTTGAAAATGCAGGCCGCGGAGCGCATGGGTAAGGATATGGACTCTTTCGATGCTTCTAGTATTCCTGACCAGTTGTTTGAAGAAGAAGCCGGTAAACGTGTTCGAACCGGATTATTACTCGGGGAAGTCATCAAGAGTGAAAATATTCAGCTTGACCAGAATTTACTCGAATCGACCTTGACAGAAATGGCCGCTGCCTATGAGCAACCCGAGCAGATGATGGATTATTATCGCCAGAACAAGGATGCTCGAACCAGTCTCGAGGCAATGGTACTTGAAGATCAGGTTGTGAGCCATATATTGAGTAAGGCCAGGGTAACTGAAAAAGAAACCAGTTTCGAAGAAATGATGGATAAATCCAGTTAATCAACAGGAAACCTGATGAGTGAATTTAACATGACGGCGGGAATAATTTCGACCAGCCGGAGCAGGGACGATATACAGGCAAATCTGGTACCGATGGTTGTTGAACAGTCGGCCCGTGGTGAGCGCGCCTATGATATTTACTCGCGCTTATTGAAAGAACGCGTGATCTTCGTGGTCGGCCCAATCGAAGATCACATGGCAAATTTGATTGTCGCGCAACTGTTATATCTTGAATCGGAAAATCCCGATAAAGACATATCCCTCTATATCAACAGCCCGGGCGGAGCAGTTTCAGCGGGGCTTGCGGTCTACGATACGATGCAATTTATAAAACCCGACGTGAGTACCCTGTGTACCGGGCAGGCCGCGAGTATGGGTGCCATTTTGCTGGCCGGTGGTTGCGCCGGTAAGCGTTATGGCTTACCGCATTCACGTGTGATGATCCATCAGCCTCTGGGCGGATTCCAGGGGCAGGCCACCGACTTTGAGATTCACGCAAAAGAAATCCTGGCAGTACGAGCGCGTCTAAACAAGTTGCTCGCAAAGCATACCGGCCAGAAAGAATCGGTGATCGACAGGGATACCGAGCGAGACAATTTCATGAGTGCGCAGGATGCGGTCGAGTACGGTTTGATTGATCAGGTTTTAACGTCTCGCTCAAATGACGAAGAACAATCAAACGACAAAGAATAAGTATAATTAGTGATATTTTCAGTTGTACTCGCCGGTTTGGTCTAATATTATCAATTAAGGGATATTTGTTTATTTCGGAGTTGTTAATTTGCCTGTTTCGGCCAGCAAGCGGTAGTAGATATGAGTAGCGACAAGTCCAATAAAGACGAGAAATTATTATATTGCTCTTTTTGCGGCAAGAGCCAGCACGAAGTGCGAAAGTTGATAGCGGGTCCTTCGGTTTTCATCTGCGACGAATGCGTTGATCTTTGCAACGATATTATCAGGGAAGAGATAAACGAAAAAGGCGAAGATTCCGATAGCAAGCTACCAATACCTCATGAAATTTACGATGTTCTGGATGAGTATGTAATCGGCCAGGGCCGCGCCAAGAAAGTGCTTGCGGTTGCCGTGTATAATCACTATAAGCGCCTCGAAGTAGGGCATATCAAGGACGACATCGAACTGTCCAAAAGTAACATTCTGCTGATCGGGCCTACCGGGTCCGGTAAGACATTACTTGCGGAGACCCTCGCCCGTCTGTTGAACGTTCCCTTCGCAATAGCCGATGCGACGACACTGACCGAAGCCGGTTACGTGGGGGAAGATGTCGAAAATATCATCCAGAAGCTCTTGCAGAAGTGTGATTATGATGTTGAAAAAGCACAAACCGGGATTGTCTATATTGATGAAATTGACAAAATTTCACGCAAATCGGATAACCCGTCTATTACCCGTGATGTGTCGGGAGAAGGCGTACAGCAAGCCTTACTGAAACTAATCGAGGGTACGATTGCCTCTGTGCCCCCCCAGGGCGGTCGAAAACACCCTCAACAGGAGTTTTTGCAGGTAGACACGGGGAAAATCTTATTTATCTGTGGCGGGGCATTCTCGGGGCTTGATAAGGTTATACTGAATCGGTCTGAAAAAGGCGGTATCGGTTTCGGAGCCAACGTCAAAAGCAAGGATAAAGAGAGCCTGTTCGGCGAAATCATCTGTAATGTAGAGCCAGAGGATTTGATCAAATATGGATTGATCCCCGAATTTGTCGGCAGACTACCGGTAGTCGCAACACTCGAAGAACTGGATGAAGATGCGTTGGTGAAAATTCTCACCGAACCCAAGAATGCAATTACCAAGCAGTACCAGAAAATGTTTGAAATCGAGGGCTGTGAAATTGAGTTCCGCCCTGATTCTCTTAATGCCGTCGCAGTAAAAGCGATGAAAAGAAAAACCGGTGCACGTGGGTTGCGCACCATCCTGGAAAATACGCTGCTGGATATCATGTACGATTTGCCGGCAATGGAAAACGTCAGCAAAATAGTCGTAGACGCTGCCGTCATCGACGGTAAAGCCCAACCCTACGTGATTTACGAGGGTGGCGAGATGCAGCGAGTAGCTTCAGACGAATAGCAGGGTTGTCCCTTCTGATTTAAATGCCCACAGTCAGGGTTGAATTGAAGGGTTCCAGACCCATATAAACCTGACACCTGGTCCTCGAGGCAATAATGACAGATTCCCAAATATCACCGCTTGCGGAAACACCCAACAGACAGCTGATTCCAGTTTTACCGCTGCGTGATGTCGTGGTTTACCCACACATGGTAATCCCGCTATTTGTAGGACGGGAAAAGTCGATCCTGGCGCTCGAAGCGTCAATGGCCGACAATAAAAAGATTTTGCTCCTGGCGCAAAAAAATGCCGAAGTAGATGATCCCTCGCATACGGATTTATATCAGATTGGAACTCTGTCCACTATCCTGCAAATGCTCAAACTTCCCGATGGCACGATTAAGGTGCTGGTAGAGGGTGGTGAGCGTGTAGTTATCGACAGTATTCTGGAAACCAATGAGTACTTCTCGGCATCGACCCAGGTTCTGGAAAAACCGGTGCTTGCCGATGACCGTGAGGCAGAGGTACTGCTACGCTCCGTACTGAATCTATTCGATCAGTATGTCAAACTTAACAAGAAAGTGCCGCCTGAAATTCTGACATCCCTGTCCGGTATCGATGATCCTAGCCGGCTTGCCGATACGATAGCCGCGCATATGTCTCTGAAGCTCGAGGAAAAGCAGGAAATCCTCGAAATCCAGGATCCTCGTGAACGCATCGAACACATCATGAGCAAGATCGAGGGCGAAATCGATTTAATGCAAATCGAGAAAAGAATCCGCGGTCGCGTCAAACAGCAAATGGAAAAAAGTCAACGCGAGTACTATTTGAATGAGCAGATGAAAGCCATTCAGAAAGAGCTGGGTGATATGGAAGACGCACCCAACGAAGTCGACGATTTGGCGAACAAGATTGAAAAGTCCGGTATGTCCAAAGACGCTCGTGAAAAAGCCGACTCGGAGCTCAACAAGCTTAAAATGATGTCGCCTATGTCCGCTGAGGCCAGCGTGGTGAGAAATTATATCGATTGGCTGGTCAGCGTTCCCTGGAAGAAAAGGTCGAAAATTAGACGTGATCTGGCGGCGGCGGAGCAGGTGCTCGAGGAAGATCATTACGGGCTCGAAAAGGTCAAGGAGCGCATTCTTGAGTATCTCGCCGTGCAGCAACGCGTACGCAAACTGAAGGGCCCGATTCTTTGCCTGGTAGGTCCTCCGGGCGTAGGCAAAACCTCGCTGGGTCGATCAATTGCGCGTGCTACCAATCGCAAGTTTTCACGAATGTCGCTTGGCGGCGTACGTGATGAATCCGAGATTCGCGGACACAGGCGGACTTATATCGGCTCGATGCCGGGTAAAATTATTCAAAACCTGTCGAGGGTTAAGGTGCGAAACCCACTCTTCCTGCTCGACGAGATCGACAAGATGGCGATGGATTTTCGCGGTGACCCTGCATCCGCCTTACTGGAGGTACTCGATCCGGAACAAAACCATACCTTTTCCGATCATTACATGGAGGTCGATTTTGATCTTTCGGACGTCATGTTTGTAGCCACTTCGAATAGTATGAATATTCCAGGCCCGTTGCTGGATCGCATGGAAGTAATCCGTATTCCTGGTTACACGGAAGATGAAAAACTGAATATAGCAATGAAATATCTGGTGCCCAAACAAATTAAGGAAAATGGTCTGAAGGACGATGAAATCGTTATCAAGCAAAGTGCGATACGTGAAATTATTCAGCGATATACGCGCGAAGCCGGGGTCAGAAATCTGGAACGAGAAATATCCAAGATCTGCCGCAAAACGGTTAAGAGCATGCTGCTCAAACCATCGCTTAAAAAGATCACTGTGACCTCAAACAATATCAGCAAATTCCTGGGTGTTAAGCGCTTTCGATTTGGCTCCGCCGAAAACAAAGATCAGGTCGGGCAGGTTACCGGCCTTGCCTGGACCGAAGTCGGTGGTGAATTGCTTACGATTGAATCGGCAGTGGTTGATGGAAAAGGCAAGTTTGTGCAAACCGGGCAACTGGGTGATGTCATGAAAGAGTCTATCCAGGCGGCATTAACGGTGGTACGAAGTCGGGCCCATGCGCTCGGTCTCAAGCCTGACTTCAATGAAAACAAGGATATACATATTCATGTACCTGAAGGTGCGACACCAAAAGATGGCCCGAGTGCCGGTGTTGGCATGTGTACGGCACTGGTTTCGGCATTGACTGAAATTCCGGTAAAAGCCGAAGTGGCAATGACTGGGGAAATTACCCTGCGTGGTGAAATATTGCCGATTGGTGGATTGAAGGAAAAACTTTTGGCTGCGCATCGGGGTGGCATTACCACCGTGTTAATACCCCAGGAAAATGAGAAAGATCTTGTTGAGATCCCTGACAATATCAAGGCCAAACTGAAAATAATTCCAGTTCGCTGGATTGATCAGGTGCTGGAAGTGGCGCTTGCACACCAACCCACGCCGGCACCGTCGACATCAGAGCAAGCTGCAAGTACACCTAAAGCGAAAGAAAAGGAGAAAAAATCGACCGGGGTTAGGGCACATTGATAAAATGAGATAATTATTATGGTAATTTTTCATTTTTTACCTGATTTAGGTTGACCCTCAGGGCTCCTGTTGGTTTAATTCGCAGCTCTGGGGAGATGGATCGGAGATGTGATAGACGATCATCTACAGTAAATAATACCAATAAAGTTTGACTTTTTTACCTATCCGTAGTGTGGATAGTATTTCTACAACTAAACCAATGGAAAAATATAATGAATAAATCTGAACTAATTGATGCTGTTTCGAATAAAACTGAAATGAGTAAAGCCGATGCTGCTCGTGCCGTTGATGGCGTTATCGCTACTGTTACTGAAGCGCTGAAATCTGGTGATCAGGTAACCGTGGTTGGCTTTGGAACTTTCCTCGTTCGTCACCGTGAAGCTCGCGCCGGACGTAATCCTCGCACTGGTGAAACCATCCAGATTAAGGCATCAAATGTTCCGGCATTTAAGGCTGGCAAAGCCCTGAAAGACGCTGTAAACTAGCGCGCCTTCAGCGACCGGGTGCTTAGCTCAGCTGGGAGAGCATCGCCCTTACAAGGCGAGGGTCGGGGGTTCGATCCCCTCAGCACCCACCATTTACTGATCAGGAGTGGTAGTTCAGTTGGTTAGAATACCGGCCTGTCACGCCGGGGGTCGCGGGTTCGAGTCCCGTCCACTCCGCCAGCTATAAAAGCGCTATTTAGTAGCGCTTTCTCCTAAACTAACCCGCCCCGTGTAGTGAATATCTATCATGCTGCAAGCGATAAGAGATAAGACAACCGGCTGGATTGCCTACGCCATTATATTCCTGATTAGCGTCCCATTTGCGCTCTGGGGAGTAAATTCCTACCTCGGTGGGGGCGAGGCGGTAGTTGCTGCTACGGTCAACGGCGAAGATATCAGCGCACAAAACTTTGATACAGCCTATGCCAATTATCGACAGCGCTTGACGAGGGCTTTTGGGGGCGCGATCCCGGTAGCATTTGGCGATGAAACCCTGCTCAAAAATCAGGTACTAACCCAGATGATTGAGGAAACAGCGCTGCGTCAGTACAGCTTAAAAAAGCAGTATAGTATTAGTAAAAAACAGCTTGGTGAGTTAATTCGCGCGCAGCAGGATTTTCAGATTGATGGTCAATTCGACCAATCTATTTATGAGGCCCAGCTCGCTTCTGTGGGATATTCGATTCGGGGTTTTGAACAGGAGTTCCGTCAAACTCAAATCATGGGCCAGTTGCAGACTGCGGTCAATGTTACCGCCTTTACGGTGCCCGATCGCGAGAAACAGTTTGCCAGCCTGTCTAGCCAGACACGCAAAATTCGTGTCGTAACCCGTCCCCTGAATGCCGAAGCCTTCAGCGTTGGCGAGACAGAAATTGAGGATTACTTTGCAGGCAATGCGAATCGATATATGACGCCTGAGCAAGCTAAGATCGATTATCTGGAGTTGAACCTGGATAGCATAAAAGCATTAGTCGAGGTTGACGATGAGCTGATTCTTGATCGTTATGAACAGGCAAGAGATAGTTATACCGCAGCCGAGATTAGAACCGCCAGCCACATTCTGCTCACCGTAGAAGAAGGCGCTTCAGATGAAAACATCGAACAGGTGAATCTACGTCTTCAGGAGCTGAGAGCGCAGATTATAGAGACGGATGATTTTACCGGCGTGGCTCGAGAGTTTTCACAGGACCCTGGATCGTCTGCCGACGGCGGAAACCTGGGTGAAATTGAATCTGGAGTAATGGTGCAACCCTTCGAGGATGCCTTATTTCAAATGCAGGTTGGTGAGTTGAGCGAGCCAGTGAGAACAGCTTTTGGCTGGCACTTGATTAAGCTCGATGCGATAAGAGGGGGAGGGACCAGGGCCTTTGAAGAAGTCAGAGCCGAGATTGAAGATGAGATAAAGTCGGAAATGGTGGAAAATCAGATTTTTGATATAGTGGAAAATCTTTCAAACCTGGCTTATGAGCAATCCGATTCACTACTACCCGCAGCGGACCAGCTAGGGCTTGAGTTAATGACCTCGGAGTGGTTTGATCGAAACTCGGGTACAGGTATTGCGCGCGAGTCTAAAATCCGTAACAGCGCCTTCTCGAATGAAATATTGCGTGAGGGCATCAATAGCGAGGCGATTGAACTCGCGGACAATCGTATTGTATTTCTTCATTTGAACGAGTACCGTCCCGCAGAACAAATGCCGCTGGATGACGTAAGGCAGGTAATAGTCACGGAACTGAAAAGGCAAAAGGCCGGAGATGACAATATTCGGCTTGGGAAAGAGGCACTGGAGGTCCTGAGAAACGGTGGTGATCTGGACCAGATAGCCGCTGACTGGGATCTTCAGGTAATCGACCAGGGCTTTGTTAAGAGAGATAGCCCTGAGTTTGATCGAGAGTTACTGCAGCGCATTTTTTCCATGAGTAAGCCGACATCCGGCCCGGTATTTGAAGGCCTGGCGCAGCGCAGCGGAGATTATTCGCTGCTGGAACTATCGGGTGTTATATCGAATGACTGGGAGGTTGATGTCGAACGCATCAAGGCTTTGGCCGCGGCAAGCGCGGCAGTCGAGTACCAGTCGGTTTTAAAAGCAGTTGCCGGCAGTGCAGATGTTGTCAAAACACCACTCAGCGAACTCGAGTAGCTTCACTGGCCTTATTTTAACCGCGTATCTGTATCACTCAGAACTAAGCAGAGGCTCCCTAACATAGTAGGGCATAGCGATTGCAAAACCCGAACCGCGGATGATTATGAATCCAGCACACCCATGCTGACGATGTTATAACCCGAATCGACGTATATATTTTCCCCGGTAATACCCGAGGCCAGGTCCGAACATAAAAAAGCGGCTGTGTTGCCGACATCTTCAATCGTCACGTTACGCCTCAGAGGGGAATTGTGGGCCACTTCATCGAGGATCTTCTTGAAGCTGCCTATTCCTGCAGATGCCAGGGTCTTAAGAGGGCCCGCGGAAATTGAATTAACCCGAATACCTTCCGGCCCCAGTGCTGCCGCCAGATATCTGACATTTGCTTCCAGGCTTGCCTTGGCAACCCCCATCACGTTGTAGTTAGGCAGGGCTCGTTCCGATCCCAGGTAGGTCATAGTGATAATTGCGCCATTTGTATTTTGCATCATCGCACGCCCTGCCTTGGCCATCGCAGCCAGGCTATAGGAACTGATGTCATGGGCGATACGAAACCCCTCGCGGTCGAGGTTTTCCAGATAGTCGCCATCGAGCGCCTCGCGAGGTGCGAATGCCACCGAATGAACCATGATATCGAGTGAATCCCAATGTTTGCCGAGTTGCTCAAACAGGCCGGTAATCTCGCTGTCGATGGAAACATCACAGGGAATCACGATGTCCGAACCAAACTCGGCGGCAAATTTCTCAACCCGGGATTTGAGTCTTTCACTGGCGTAGCTGAATGCTAACTCAGCGCCCTCTCGATGCATCGCTCGTGCGATGCCGTATGCGATTGAACGGTTGCTGGCGATGCCAACAATAAGTGCTTTTTTACCGGCTAGAAATCCCATCATAAACCCTGAAGTAGAAAAATTACTGGAAATCTCGATTACTTCGAATTTCCTGGCTGAACACGCGGTTAGCGTTTTGTATGACCGCTGTTAAGCAGAGATGTCGTGAGACAACAAGATTTTACCCTTGCTATTCTCATCCCCTGAAAATTCGAAGATGAATTGCTCCCAGGCAACTCATTCTCTCAATGTCATAGAAATGATGCAATCACTAAGTTATTAATGAATCGGATCCTTTCAGAATATTTCCCTACATTAGAGGGAATTCAAACAACCTGTCAGTGTGCAAACTCAGGGACCTGTTCAAATACCGGTCGATGCCTGGTCACTGAATAGCTGACTTAGCTCTTGTGCGACAAAAGGTCTTCCGTTCTCATTCAGGGATGTACCGATAATGCGTGCCTGCAGCATCAATTGCTGATCTGAACTACGGAATATATCCTGCAGGAATTCGAAACGCAGCCGGGTCTTCCTTAGCACATTGCTGCAAACCGTAAATTCATCGCTACTTTTCAGGGGCTGTCGGTAGTCCAGTTCCGCGCGTATTACAATTAGATGGATTCCCCGGGCAGTCATAGCGGCAAAATTAATACCTCGTTCCCGCAGGAATTCGTGTCGTGCGTGTTCCAGATAATTTTGATGTACGGCATTGTTCACTACGCCCTGTAAATCGCATTCGTAGTCCCTGACCTTGAAGCTGAGTCGGTGTGCGTAGTCCATGAGTGTTGAAGCCTTTATTTAAATTACATATAAACAACGGACAGTTTAGCAAAAATCTCACCCTTAAAGGTCCGGGGATGCATACCTTTTACTTGCCATACTTCGAGGAAATTAAGTTATGCTTGGGTTATTGACCCTGATAGAAGACACAAGATGAATTTCTCTGATTTCGGTAATCGTTTCGCGGGTTACTCGGGCATTACCCACTTGATGGATGATTTGAACGAGGGCTTGCTGCAGGATGATATGATTATGATGGGTGGTGGTAACCCGGCCGCTATTCCAGAAGTAATTGCTGCTTTTGAAAAAGTAATCGATCAGTTGCAGGCATCCGGGGAACTGGTT
>Ga0164313_10001312_pt1 | contig 21911 bp, 19 predicted proteins | sample GuaBasSedimGuay4_FD_113735 | JGI IMG/M metagenome (GOLD analysis project Ga0164313, IMG submission 113735) | Subseafloor sediment microbial communities from Guaymas Basin, Gulf of California, Mexico - Guay4, Core 4569-4, 0-3 cm | ecosystem: Environmental > Aquatic > Marine > Hydrothermal vents... | reverse complement strand
TGAAGGACCCGGCGGTGACTTCGTTCACGGATGAGGTGCGCGCCTCGATGCTGCGCGAGACCGAGGCCTTCTACGCCAACGTCTTCGAGTCGGGGGGCGGCATCGCCGAGCTCTTCGGCGGGCGCACCTCGTTCGTCGACGGGCCCCTCGCCGAGTTCTACGGCGTGGCGGGCGTGACGGGGACCGAGCTTCAAAGCTTCGACACCGACGCCGCCCAGCGCGGCCCCGGCGCCCTCGGCCAGGGGAGCGTGCTCGCGAGCCACGCTCTCGCGGACAGCTCGTCGCCGGTGCAGCGTGGCGCTCTGGTGCGTCGGCGTTTCCTCTGCGAGACCCTGCCGCCACCGCCGGCCTCCGTGATTCCCATTTTACCGCCGCGCACCGGGGCGGAGACGACGCGAGAGCGCAACCTCGAGCACAGCCAGAACCCGGCGTGCGCCGGCTGTCACCGGTTGATGGACCCGGTGGGCTTCGCCCTCGAGCACTACGACGGCTTCGGCCGCTACCGCGCGGACGAGAACGGCCTACCCATCGACACCACCGGCGAGATCGTCGCCACGCCGGATGGGGACGTGCCCCTCGACGGCGCCGACACCTTGTCGAGCTATCTCGCAGCGAGCCCCGAGGCCCGCGCCTGCTTCGCGACCAACGTGGCGTACTACGCCTTCGGGGTGGAGGGCTGCACCTGGGCGTCGATCGTCCAGGAGCTCGACGCTGATACTCCCTTGCGCGAGATCCTCAGGCGCGTGGTTCACGCCCGGCACTTTCGGTACCGGACGGCGGAGTGACGGGCCCGGGATGGTCCGGGTCATGTTGGTTCTGTCGCCGAGGTACACGAGCTTGGTGGAGCGCCCGGCCTCGGGATGTCACGGGCGGGTTCCCGCGTTATGGTTGGCCCATGAATACCCTTTCTTTGCTCCGCTTCGCGACCCTCTCCCTCGTCGTCCTCGTCGTCCTCGTCACCACGCCGGCCTGCGGCGACGACGGCGGCGGCCCAGGCGATCCTGACGCTGGCGGCACCGACGGGGGCACCCTCGACGGCGCCCCCGGTGACGCGGACGCAGGGGAGAGCGACAGCGGCCCTCTTGACGGTGGCGGGACGGACGGCGGCCGAACGGACGGCGGCGGCACGGACGGCGGCGCCCTCGACGGCGGCGGTACGGACGGTGGCGCCCTCGACGGCGGCGGTACGGACGGTGGCGGTACGGACGGTGGCGCCACGGACGGTGGCGGTACGGACGGCGGCGCCCTCGACGGTGGCCCGGCGCCGACGGGCCCCGAAATCTATCTCGCTCGCCGGGACTACCGCCGATGCGCCTACCCGTTCTGCGGTGGCTTCTGGCTGCACGCCGTCAATCGTGCGTCGACGATGTGTGCCGACGGGTCGATGGACGTCGAGTGCTACGTCGGCGAAATCGACTGGACCGCGCTCGGGCTCTCCGCAGCCGAAGCGAGCGCCGTCGAAGCGAGCGCGGGGAACCTCCTCGTCTCCGGCGTCACGGAGCTTCGCTCCCTCGGCGGCCGCACCGTCGGTGTGCTCGCGGCTGCCGAGGCCTGGCATGCCGAGTGGGGAACGACCGGGATCACCGCCGGCGCGACCACCTTCTACTCGGTAGAAGACAACGGCCTCCGGTGCCTCGTCGCCCCCTGCTTCAACCTCGATCTCGTTGTGCTCAATCTCGGCACGAGCGACGCCGTCTCCGGCCTGGACCTCAGGGGAGCCGGTGCGACCGCCGCGGACGTCGCGCGGGGCCACAGCGCCGCCGCCACGGGGGACCTCCGAGTCCTCGGTGCGATCTCGACCGATACGACCCCCGGCCCTGGAGGCGCCTTCGGCCGCACCCTCGACGCCCGACAGTTCTTCCTGCCCGTTCGCTGAGCGCGCGCTCAGCAGCGTCTTCGGAGCCCCGTACTACGACAGCGCGTGCTGTCCGCGGATCGCGTCGAGGAGCGCCTGGGCGCGGATGCTCGCTGCGCCCTTCACGGCCTCTTCTAGGACCGCGATCGCTTCCTCGTCGCGGCCGAGCTCGTGGAGCCACTCCCCGCGCAGGTAGGCCTGCTCCGGTGCCGCCATGAACGGCACACCTCGGTCGAGTTCCCGAAGGGCCTCTTCGGTTTGCCCGAGGCGCTGGAGTTGCCGAGTGTAGTGGTAGCGGGCGCTGTCGTCCGTTGGGACGAGGGAGAGCGCGCGGGTGAAGAGCGCGAGGGCTTCTTCTCTTGCGGCTTGGGCCTCGTCACTGATGCGAAGGTAGCCGGCCGCGAGGAGCGCCGCGACGTTGTCGGGATAGATCTCGAGGGCGCGGTCGTAGTCCGCCCGGGCGCCTTCGATGTCTTTGTTGCGTTCGCGGGCCTTGCCGCGGATGAGCGCGACTTCGCCCCAGGTGGGAGATGTCGCGAGGAGCCGGCTCGCCTCCGCGATCGTGTTCTCGGGTTCTTCGGAGCTGCTCCTGCGAAGCTCGTCGAGGGTGCGCTGGTCGGCCGCAGTCTTCGCCGTCAAGTGGGGCCCGAGGAGCCCGACGAAGGCATCGAAGGCGTCGCCGTCGACAGCATCCCAAGCGCAGTCCCAGCGGGCCCGAACCAGCTCGGCGCGGGCACCGGTGTTCATCCACCGCTCCTGGGCGGGAAAGGTGGCGTCGACGTTGTCTGGGCCACGGTGGTTCCCGGGGATCGCAATGCGGATCTGGTCGCCTTCGCGGGCACAGTGAAAGCGAAACGTCCGCGCCCCCGCGAAGAGCGGGCTCTTCCCCGGCAGCCGACGCGCTTCGATGTCCCAGGGGAGTCCGTGCATGCTCATCCGCTCGTCCTAGGAGTCCGTCAGCAACGCGATGATCTCGGTGTGCTGATGCAGCGTGGCCAGAGGTTGCCGCGGCGTAACTACTTTCCTACGCATCCAGCGCCTTCGACGACGGTCCAATGCTGCACCTCGGGCCTGGCCGCTAAGTACCTCGTGCTCGCCTCTTCGAGGCAGTCAAGACTCGGGCGGGCGGGTTCGGGCGGCCTGCTCGAGTCGCACCTTGGCCATCATCTCGACGGCCCATTTGACGATGTCCGCCTCCGTGATGATTCCCTTCAGCTCGCCGTCGTCTGTCACCAAGACGCACCCCAGTTTACGATCCAGCATCAGACGCGCGGCATCGTCCGCCGGGGTGGCGGGTCCGCAGGTCACCAGATCGTCCTTCGTCATGAAGTCCTTCACGTAGACGGTGACGACCCGCTCGTCGCTGCCTTCCGGGTCGGCCTTGACCAATTCGAGCATGAGCCGGGCTTGGGCTCGCATCAGGTCCCGCTGTGTCACCAGGCCGATCAGCTTCCCTTTTCTTACGACGGGGAGGTGACGAACGTGCTTGAACGCGAGCAGTTCGCCGGCCGATCCGAAGTGGTGATCGGCGTTGAGGGTGAAGAGGTCGGTGGTCATCAAATCGCGAACAAGCATCTGGCTCATCGTCGTTTCCCTCCGAGCAAGAGCGGCATGGCGTCACCCACGCCGGCACATTGGGGCCATTCTACACCAGAGCCCGACGCGAAGGGACCACCCTGTCCCCGGGTTTCAGAGCTACCGAAGCGCCTCTTGGGTCATCTGCCGCGTATAGCGGTGGATGGGCCAGTGCCCCGGGGCCCATCCGGCGAGGAAGCGGTGAAAGTCTGCCCACGCCGCGGGATAGAGGCCGCGCCACTCGTCCTCGAGGGCGTGCATGTCGACGGACGCCTCGACGTATTCGCGCAGAAACGAAAAGTACGTGTCGAGGTGGTACGGGGCCTCGGCCTCGCACTGGGCATCGGAGAGGCAGCTGCTCAAGAAGTAGGCGACGTCTTTCATCCCGCAGCCGCCGCCGACGTATTGGAAGTCGACGGCCGCGACGCTGTCTGCACCGAAGCAGAAGTTCTCGGTCTTGGCGTCGCCGTGCACGAAGGTCTGAAACCGGCACGCGTTGAGGGCTGCGTCCAGGGGCCGCGCCGCGGCTTTCAGCTGCGGGTCCGTGAGCGCCGCGAGCTCCACGGCCCGTGTGCCGAGGTGCCAGTAGGTGCCGGTCTTCCACAGGCCCTTCGGTGTTTCGCCCAAGAAGGTCGCGTGGAACGACGCCAGCCATCTCAGGCAGTGGGCTATCTGGGCGCCGTCGAGGTGCGCGAGCCTCCCGGCGAAGCCAGACGCGTCGAGGTCTTCGAGCAAGAAGCGCCAGCCCCCGCCGGTCTTGTCGGCGGCGTAGCATCGCGGCGTCCGGCATGAAGCTGGGGTCCGGGCGCTCCATCCCGAATAGAAGGCCTGCTCGACGTCATAGGAGCGCAGCTTGCGTTGGTGAGACGCGTGCTCCGGGCTGCCGCGGCGGAGCTTCATCTGGGCCGGCGGATTCACCCGCTTGACGATGACCGACGAGACATCGCTGTCCTCCAGATGCACGCGGACGATTTCGCCGTATCCGCCCCAGAGTGATTGCAGCCGGTCGTCGTCGTCGGGCTTGCCGCCCGTGTGGCGCTGGATCCAGCCCACCGCAGCCGGGTCCGACAGGAGATCCTTGCTGCGCCCCGCCGCTTTCTTCTTTCTGCCGCGCATTCGTTGGGCGATGTCTCACGAGACTGCCCCGCCCGCAACGTCTCCGCGTTTTCCCCGGTCGCGGCGATTGTTGCTCGCTACGTCAGGGACGAAAGTACACTGGGCCCCTATGAGTCGCTGCATCGCGTTGCTAGTCCTCTCGAGCGCTTCCCTGCTGAGCGTCGGGTGCGGCCACGAGTCCCGAACCCAAGAGCCTCGACGAGAAGAGGCGACGTCGGTGCCAGCGACCGCCGGTGAGGCTCCGGGGGAGGCTGACGCCCCGACCGGTGGCGAACGGACCGCGGAGACCTCCGCCGAGGAACCGCCAGCCGGGTGCAACTCCGACGCGGACTGCAGCGCGCGGCTCGCCATCTGCCCGCACCCTTCGCTGCCCAACCTCGCCATCTGTATCCAGCCGACCGTTCCCGGGGAGGGCAGGCAGCCAGGCACCTGCGGTGACGAGGTCCGATGCCAAGCAAACACGAGAGAGGAGTGCGAAGCCCTCGCCGCCCGATGCCTCGCCGACCCCCGCGAGGCGCGCTGGGAAGAAACGCTGCCGAGGTTTCACTCGGAGGGCGATCTGGCCGGGCAATGCTACGTGACGTGCGGGGGCTGGCCGCCTGACGCAACGTGAGGCCACTTTGTCCTTGAAGCTCACGCGACGTGAGGGCGCAGAGTAGCCTCGTCGTCGTGGATAACTCCTCCAGTAATGAAGTCGCTCTGAAAGTCGCAGCGGTGGCCCGGCGGACCGGCGTGTCCGTCCGGACCCTCCATTACTACGAAGAGATTGGATTGCTCAGCCCATCGGGGCGCACAGCATCGGGGCACCGGCTGTACACCCGGCGGGAGATCCAACGGTTGCAGCAGATTCGCAGCTTGCAGCACTTGGGGATGGGCCTGTCCGAAATCTCAGAGTGCTTCGAGAAGGGGCGCATCGACGCGAAGGGCGTCGTCCGCGATCACCTGGAGCGTGTGCGGAAGGAAATGGGCGCCCTCGGGCGCCTCGAGTCCCTTCTGAACAACATCCTCACCCTGCTGGACGGGGACGAGCACGACGACGGTTCGACAACGGAAACATTCCTCAAAACCGTGGAGACGATGACGATGCTCGACAAGTACTTTACCCAGGAACAACAGAAGCAGTTGCACGACCACCAGGCGAGCGGCACCGAAACCGTCACGCCGGTCGTACAGGACCTGCAGAAGGCCCTCGACTCGGGCGTGCCGCCGGGCAGCCCCGAGGCGCGGACGCTGATCCAGCGCTGGACCGAGGCCCTCGAGGAGGTGACCGGTGGAGACCAGGCGATGGTCGAGTCCATCCACCGAATGCTCCACGAAGAAGAGCAGGCCCGCGAATCACACGGCATCTCCGACGCGCTCTTCGCGTACATGGGACAAGTCATGGCCGGCGAAGAGCACGCGTAGAGCCGGTTCAGCGTCTAGCCCGTGAGCTCGTCGCCGACTTCGCGGAGGATGCGTTCTGTTCGCACCTCTTCGACCTTGTTGTGGATCCTGTCGGCTTCGTGTTTGTCGCGCAGGGTCTTGGCGAGGGAGAAGCAGGTCGACACTAGGAAGAGCGAGCCAATGCCGAGGTAGCCTCGGGTCCACGCATCGACCGGCAGGTAGTAGACGCCGAAGGCCATGAAGCCCACGGCAATGATGAAGCCTGCCCAGGACTGAAAGAGCCACGCCGCGGTGCTGGAACGAAGTGATGATTGCGCCATTAGGTCCTCCTTGGTTGACCTGGCACTGAGCACAGGGCGTACCAATGCGCTCTGCAATCAGATCACCGTCGATTTCGCTCCAGAAACGAAGGCCCCGGCATCGAAAAGTACGCTGGGTGCACCGCGTGGTGCGGGGCTTGTACATGCGTGGCGCATTGCGGTGCGTGCGGTATTCGCTGCGAAACCACCTGTGAGGCCAGCCGTTGTGCCGTCGGTCCGATGCCGGATGGAGGGGTCACGACCGTTGGTGGGACCGCCGCGGGTGAAGACTCGGAAATCCCGACGGACGGCGGTTCACCGCGACGGCGCGATAGCATCGACCGGCGGTGAGGGATGCTCTTGTTCGACGGCTCAGAAACTGCGTTCTGGGGTCCTGACGCCGTTCTTTCAGCGAGTGTCGAGCTTGGCGATCCATCCGACCGCCGTCGGCGGCATCCGACTGTTCGGGGCCCTCCGCGAGAAACGACCATGTGAAATGGGGGTATGAGCCGTGGGAATGGCGTCATCCATGGCAACCCCACCACTGAATTGACCTCCTCGCCGTTCGAGCCAATGCTGCGGCCGTGGCGACCACCAAAAAGAAGAATAAGAAGAAGAAGACGGGCCTCAAGGCGGCGGGGGTGGTGAAGGCCAAGACCGAGGCCAGCGCCCCGAAGCCGAAGGACATCGCGGCAGCAATGTCGTCGATCGCGACCAAGCTCGCCGACGAGGGGAGCGCGCGGGTCCCGGGGCTGGGGAAGTTTTCGATCCGAGCGACGCAGGTCCGAAAGGGTGTGCGGCGCCGGGTTGTCTTGAGGGCCGCGCCTGAGTTTCAGGCGCAGCTCGATGCGGGCGAGGCGCCCCAAGACGGCACGGCGGGCGCCCTGGTCGACGCGCTGAATGGCGGCGAGTCGCTGCGCGTCGCGGGCCTCGGCACCTTCGCGCTCACCGACCAGCCAGCCACCACCAACACCCATCCGCGCACCCGCATGACGATCGTCGTCCCGGCCCGACGCGTGCTCACGTTCAGTGGGGCGACCCTCGAGTCGTAGGGTGGCGGCGTGCCGCCATCCAAGGGGCATCTGGCGGAACCTGTGCGCGCCTGTGCTGTCGATACCGTGGATGTGGCGCATGGTCGCGGTGATCGCTCTCATTGGATGCGGTTCCACCGCACCGGACCGGTCTTCGACCGCCGCCGAAGCCGCAGACGTCCCACCTCGAAGCGCACCTGGGCCCGTCGCGGCAGTCGAACCGGCGGCCGGTGCAGAGCGAGCCGAGCCGACTCCCCTGCAGTTGCTCGTTCGCGGTGAGCCGATGTTCTGGCTCGTACCGCAGCCCGAGGGAGGCGCCGGGGTGTGCCGTCCCTTCGAGGCGACGCAAGCCACCCAGGGCCCTGAGGGGTGGATCGAGCCCGTGCGCGCAGTTCGCGAAGACGCCGACGGCAACTCATATGTCCAACATGAGGACGGTCACTCCGAGACCATCCCCGATCCCGGCCCCGCGCCTTTTCGACGGGTGAGGTTCGAGTACCGGTACAGCGAGATGCGGGTCGAGCTGGCCTCGCCTCGCGGCCTCGTCGGGTTGAACAACGGATTGCTCGCCAACTGCACTCAGACCTTCGAAGTATCCGAGCTCCCGTGGTTCGCAACCGAGGCCGCTTGTGACGCGGCGGCCTCCTCACGGGAGCCGCTGGACCTGGGTGCATGTGCCGAGTCGGTGCTCGGCTTTCCCGCGCACGATCACGCACGCGACCGATTGGGACCGGTGCTCGCACGCGGTGGCCAGCTCTACGAGCTGGGACACGGACCGGACGGTCCACGGTGCCGTCGCTGGCGGTTCGTCCCGCCGGCTGACAGCCGCGATGCAGGTCAGATGATTCACCTCGAGCGTGCGGAAAACGCGCGTACTCGCGTTAGCTACCAGTACACCTACGGCGGTCGCATCCTCGGCATGGCCGGCCCGTATTCCCAGACCTGGGTGGACGGCCGGCGGACGAGCAGCGGAGGGCTGTTGTGCGCGGAGAACTACTACGTGCATCACCCGAGCGCGGAGTACGCGAGCGTGGGCGGTGTGCGCTGGTACTACCGGGCTGCCGACTGCGAGCGCGCGATGGAAGACCCCGACGTCTACGCGGGGCGCGGTGGCTGCTGAACCACGCAGCGAACCGACATCGCCTCCAACACGCGCTCCTCGGGAAGCTCGCTTCAGCGGGTCTCTAGCGAAACGCGCTCGAAGCCCGCGGCGCGGAGCGCGTCGAACACGGCCACGACCTGGTCATACGGAACATCTGCTTGAACGGAGATGGCGACTCCGGCCTCGGTTGATGTGCCGTCGAGGGCGGCTGCGAGATCAGGTGTCAGGTCAGCAATCGCCATCCGCCGAGACTCCGATTGTCCGCCGGGCTGAGTGATGGTGATTTCCACGCCGGCTTCCGTGATTGCTACGGCGATTCGGGGAGCCGGCGCCGATTCTTGCTCTTGCGGAGGAGGTCGTTCGAGCGGACTGAAAGGATGGGAGTAGAGGCCCGCCAGGGGCCGTCCGACTTCGCCCAAGTCGAACACGTATACCTGTTCCACAAAGGAGCTCCAGTGCTCCGCCAGTTCTGCGGGAGCGGTGTCAGCCGTGTCCATCCCGCACAGCTCGGGCTTGGGTTCAGGAAGGAGAGGGCAGTAGGCGGCGGAGCAAGCCCGCGCAAGCTCAGACGCCCGGCGTTCGTGGGGGACTTGATCAGAGCGCCGCATCGCATTCCGACAGGCGGCTTCCACAAAGAGGCCGCTGCAACCCGCTGCGACGATTCCCGCGCGAGTATCGGCAGGAGTCTCCGGCACTGCTCTCAGCGCAGAATGGCAGCTGGCGATGGCAGCGGAGGGATCGGGATGCCGACCCCCCGTGCTTTCGGACGAGTTCGCCTCCGATGTTGGGACGGTGGACGCTGCGGGCACAGGTGCCGGAGAAGAGCAGGCACCCGTGATCGCGACGATCACGGCCACGGCCACGCCTCGAGCTGGGCTTGGGACTCCGGCGATCATGGGGAACCATACGCCAAGCGGAACCGTTGCGAGCCATGGGCTCGGTAGGTGTCCCCTGTTTGCGCATGCATCGATGCATGTGCACATCACGATCGCGTTGCCAGGTCGGCGAAGGCAGCGAAATCGCCGCGGTTGTCAGTCGGCGTTGCGCGTACGCGTCTCCTTTTCGCGAACTCGAAGGGTGCGAATCCGGTGAGCGCAGATGTTCACAGCGGGGGGAGGACGTTCGCCTGTGTCCGCGGTGGGTTTTGCGGGATGATGAGCCCGTGAGCCGCTTCTTCATCGTCGCCCTGATCACAGGCGCCGTCGCCTCCGTCGCTGTCGGTGCTCACGCCCTCTATGGCGCGAGCCCCGCGGCCGACGACGAGGGAGGCGCGTCGGTGTACTTCCGGTGGCGCACGGCCCGGGCGAACGGGTCGTGCAGCGGCGTCCTCATCGACTCGCGCGCGGTCCTCACTGCGGCGCACTGCGTCCGGTCCGCGGAGCTCGGACGCCTTCGCGTGCGGCGGGTCCGCATCGGCAATCCCCGCGGGCAGACGGTGACCCGGCGTGTCGCCAGCGTGCACGTGCATCCCCAGTTCCAGGTCGACCACCCCGACGCGGGAAACGACCTCGCCATTCTCGTGCTGCGACGGCCCGTCGACGGTCGTCCCCCCGTTCGCCTCGCGACCGCGGCGGAAGAGCCGAGCACTCAGGGCACAGACCTTCGCGTGACGGCCTACGGCATCACGCGAGCTCGGGCCCGGTCCGCGCCGGGGCGCGTGCTCAACGCGATCACCCTCGAGTATCTCTCGCCGCACCACTGCTTCCATGGTGCGGTGGCCCAGATGGCGGCCACTCGCATGTGCGCCGCCTCGCCTTCCGCGGGCGTCTGCCCCGGGGACTCGGGCGGCCCGGTATTGCGCAGGGTCGGCGACGAGGACGTGCTCGTCGGCGTGGTCAGCCTCGCTATCGACCGTCGGGTGTGCAGTGAAGCCGCAACCGTGCTGACCCGCGTCGCGCCGTTCCGCGACTGGATCCGCGGTGTGCTCTCAGACACAGAGGCCATCGAAGGCGACGTCGAGGGATAGGTTGCGCTGGGCCGCTGACGGCGGTCGGCGGTCATCGCGCTGAGATAGAAGAGCTCGACCCGTGTTCCCGACCGCTCACCGGGGGACCGAACCGCTTACCCCAGTGCGAACGCCCGGCCGCGGGCTGTCGGCTCACAATCTCGCCATGGGTCGCTACTCGTTTGTCGTCGCGTGGGTCGTCTCGCTCATCACCGCGGCCGTCGGCACCGCGCTCTGGGTCGATCCCGGGTCCGGCACGCTTCGCGCGGTCCTCGCCTTCGAGCCGACCCACGTCATCTGCCACCTGGCGATCTTCGCGACCCTCGCCGTCGCCCTCGCCAGGGCGAGAGGGCGACGCGTCGCGCCGGCCGTCGTCATCTTCATCGCCGCCGCGGTCGCGCAAGAGTGGGCCCAGAGCCTCGCCCTCGGGGCTTCCATGTCTGGGGAGTCGATCTACGACATCGCTGTGGACACCCTTGGCGGCGTGGTCGGCGTGCTTCTGTGGCGGATCGGGAATCGCCGCGGCAGGCGCGACGGTGATGCTGAGGGTGGCGACGTGGGCGAGCTCGACCGAGGGACGGTGTAGTCTTCAGTCGCCCCTTCCCGGGGCGGCTCTACCGACGTGAGGTGCGAGCTATGGGCTCGGCAGGTGTCCCCTGTTTGCGCATGCATCGATGCATGTGCACATGGCGATCGCGTTAGTGGTTCAGTGAAGGCAGCGAAATCGCCGAGGCCGTTAGGCCGCGCTGTCCCCGCCCTCGGCACTCTCGGCCTTCGGCGGCCGCTGGCAGGCGCCGCAGCGCCCGGAGCCGCAGCCGCCGCCTTCGTCGCAGCCGCTGCTGCGCTGGAGCCATCCCCAGACGACGCAGAGGGCAGCGATGGAGAGAATGGCGACGACGTGGCTCATGGCATCAATACTGTCAGCTTTGGGAGAAGAGGCCCGCGAAACCCATGAACGCCATGGAAAGGATGCCGGCCACGAAGAAGCTCATGGCCGTCCCGCGGACCACCCGGGGGATTGCGGCGAGCTCGTTTTCCTCGCGGAGCCCCGCCATGATCACCAGGGCGAGGGTCAGCCCGACGCCGGCGCCCAGGGCGTAGACGAGGCCCTCGACGAGGCTGTAGCCGCGGCTGGTCTGAAAGAGCGCCAGTCCGAGGATGGCGCAGTTGGTCGTGATGAGCGGTAGGAAGATCCCGAGGGCCCGGAAGAGGCCCGGGCTCAGCTTCTTGATCAGCATCTCCACGAACTGGACGGTGCTCGCGATGACTACGATGAAGCTGATGAGCCGCAGGTAGGGCGCGTAGATGAGCACGTAGGTATTGAGCGCCCAGGCCGACAGCGACGTGATGACGAGGACGAAGATGTTGGCGAGGCCGAGGCGAAATGCCGTGTCCAGCCGACCCGTCACGCCGAAGAAGGGGCAGAGGCCGAGGAAGAGGGCGAGGGTGAAGTTGTTGATCACGCACGCCGACGCGAAAATGAAGACCAGGTCGCCCATCAGCTTCTCCTCGCGCTATCGGGCGAGGCCGCCATCTCTTGTTTCTTACGCTCGGCGCTCGCGTTCTTGAGGTACGCGAAGATCGTGAGCAGCACACCGAGGGTCAGGAACCCGCCCGGGGGCAGGACCATGATGACCCACGGCTCGAAGACCGCGACGCCCTCGGAGGGCAGCGAGGGGTCCGCGCCGAATACCGGAACGCCGCCGAGGGTGCCGCTGCCGAGGACCTCCCGGATGCCGCCGATCATGACGAGGGCCAGGGTGAAGCCGAGTGACATGCCCACCGCGTCGGCAAGCGACGGGCCGACCTTGTTCCTCGAGGCAAAGGCCTCCTGGCGACCGAGGATCAAGCAGTTGACGACGATGAGGGCGATGAACGCGCCGAGCTCGCGGTGGGCTGCGGGCATGTAGGCCGCGAGGGCGAAGTCGACGATGGTGACGAAGGTCGCGATGATGATGATGTAGATGCTGATGCGTACGGGCTTGGGGATGACGTGGCGCAGCAGCGATACGAAGAGGCTCGCTCCGACCAGGACGAAGGTCGTCGCGGCGCCCATGACGACCCCGTTGATCAGCGAGTTGGTGACGGCCATCGCGGGGCATAGGCCGAGCACCGCGATGAAGACGGGGTTCTCACGCCAGATGCCCTTGACCCCCTCGTCCCAGAGGGTCGGCTCGGTCGGTGCCGATTTTTTCGAAGACGAAGCCACGTTCAGCTTCCCCCTTCCGCGTTGAAGACCGGAAGCCACTGCTCGATGCTCCCGTTGATGATGTCGACGACCGCCTTCGAGGAAATCGTGGCCCCGGTGATGCAGTCGACGTGATTCGGCTCGGTTCCCTCGCCGGCCTTCACCGCGAGGACTTGGGGCTCTACGGCCAGGGCTGCGAAGTTCGCGAGGAAGGTCGGGTCTTTCGCTATTTTGTCGCCCAGCCCGGGGGTCTCCTTGCTTTCGAGGACCCGCATGCCGACGACGACGCGGCGCGTGGGGTCGTAGCCATAGATGAGGCGAATCGTATCCTGGAATCCGGGGCCTTGGGCCGGGATGGCATTGCCGATGACCTGGCCGTCCGCGTCGAGGCCTGCGTAGACCACGTCCTCCCCAGCGAGGGCGGCCGGTTCTCCCTCGAAGAGCACCAGCTCGCCGTCGCGCACGACGTGGGCGGCGATGCTGACGCTCCCCGGGAGCAGCTCGAAGACCTTCTCGCGCAGGTACGCCGCCTGGTTTTCTTCGATCAGCGGCTTGGTCTCGAGATAGACCCCCACCAGGGCCAGGCCCGAGAGCAGGCCGGCGAGGCCGAGGGAGAGCACCAGCCGCGCGGAGGATGGTTCGTCGCTTGCCGGCGCCGTCATTTGGAGCTCGCTCCCTTCGGACTTGTCGAACTCGGTGTCTCTGGCTTGGGCTTCTGGTAGCCAAAGGGTTTGGGCTGGGTGTAGCGCTCGATGAGCGGCGTGACGCTGTTCATCAGGAGGATGGCGTACATCACGCCCTCGGGGAGCCCGCCGAAGACGCGGATCAACACCACGAGGAAGCCGGTCCCGATTCCGAAGATCCATGCACCCTTCGCGGTGATCGGCGTCGTCACGGGGTCGGTGACCATGAAGACGGAGCCGAAGAGAAGGCCCCCGGAGAGCAGCATGAAGACCGGAGACGGATAGGCCGTACCGTCGATCAGGTAGAGCGCGCCGCTGAAGACAGTCACCGAAAGCAGCGTCGCGACGGGAAGGCGCCAGTCGAAGAGGCGCCGAAAACCCAGCCACAGACCGATGATGATCAGGAGCACCGCTGCCGTCTCTCCGAGGGAGCCCGCGGTCTGACCCCAGAGCAGCGACGTCGCCTCGGTGAGCTCGCCTTCGAACTTCGCGAGCCCGAGGGGGGAGGCGCTGGAAACGACGTCTACCGATGAGCGCATCAGCGGTGGGGCGAGGGTGCTCGGCGATATGTTGAAGAAGCCGGGCTCATCCGCCGACCAATCCAAGGGGGCCGACCAGGTGGTCATCACGATCGGAAATGCCGCCTGGAGAAAGGCACGCCCCACGAGAGCGGGGTTGAACGGGTTCTGGCCGAGCCCTCCGAAGATCGCTTTGCCGAGGCCGATGGCCATCAGCCCACCGAGGAACGCCATCCACAGGGGGATGGCCGGAGGAAGGGTGAGGCCGAGGAGAAGACCGGTCAGAACGGCACTCCCGTCAGTGAGCGAGCGACCTCGGGGCTGAGCCGAGCCCAAGGCCCACTCCGCCGCGACGCAGCCCGTCACCGTCACGGCCACGACGACCAAGGCCGTGATCCCAAAGAAGTAGGTCGCCGCCGCGAGCAGCGGCAGGGTCGCCAGCACCACTTCGAACATCACCCGCCGGGTGCTCAGCCCGTCGTGGGCAAAGGGTGAAGTCGCGATCTCCAGCTTGTTGGCCGACTTCGCCATCAGGGTACCGCCACCTTTCTCGCCATGGCTTTGCCGACGCGGATGAGGTGCACGAGGGGAATGTGCGAGGGGCAGACGAAAGAGCAACTGGCGCACTCGAAGCAACTCATCACATGGTGTGAAAGCAGGCCCTCGGCCCGTTCATTGCGGACGAGCTGAGCGAGGCGCGCGGGGTTGAGGAACATCGGGCAAGCATCCAGACAACGGCCGCAGCGGATGCAGGGTTGCTCGCCGACGACCCGTTGCGGCTGGGTGAGGGCGAGGATCCCGCTGGTCCCCTTGACCACGGGCACGTCTAGTTCCTTTTGAGCCACGCCCATCATCGGACCGCCCAGGATCACCTGGCGAGCCTCTGGCTTCAGGCCGCCGCAGTGCTCGAGGACGGCCGCGATCGGCGTGCCGAGGGGGACTACCACGTTGGCTGGCCGTCGGACCCCGTCGCCGGTCACGGTGATCACGCGCTCGATGAGCGGCGTGTCGTTCTCGACCATGTCGGCGATGGCCGATGCGGTCGCGACGTTGTGTACGACGATCTCCAAATCGAGGGGCAGCCCGCCCGCGGGGACGCGTTCGTGGAGGACCGCGTCGATGAGCATCTTCTCGGCGCCCTGGGGATACTTCACCTGCAGGGCGATGATCTCGATCGAGCCCTTCTGGGAGTCGTTCTGGGAGTCGTTCTGGCTGAGGGCGGCGCGCAGGGTCTCGATGGCGTCCGACTTGTTGCGTTCGACTCCGATGTAGCCGTGGGCCGCGCCCAGTTGCTGCATGATGAGGCGCATGCCGCGAACGACCTTGTCGGCGTCTTCGAGCATCACGCGATGGTCGCAGGTCAGATAGGGCTCGCACTCGCAGCCATTGAGCACGACCGTGGTGACCTTCTTGCCCTCGGGGACCTGGAGCTTCACGTGGCTCGGGAAGGCCGCTCCCCCAAGGCCCACGATCCCCGCCTCTTGGACGCGGCGGACGAAGCCGTCGATTCGCGATGAACCGTTGGGGCCCCCCGCACCGCCTTCTGGCTTCTGCGGCTCTTGCATCTCTTGGCTCGCGAACGCATCGATGGCGATTACGATCGACTCCGCGAGCTTGCCGTTGGGGTGCGGCCGGAGCTCGACCGCCTCGACGGTCCCCGTCACCGGCGCGTGGAGGGCCGTCGAGACGAAGCCGTTTGGGTCGGCGATGCGCTCGCCCCGTTGGACGTGCTGCCCGGGGCGGACGATGCACTTGGATGGCCGGCCGATGTGCTGGGCAAGGGGCAGGACGTAGTGGGAGACGAACGGCATGCGCTCGATGGGGAGCGACTCCGTGGCCCCCTTGTGCTCCTCGGGGTGCACTCCGTGGCTGAACGAGGGCAATCCCTCTGTCGTGCCGGCGTGGGTCACGATCCTTCGACTTCCTCGGAAGTTTGCCGGCGTGCCGGCGCAGATCCACTGAGCTCGATGAGACGCGCCTTGAGCCGGGCAGCCATGGCGTCGGTCTGAGCGCTCTCGAGCTGGAGCAGCTTCGCCTCGTACTCTGCCTTCTGCGCTTCGAGTTCGGCCTGGTGTGCGGCCACGAGCTCCGACTCGACCTGCTTGCGCACGGACTCGGTGAAGGGGGTGACCAGGCCCGCGAGCTCTTGGAGAGTGCGGAAGTTTTCGTACCGCTCCCAGGACAACTCGGCGAGGCCCTCGGCGATGGCCAGAGTTTCGCCGTCGCCGTTGACGATGGTTGGTGTCCGCTGGTGACGCTCGTGGCGGCCGAGGGTGACCCAGCTCTCGATAGAGCACGGGGCTGGGGCGCCGGCGGCAAAAGGCCCAAAGGAGCTGGCGAAACGCCCCTCGGAGAGAGCCCATCGCGCAGGGGTATGGGCCTGCCCGTCCTCGTCCGTGGCCCATGCTTGGTCTGGCTGAGCGTTGCCCTCGAGGCTGAGTCGCGCGCCGTAGACCCCGGGCTGGCTCGGGTCGTAGCGAAGCAGCGGCTGGACCCGGGAGGTCACCGCGGAGTGGGCGTGTTCGACGGTCCGGTCCGGGGAGAAGCCGTGGGCCGACGGGCTCGAGGTGTGAATGTGGATGAGGGCCGGCCCCTGAAAGAGCAACGCCGCATCGAGGCCATCGAAGAGGTGCCGCGGGTGGGCGAGCGATGTCGACAGGACGAAGGCTCTGCGATGGGCCAGGGCGAACATCACGGGATCGGACGCGGCGGCGAGGCGGTCCCGCCCGTCCATGAGAAGCACCTTGATGTCCTGGTCTCCCGCGAGGAGCTTGGATAGCCCCGGGAGAGCCTGTTCCGAGAGGGCCTCGGGGCCCACGACGACGAGGAGGGGAGGGCGGCCGGCATGTTCCTCGGGGGAAAGGTCGCGCCACCTCAGGTCGCTGAGCTCACGGAGCTTCGGCTCGAGGTCCGAAGGATTCGCAAGCAAGAGCTCGGCCTTGCGGCTCGTTCGAGCCTCGTCGACGCGGTCTCGGTTCAAGCCGGCGAGCAGACCCATGGCGAGCTCGGGTCCGTTGCCCATGAGGTCCACGGCGACCGGCGCGGCGAAGGGGTTGCGGGGGAAGCGCGCCGCCCATTGCCCGACGGATTCGCCCGCGAGGACTATTCCAAAGCGCGCCCGGCCGAGGCCGTCGGCCCCGGAGCGGACGGCGTCTTCTTGGGCCTCGAGTTCCTTCGCCACCGTGACGAGGGCCTGAACCCGGTCGCGGTCGACCGTATTGCGCACCCCCAACTCGTCGAGCCGTGACACGAGCGCTCCGAGGTTCTTCGGGCGCACGGGGACCGCGGCCAGGGCCTCGTCGAGGGCCGAGAGATCGTCGCCCGACAAGGACGCCGCGAGCGCGGTCTGAATCTCGCTGCGTACCCGGGCGTTTTGGTCTCCGAGTTGTTCGATCTGCGCCACTAGGCGTCGCTCCGAGCGATGCTCGAAGGCCGCGGCGACGAGACGCAGGGCCAGGCGTTCGCCGGACCCGGCTTCCGCGAAGTCGCCGCCGGTCAGCGCCCCGGCGCAATGCCGCGACATCAGGAGTGCCGGGAGCGGTCCCACCTGGTCCGCCGCCGAGGCACGGGCGATGGTGCTGCCCGCCGTGTCCGGGAGACGGCTCCAGACCCGGAGGTGCTCTTCGCTCTGCCGCACGCCTTCGTTGGTCTGGGGGACCATCGTGATCGCTTCTTCTGCGCAGGCCGTGACGCAGCCGCCGCACGCCTGGCACGACCGGGCATCGACGGCGAGCATCAGGAACTCGCCGGTGCCCTTCTTCTCGGCGTGGGGCGCGTTGAAGAATACGTCCGTCACCGAGAGGGGCAGGCGCGCGAGTTCCCTGGCCGTTCCGTCGAAGGCCCGTCGATAGTCGGGCTTGTCCTCGGCCGAGACGCCCATCTTGTCGACGAGCCACACAAACGCCTCGTGGGCGACGTCGTTGGGGGCGGTTCCTCGCCCTGCCTTGGCCACCATCGTGTCCATGCGGGCGGCCAGCTTCGAGTGCGCCCGCCGCAGCTTGGCGCTCGCCTCGTTGGGTTCGGTGCCCGGGTCGGCCAGCTCCGCTAGGTCGGCGGCCGCATCGAGGAGAGTGCCGCCGCCGACAGCGACGCTCGCGATGGCCGAGTCGGGGCACTCGAGCCAACACTGCCCGCAGCCCGTGCACCGGCTGGGGTCGATGCTCGGGAGGTGGCGCCTGCCCCGGCTCGCGTCGTGGAAAGCCGCCGTATACGAGGGCAAGGTGCCGGCCGTCAGGAGGGGGTCGACCGTGGGCCGTGGCTCGCCCGACTCACCGCGGCTGCCCGCGAGGCGCGGGGCCAACACCGCATTGTAGAAGTGCGGCACGTTGTCGTAGGCGTCCCGGGTTTTTTCGAAACGTTCGAGAGCCATCGGCGTGACCGCTGTCACCGCAGCGGCCGACTTCGAGTCGTAGGACGCCCAGTCGAGGGCTATCAAACCCTCGGCCTCGCCGCCCTCGAGGAGCGTGGGCACGGCCCCGACGAGGGCCCCGAGGTCGTTGTCGCCCGAACCGACGACCAGCTTCTTCGTGCGTATCAGGTCGCGCCAGGCCGCCGGCAATGCGGCCCAGAGTTCTTCTCCGGCGAGCGGCGTCGAGATGAGCACTGTCCCCTCTGGCCGGAGTTCCCGGAGCGGGGCGTCGGAGCCGATGAGTCCCACATCGTCGATGATCGCGATGTGCACGGGGGAGCCGACGCCCGGGTTCTTGAAGGGCTCGTGCGCCGCGGTCACGTGACCGACGTGCACCCCCTCTTCGGCGATGAACGAGTAGGCCCGGACGTGGGGTCGATCCGAGTCTCCGATGGCCCGCGCCAGGACGGAGAGCCAATCTTCGGTAGGCTTCGTTGCCTGCTGCCAGAGTGAGAGGCTCACCGACTTCGATGGCGCGAGGTCGAGGGGCGCATCGGCGTCGAGCAGGGAGGCCGAAAGCGTGGGGTAGCCCCGTTCGAGGGACTGCAAATACACTTCGCGGGTTGGGAAACGGCTGTGCGGCATGGGGGCGGCCAGGCCGAGGTGGAGCACCGGGTGAGTGCCGACTTCGATGGTGCTCGTGCACAGAGCCGCCAGGTTGGCCGCTGCGAGGGGCTCCCCGCCGAGGGGGTAGATCGCGGTTTGAATCTCTGGGCTACCCGTCGAAAGCACCGAGCGCACCTCGCGGCTCAGGGGCAGGCTGCTCGCCAGGGAATCCGGCGACCGGTCGAGGACGACCACTGATTCTGCGGAAGAGAGGGCCGAGGCGACCGCCGCGCTTGGGAAAGGCCGGATCGCGGTGAGCCCGAGGATACCTACGCGACCGTCGGTCTCGCTGGCGAGATGATCCGCGACCTCTTCGGCGAGCTCGGTGGCCGCCCCGACGGTGACGATGACCCGCTTGGCTCCCTTCAGTCGGTGGCCCGTCGTGGTCGAGAGGGCCCGCCCGGTCTGAGCGGTGAGGTCTTCCATGGCGCGTGCGAGAATCACCTGCACGTGGTCGGCAAAGAGCAGCCGTTGGCCTGCGAGGGCGGCGACCCGATCGTTGCCGCCGAGGGCGACACCGTGGGCCACGGGGCGATCCAAATCGAACCAGGCGGGCATGCGTTCGCGGTGGTCGCCGAAGAGCATGCGCTGTGCCGGCGTCGGCGTGTCGATCAGCTCGCCGGGCTCTCCGAGGTAGAGCCGGACGAGCTCGGCGTCGGGGAGCGCGACGTCGCTCGGGGCCCAGGCGGTCTCCGCAGCATCCATGGCCACGACGCACGGCACGAGCGCCTGCTCGGCGACCCGGCGGGCGACCAGGGTCATGTCGACCGCGTGCTGAGCGCTCCTCGCCACGAGGAGGACGGCGCCGGTGGCCCCGAGGGCATGATAGCTACCGTGCCCCGCCGACTCGGCGCCGAGGCGGAGGGGGTCTACCTGGTCCGTCAAGTGAAGCACGATAGGTACGTGCCGAGTCACGAGGGCACCGAGGGGCGCCGCGGCTTCGGTGGCCCCGGCCCCCGCGAGAAACGCTGCTGCCCGCCGTCCACTGAGGGCCAGGCCGCCGGCGGCCGCGATGGTCCCGCCGTCTCCCTGGGCGGCGTAGGTCGCGACCGTCGCGCCGAATGCGTTTTGGTGTCGCGAGGGGGCGTCGGTCCTTTGCAGAGAGAAGTGGTAGAGCCCTTCGGCGATGAGGGCTTCGGTGGCGACGACGGCTTCGGAGCCCGTCAATAGAGTGCTCTGCCCGGGATGGGGCACTTCCGCGCGCTCCGACCGACCGAGGGCACGTCGCATCCAATCCGTCGCTATCGATGGCCACTTAGGCATGACGGCTCCTGCGTAGTTGGGTCAATTCCATCTCTTGGAACTGGTCACCGTGCACCACGGCGATAGCGCCCGTCGGGCAACGGAAGGTGCATTCTTCGGTCGCGCGGCTCGGGCTGCGGACGACCGCGAGGCCCCCTGTGATCTCGACGGCCCCTTCCTGGGCGTCGAGGGCGCATCGGCCACAGGCGTCGCAGGCGACCTCGCACGCGAGGCGGGCCCCTTCGCCGGCGAGGGGGCTGCTGCACTGGACGATGATCTCGGTGGAGACGGCCTCGAGGGTGAAGAGGTCGAGGGGGCACACATCGACGCAGTCGCCGCACGCCGTGCATGCCTCGACATCGACCACCGGGAGCCCCTCGTCGTTCATGTGGATCGCATCGAAGGTGCAGACCACGTCGCAGTCTCCGAGGCCCAGGCACCCCCAGGAGCAGGCGCGACCTCCGCCGTTGACCACGAATGCTGCTCGACACGACGACTCGCCCTGGTAGTCAGCGAGCCTCCGGACCGCAGACTTGCCTCCGGCGCAGTGCAGCCGAGCCGTGCGTTTTTCCTGGAAGTCGGCGTCCACTCCGAGCACCGACGCGACATCCTCGATAGCCGCGGGGGTGCTCACCGTGCACTTGCCCGGAACCGAAGCACCCTTCACCAGCGCTTCGGCGAATGAGCGGCAGCCCGGCTCGCCGCAGGCGCCGCAGTTCGTGCCCGGGAGCTTGCCTTCCACCACGTCGATGCGCGGGTCCTCGACCACCCGGAAAAATCGGTTCGCCAAGGCCAGGACGACGCCGAAGAAGCCGGCGATTCCCGTCATGACCAGCCCGGCGATCGCGATTTCGTTCATCGGGTTCTTCTCAATTGAACGGAGCGGCTTGGGCGATCAGCTCGGCAGTCGCGGTTGCGTCTCCGCTTTGGGGGGCTCCGGGGTGGATGCACCGCACGGGGCACTTCACCGCTGCGGAAACCATCTCGGCGAATGTTCCGGCGTTTACGTCGGCGATGACAGCTTGGTCTTCGCCGTTGTACTTGAAGAGCCGGGGGTTGAGGTTCGTGCACTCGTTGCACGTCGTGCAGAGGGGGGAGTCGATCCACGCCTCGTCGAAGGAAACGTCTTCGTCGTCTTCGTCCTCTTGCGGTGCCGCCTCCGCGGCGGCCGTCCCCGCTGACGGTGTCTCGGCGAGGGCCCCCTGGGGTGCCGCCGGTGCGGTCGGTGCCCGCGGGGACCGGGGAGCCGAGTCCAGGTCCATCAGCACGTCGACCAGTCGGCCCATGGCCTCTGCCGCGGCTTCTGCCCGGACCACCTCGAGCTCTTCCCGATGCTTGGCTTCGAGGCTCTCCATCCTGACGGCTGCCTCGGCGTGGGCCATTTCGAGGGTCACCTTCGTGGCGCGATGCACATGCTCGTTGTCGAGACCGCCGAGCTCTTGGAGCGTGTGCCAAGAACGCACGTGGTCGTGGGTGCCCATGGTGAGCTGCCGCGTGACGATGGCGCGAGCGAGGGACCCGTCTTCGCCGACGACCCAGATGAAGGGCAGGCCGAGGGAGGGCTGGTCGCCGTCGGCGCCGATCAGCTCCCGAAGATTGATCTGTTCGTCGGTCCAGGCCGAAGTCGGAATCACCCAGAAATGTTTGCGCAGCGTGGGCTCGAGGGCGGCGGCGTGGGCGAAGGTGAAGGCGAGGTCCAATGATTGGGCCTTGCCGTCGGCCCCCTCACAGGCGATCGGGTACGTGGGCCAGGGGCGCTCCGGCTGCGGGTTGGCCCCCATGGCGAGGCGATGGGCCCACGACGGACCGGCCCCCGGATCGTATCGAAACAAGGGCGTGCCACGACCGGCGACACCCGATACGAGCTGGAGCCAGGCGGGAAGCGCCCCGGACGCTTGGGCGACGACGGCGACCGCGGGTCGCACCGCCGCGGCCAACTCGCAGAGACCCGAAATGAGAT
>Ga0164313_10001311_pt1 | contig 21922 bp, 16 predicted proteins | sample GuaBasSedimGuay4_FD_113735 | JGI IMG/M metagenome (GOLD analysis project Ga0164313, IMG submission 113735) | Subseafloor sediment microbial communities from Guaymas Basin, Gulf of California, Mexico - Guay4, Core 4569-4, 0-3 cm | ecosystem: Environmental > Aquatic > Marine > Hydrothermal vents... | reverse complement strand
GTACTGGGTCACTGTCACGAGCGCCGGTCCCTGTGTGGAGACGGCTGCGGTACTGGTTGACCCTGACGTCTTTGCCGACGACTTTGAGTTCGGCGACACCGCGGAGTGGTCGAGCGCGGTTCCGTAGCGGTGCCAGGCACGATTACGATTAGTGAATCAGTTGCTGTCCTCAACTCGGAAGCTTGAAATTGATACGAGGTGGGTATAGCATTTAAAAAATCGGAGATTGAACAAGGGCGGGAGTGGCTTGTTCCGCGCAAGGACCATTGATGCTGAGGGATGCTCGGTTGGTCCTTGCGGCAACCTCGGATTCGGAGGACTGAAGATGGTAAGCGGCAGATTACTGAGTCCCCGGCGTGAGATCCTGTTGACAACACTGGCGATCGCGTTTTCATGCGTGTGGTCGTGGTCGGCTACCTTTACCGTCACGACAAGCGCGGACAGCGGCCCCGGCAGCCTTCGACGGGCGATCACCGATTCCAACAACAACTTGGGGGTCGACACTATTGTGTTTGCCATTCCCGCGGGGCACTGTCAGGCGAACGGAGTCTGCGTGATCACTCTCGCGACGAGTCTGCCGACCATCACCGAAGGAATGACCCTGGATGGCACAACCCAGCCTCCCTACGGGACGGCGCCGGCCAACGTGTGCGCGACCGCAACAGCGCCCTCGTATATGCGTGTACAGCTCGTGACATCGGCCGACTACATCCTCAACATCGAGTCGGCTTCTTTTGGGACGACATTCATTATCCGGGGGCTTGCCTTGGCCGGTCAGAGTAACACCGATGCCATCAGGCATCACACCTACTCCCGAGGACTCGTGCAGTGCAACCATTTCGGCATCGACGGGACCGGAACCGTTGTTCTCGATCTCTGGGACGGCGTGTGCGTGAGCTGTAATGGAGCCGGCGGGAACATGTGGGTAGGCACCGATGGTGACGGATGGGACGATGTCGGGGAGCGCAACGTGTTTGGGGCGGGCTACCACGGCGTCAATGTGAACAGCGGCAACCCGTCATATCCTAACTGGATCGCGGGCAACTACTTCGGCGTCGGCGCCGACGGGGTGACCGAGATGGACCTCACGGTTGGAGTCTTCATGCGCCAGGGCGCTGCCCAGAGCCTGATCGGCACCGACGAGAACTGGCTCTCGGACGACCTCGAACGCAACGTCTTTGCCTACTGCAGCATCGGCGTGTATATCAGAACGCGGACTGGAGCTGAGAACGCCAACTTCGTGGTCGGCAACTGGATCGGACATGATGCCCGCGGTGGGGCAGCCCCGAATACCACGGGGATCTTCCTCCAGGAAGATTCGACCGACATAGAGATCAGGCGTAACAGGATCATGGGCAACGAGACAGGTCTTTACGTTCAGGATGATGCGACAATTTCCAGCGCGTCAGGCTACAATTGTATCGCCAGAAACGGCAGCGGATTGAAACATGCAGGTAACGCCCTCGGCCTCTTCGTCGAAGACATTTACTGGGGCGCTGCCGATGGGCCCTCGGGTCTCGGCGCCGGGAGCGGTGATGCCGTCAGTGTCCTGGGCTCGGGCTCGGTGGATTTCAATCCATGGTTGACCTCGGCCCCCAGTGCCTGTGCTCTCGTCTTTGCCGACGGGTTCGAGAGCGGCGACACCTCGCACTGGTCCTTCGCAGCCCCGTAAACGCGTAAACGTGCCAGATGGGATGAGTAGGCCGGTCTCCTTAATCTGGGCCTTGAGCCCGCGATAGATTTGGCGAGCATTGTGCTACGCGGTTTAGGAGACCGGCCTACTCATCCCAACTGGCACCTCTATGGCACCTCTAGTGGAACCTGGCACCGATGATGGTGATCGCCATGGATCGACGGCGGCACCTGACCGAGTGGGTCGGATTGCCACACCCTGCGTGGCTCATCGACTCCCCAGGGTTGGATACCAGGCGGCCCATCGCGGCTCCTCTGCAGCCAAATAACCATTCCAAAACCACTTGTCAAAACCCGGAGACGCTGGCACCGGTCGTGCATTGGATCGGGTGAGCGTGCCGCACCGCCGGATTGTCCGGCGGGGGTCACCAAGGCCGAACGCGAATCATTAACCCGCTCGGCGCCGACCACAACCAGGACCCTGGCGGCCACCAAGGACACGATTCATGGCACGATTGAAAGCATGTCGGAGGACAATCGAATGAGATTTCACGGAATCGCGGCAGGCCTGATGGGTCTGTGTCTGTTATCGCCGGCTGCCTCTTTGCAGGCGGAAATAATCATCGAGGATACGTTCACAGGCTATCCGGACAACGCTTTGATATCGGCTGACCCGGCGGGGCCGGCCAATGGATTGAGCGGCAACTGGACGCTCGTTCCGAACAGCGACTTTTTTGTGAACAAGACTCAGGCCGACGACGATGCCGGCACGGGCAAAGCCGTCTACGACCGACCTTCCACTGACAACGGAGCCCGCACCGCGACACGGAACACCTCGGCAGCACATGTTCTCTACGAGACCGACGGCGATCTGTTCTACGCGAGCTTCCTGATTGACCCTGCGAGGGCTGGCGGAGACATGACGTTTGAGCTTGAGCTTGTGAGCCTCGGCGGCGGTGGCGCGGTCGACTTCTCGTTCGGGATCAGTGGTGGGGCGTTCATCGTGGGTAACGGCGGCATCAGTGGCGTCGCCAGCGGTGGCACGGTGACCGCCGACGAGCAACTCGTCCTCGTCCGGATCGAGTATGGCGACACGAGTACCGGCGGCCTGGACGACGACGAGGTTGTCACGGTTTGGGTCGACCCCGTCGACGAGTCAAGCCTGCCGGTGATCAACGGCGTCTCGGCCGAATTGCTGAATAGCGGCGGCGGGAAAATCTTGACCGTCTCAATCCGAGCCGATCAGATGGACGGCCAACCGGCCTTCTTCGACAACCTCCGCGTTGGTTTGTCTTTCGCGGAGGTCATGCCCGTGACGCTCTTTGCCGATGGTTTCGAGTCGGGGACCACTGATTTGTGGTCATCGGTGACGCCATGAATATCGGTGACGCCATGAATAACAGCGGTACAAAGGAGACAGCGGCTTGCCACTGAGCTCGTAAGCAGTGATCACGAAACAGTGCCAGGCACCGCACTGCAGACTTGATAGAAATTGGATAGAGGTGATGGGTTGAAACGAAATGGGGAGTCGCCCGGGGACTAGTTCTACAAAGCCGTACCGGGCACTCTTATTTGGTTCTTTGGTTCGCCGGTTTCCTGGGTGCTACCATCGAAAGGGGTGAGAAAGGGAAAAACTGGCCCTTCTCAACCGGGGGGGGAATCATGCGATTTTCTAGGAAGCACTCGTGGCCGTCCATCGTCTTGGGCTCTGCGGCATGCTGCGTCATATCCATTTGCATTCTTGGTGGGGCGGCAGCCTCCGCAGCGGATGCCGATCTCGACACGTCCTTCAGCTCGGACGGAAAAATCGCCTTTTTCATGCACTCCGGCGACAGCGTTGCCAACGCCGTGGCTATACAGCCCGACGGCAAAATCGTGGTGGTGGGGACAAGCCACAACGGCGCCAACACCGATATCGCAGTGGCGCGGTTCAACAGAAACGGAACTCTTGATCTCACATTCAGCGGGGACGGCCGGGCCTTCTATGACTTTGGCTGGGGCAACGATACGGCCGAGGACGTAGTGATCCAGATAGACGGCAAGATCGTCGTCGTCGGAGAAGCCCTGGTCGATGGCACACGGTACATTGCGGTGGTTCGTTTCAACGCCAACGGGACCTTTGACCAATACACAACCGTCAACCTGGCCATCGAATCTCGGGGATTCGGGATCGCTCTCTACCCGGACGGCAGAATTGTGCTTGCCGGTACCTGTCTGGTCGCGAGCAGTGGCTGGGATTTCGCTGTCGCCCGCCTCGACACCAATCTGACCCCCGACACGACCTTTAGTAGCGACGGCGTGTTCTACTGGGACTTTGGTGACGAGGGCACCGACATCGCCTATGACGCGGCCGTGCAGAGCGACGGCACGATCGTCATCGGCGGCAGTGCCTCCTTCAGCAGTAACGATGTCTTCGGCCTGATGATGTTCTCCTCCACCGGCGGCGTGGTGGACCTGTCGATCGCCACCTTTCCAAACAGTGCGTACGGCTACGGCATGACCCTGCAATCCGACGACAAACCCGTCATCGTCGGCATGAGTGACCTAGGATCAGGTGCGTTTGCCATTGCCCGGTTCAAGGCCGGCGGCGGCCTCGACACCACCTTCAGCGGCGATGGCATGGACGTCCGTGATTTCGGTGCTTTGGGCTATGACCCGGCGCAAGCCGTGGCCGTGCAGCAGGATGGCAAGATTGTTGTCGTCGGTTTCGTCACCATCGGCGGATATCAGCACCTCACGGTAATGCGCTACCATCCCTGGGGGAACCTCGATTTCACCTTCAACCCGCCTACTGTCGATACGAGAATTCAATTTTTTCCCACGAAACACGCATACGGCTACGGCGTCGCACTGCAGCCGGACGGTAAGATCCTCGCCGTCGGTTGCACCGAGTGGGAGGCCGAACAACCTGCGGCAGCGGTCCGCCTCCTGGGTGACGAGAATCTGATTTTTTCCGAGAGATTCGAGTGGGGTTCCACCGTCCCGTGGTCGGTGACTGTTCCGTAGACAGCGCTGCCCAAGGGAACGTCGGTTGGTTGCCAGTTTGGGCATGGGTGGCACCTATGTATGGGCGGAAGAGAGCCGGCGACTTGGGCGTGTAGAATCGTCTTTGAAATGAGGCAGAAGACAACCGCGCTGGACTTCCACAAACGTTGACAATCGTCGAAAGGAGCATCCGCATGAAAGCTTCCATCGGATTGGCCGTTGTTGTGCTGCTGATTGCCGCTAACCCTTGTACCGAGGCACAAAACCTGATCGTGAATGGGAATTTCGACTCGGACATCAGTGGATGGACGCCTTTGGGGGCAAGTCTCAGCGCCGATTGGGATCCCTCCGATTACGACGGCAGCCCGAACTCGGGCAGCCTTCTGGGCACGAACGACTGGCCGAGCTCCGCAAACTTCGCCGTTGTGAGCTGTGTGGACTCCATTTCCGACGGCCAACCCTACCAATACACCGGCTGGATCAAGACTCCCTTAGGCCAGACCGTGACCGGCCTTTTCCAATTGACCTGGTACTGGTACTCCCTTCCATCCTGTGCGGGTACCCAAACCCTGGCCGCGTCGACACCTTACATGACGAGTGCTGACGACTGGACATACGTCAGTACCGATTCGGAGATTGCTCCGGCGGGGACGATGAGCGCATATTTGGTTCTAAGGGTATACAAGACTTCCGCCGTTCCGGGCACCTTCCAGGTGTACTACGACGGTTTGGATTTCCGCGACACCAGCATCATCTTTGCTGACGGCTTCGAAACCGGCGATACCACGGCGTGGTCGTCTGTCATCGGCCTGGTCCCTCTCGTAACACTGCTGAGCGGGGAGGGGTACGATTTCTCAGAGGAGACAGTCGGCAGCGCGAGTCACGGTGATTTCTACTTTTTCTACCAGAGCGCGGTGAGCAGATTCTGGGCCAACAACGCCGGAATGCGCGGCCTGGTGGATCTTGGGGTAACGACAGGGAGTCTGGAGGACATCACGGTCCCGGCCTCGGGCTATAACCAGTTTGGCGTCGAGGCCATTCTTGACCACACCTATGTGTCTTTGGCGGAAGAAGGTGAGGACGACTACTACATCATTTTCAGGGTGTGGGAAGTCTCCAGCACCGAAACAACTCTTGAGTGGATTTATGTGTACCGGCCCTGAGGAGGGATAGCAAGGGTGTCCGTTTAACGTGCCACCTGGGTATTGGTGTTATGAACGTTCCATCGGACCAGGTGGAGGTAGGTAGTAGCGGTGCCAGGCTTTAGGAAGTTGGGAAGTTGAGCTAGGCTGTCGGTTGAGGAATCTGGCGGTGGCGCGCAGGCCGAGGAAGATTATCGAGGGTGGTTTGTACCACGTGTACAACCGAGTATCGAGCGGCGAGCCGATTTTCGCTCATCCCAACGAGGCGGTTGAGTTCATCGAGATCGTTCGCGACGTCAAGAGGCGTGATGGCTGGACTGTTTTCGCTTGGTGTTTGATGTACAACCACTTCCACCTTGTCGTCCGAGGCTCGTCGGTCCCCCTTCGGCGCGGGATGCACGGGATTCAGAACAGATTCAGCCGCGGATTCAACCGGCGTTTCGGTCGGACCGGCGGCGTCTGGCAAGGCCGATACAAAGCGAAATTCGTTGAAGATCAGAGTTATCTCGATCGCCTGGTCCTGTACGTCTGATTACATCGTCACAACTCAGCATCATGGCGCCACTGACCAGTGGCACCAGTCCGGCACCCGTCCATCTGCCCTACGGCGCCTCGCTCGACCAAGACCCGGTGTAACCGCATTCGAATCCGTCCAGGAAAATCTCTCCATGGATCAATTCCACGGCCCCGACGTCACACAGGGGCGTCGCACCTCCGCTACTGTCGGCGGGGCGGGGAACGCCCCGCTGGTCGGGGCGTGTACAGTCGGGGACACCCGGGGGGAAAATCAGGTCCACAACGACGCTGGTAGGCGAAGGGCGATGGGTCTCAGTGAGGCCACCGAAGAGGCCCAACGGGCCGAGATCGGGGTCGACGCTCGTCATGAGGTCGTTTAAAGGAGACAAACCGCAAGTATTGCCGGGAGTCTCGATGTTGCCGCCCAGAGATATCCCCGAATCACCGCACTGCCCATGGATGATGGTCCGTCCCAGTGTGACCGAATTTGCCGCGCTTGATTTGATGGTGGGATCGGTGTTCCCAGTCAACGTGCAGAACCCCAGTGTCATGCTGCCGCTCACAAAGATGCTGCCGTAATCCAATGATCCGGTGAAGTTGCCGCTGATCGTGCTGTCGTTGATTTGCCCAGTATCCCCTTGAAAATACACCGCGGGTGCGCCGACGCTCGCATGGTTCTGGCTGATCGTACTCCGGAGGACATGAAGCGATGACTCGTTGTTGACGAACATCCCCCCTCCGAGGTTATCCGCGACATTCGATCTGACGGAGCTATCCTCGATCCAAAGGACTGCTCCAGTGCGGGCTTGAATCCCACCTCCACACCCCGATGTAATTCCTCCCAATGGGGATACGTTGTCCACAACGTCGCAGCGAAGAATGACCGCCGTCCCGTGCGAGACATAAATCCCGCCGCCACCGTCACCCATGGCGAGGTTTCCACCTCGGGTGATGGTCATCCCTTCGAATGCCCCCACAACTCCAGAGCCCATGATATGAAAGACCCTGTCCAGATAATTGGCATCGACAATCGACACACCGGGCCCTTTGCCCACAATGGTCACGCTCCTCGTGATATCAAGATCGCCCGTGCTGTTGCCGTCCTCTCCGGCCCCTACACGGGAGAGCTCGACGGTTCCCGCCGGAAGGATGATGGTGTCGTACACGTCACTGCCGTTGGCTACGGTGATAGCCTCCCTCAGCGAACAACTCTCCATACTGCAACCGTTGTACTCGTCGTCCAACCGATCGACATAGAGGTTCATGGCGGAAACGGGGGAAGCCAGAAGCAGCAGCAGAAATACTATGCATCCCGATGGCTCAACGGCCCGACTCTTTGCCATGGTTCTTCCACCTTTCCGAGGTACCGGGGGTGACCGCCTACCAGCGTCGTCACCCCCAAAAACAGGTTGTCGCAGAGTTGCCTCCATGATCGTATCAGCATGGTGCCACTGATCACAACTTCACAACAAGTGCGAAAACGGAGATCGGGGTCGTGGGGTTGTGATCAGTGGCACCCTTTTTTTAAACGTGCCATAAACCTGCCAGGCACCTTTTCCTTCCTTCAGTCGCAGCGCCAGACGCGGTGACAGCCGGTGGTGCCGTCCGGGCAGGGGCCGTTCCAGTCACCGCAGCAGTTCGCCTGGGTGAGGCCGGCGGCCTCGCAGGCCGCGCGCTCGAGGCCGGCCCGGGTGTCGCCGGGACCCTCGACGCCCATCATTTGCATGTCACCGAGTCCGCCGCTGGGAGGCGGTCCAGAGGGAGCGGGCGGGCGCCATTCGTCAGCCCCTGATGGAGGTGACAAGGAATCGAGACACAGTGGCTGATCCGCGTGCTCGAGGATCCAGGATGAGGTTTGGATGAGTGTCGCCGGTCCAAAGACGATAAGTGGATATCCCTGCTGACGGAGCTTGTCGGGGCCGCTGGTCGGGTCTTCCTCGAGATAGGGGTCCGAATCACATTCAACGCTGCATTCGAGTTGATCATTCTGGGTCTGCGCGCATCCAATCGAGAGAGACGGCAAATTGGGCCTTTTGCACGAATCGTCGAAGTTCCTTGAATACATCCCTCCCGAGACGAGTGTTTCGGCCCTTAGAAGGTGGCTCTGGCCGGCCATAATTACAGTGATGTTGACCGGTGTGACATCACCCTCCGATAGGACACCACCATCCCCCCATTTAGTGATCAACTTCCCTTGATAGGTCAGGGGGCCGGTGCGCCGTAGCCGATAGTAGGGCTCACCGGCTCGGTGACCATTGTCCCACATGGCATCGTTGATCCGAATTAAGGCCCCAACCCATTCGTCACCAACCCGACTGAATCTCAGACCACAGTAACCCCAGGTCCAGTCTCCTTCGATCTCGCCATTGAAGTGGACAACCGGACACCGGCCGCTTGATGAACTGGCGGAGGCGGACCCGCCTGCAGCCGACCGCACCGGACTCTCCCCGGCGAGGGCCATGATCGCTCTGAGCGCGGTCTCCCAGGCGGCCCGCGCCGCTGCGGTGCTGGGGCCGCCGATGGCGGCCTCGAGCTGGCCGCCGATCGACGTCAAGTCGGCGCAACGACCGGACGCTGGGATGATCCGCTGATAACCCGGCAGCCGGTCACGGGCCAGCCGCAACCGCTGCCGGCCGTCGATGGCGGCCGCCTGGGCAACCTGGGAGTTGCCGTTGCGCTGGGCCTCCTCGGAGATGGCCAGCGCCTGCTGGCCCCAGGCCATGAGAAAACCGAGCCGGCAGTACTCGGCGTCACAGCTCGGCGTGCGATAGGTGTCGCCCACGGTCTGGACGGCCAGGGACTGGGCCAGCGGCTCGTGGGCGGTTGTCAGAGAGTTGGCCATCTGACCGCGGAAGACCGGATCGCGGGTCTGCGCCAACCGCGCCGCCCAGTCGCCCCACAGTCCGCGGCGAGCCTGCCAGCCGGGCCAGGCCGGGGTCGGCGGGTACGACGTCCGGTTGGCCCACATGGCATGCTCGCCGGCGACCAGCAGGTGGTCGGCGATGGCGGTGTCGGCCGGGCCCACCGAGTAGCGGGCCAGGGCGCCCGCCCAGCCGAGGCGGGAGCAGGTGGCGAAGATGTGGTAGGCGGCGGGCTGACCGGCACCTGTGACGTTCACACGCTGCGGTACGAATGGCCGCCGGTCGTCATCGGGGGGCGGCGGGGCGCCGCCCGGCGGTGGAGTACCGGAAGCCCGGGAATCGTCGCTTCCCGGCGGAGGCAATAAGGGAATCGCCCCCCCTGAACCGCCGGTTGGAGCCTGCATCTGACCCACCTCCACGCCCATGAAGTTGAGTCCGGCCGGCTCGACCGGCGGCGTGGTGGATGGCTCGTCGGACGTCGAACCCGTATGCCCGGTTGGGGGCGGGTCGGTCGGCCCAGGGGGTTGGGCCGGAGCTTGAGGCGGCGATGGTTCGGTGGCTTCGGCGCCCATCGGGGTGATTCCCTGACCGGGCTGCTCCCGATCTGCCGGTGGAGCCTGGTCGTCGGGTCTGCCGACCTCGATCCCCAGGTTTTCGAATCCGCCGGCCGCCTCGGGAGCGTCGGAGATCCGGGGCGAGGTGTCAGGCTCAGCGGTCTCCTCAATGATGATTTCCCCCGGCAGGGATGGCGCCTCGGCACCGGTTGTGGGCGATGATCTCTCGGCCGGCTCGTCTCCGACACCGACCTCGGTGCCGAGGTCTTCAAAACCGCCGCCGCTGCCAGCCGCTGCCGTCGTGGGGGAGGCATCATCGACCCGAGATCCGCCGTCCTCGTCGGACTCCCACGAGCTCGGGGCCGGGTCCGGGTCCGGCCAGTCGGTGGTTCTGGCGTCGGCCGGCGTCGGCGGTGTCGAAGGGGGCACCGGTATGGGAGTCGGCGAGACCGAGGGCACCACCGCCACGTCGGGCAGCGGTGTGACCAGCGACGGCGGCCCGCCGGGAGCCGCCGGCGCCCCGCCGTCGGCGACCACCTCGAAGTCGAAGAACGCACGCATGCCGTCAACCGTGGCCATCACCGTCGCCGGTCCGGTGGCGAGGCCCTTGACGGTGCCGTCGTCGTGAAGCTGGATGTTGTCGGACAGGGAGTGCCAGGACACACCCACGGCCGGACGTCCACCATGGTCGGTGGCGACCAGCGTCACGGTCCAGCCGACACCGATGCGCGACGGGCCGGTGATCTTGAGCCCACCGGCAACATCGGGTTGGATACTCGATGGTGGTGGCAATGTCGGAACCGGGGCGGGCGGCGGCGGAACTCCGGTGGGTCGTGCCGGGGGCGTCGGGGCCACGGGCGCCGGGGATCCCACTGCAGCAGGGGAGGTGATGGGCATTGGCGGGGTCGAAGAAGGCGCCGCGCCGCGAGCCAGGTTTTCGACACACTGCCGGCCGCGCTCCAGGTGATTATCAACCTGCAGCTTCCACCCTCTGAGGTCGAACACCGTCGATAGCACCTCGGCCAGAAAATCATCGATGAAACCGAGATTGGCGGGACCCTGAAACTGGTCAATCCAGATCCTGAGGTCGCGGAGCACCGCTCGAGAGCGTTCGACCTGCGCGGTGAGATTCTCGAGATTCTCGATCTCGACCACGACGCCATCAACAATCGCCTGAGCGCTCTGGACCCAATCCCGACCCATATCGTCCTTGGTCGAGAAGTACAGCTCGGTGTCGAGCATCTGGAGATTAGTCAGGCCCCACCCGTAGACATCGTCGAGCTCAACCGTCAGCATCGTTTGTTCCAACAGAGTTGGTAGGAGCTTTTCTCTCGCTTCGATCAACATCTGCTCGAGTCGCTGCGTTTCTCCGGTATCGAGCAGCGCCAGGGCGCTCTCCCATTCGGCCACATCGCGGTCGAGCCCTTCAACGCGTTGGCGAAGGACCGTCGCGCGGTGGCCTGCGAGCTCTACATCCATCCCCGTGTTGTAGACGAGGTCGGTCCAACGCTTGGCGGCCCGGGCAGCCTCAATGACCTCCTCGCCGCGGAAGCGGGCGTGATCGATGAGCGCTCGAGCCTCATCCAGCGATCCGGTCCGACAGGCTTGGTCCACCTCCTGCCCGATGGTGTCGACGACGAATTGGAGGTGTTCCTCGGCCTCGGGCTCGAGGTACTTCCGCAAGGGTTGCGAATATAGGGCGGCGATGTAGGCGCGAAGGTCGATCCTCAGGTCCAGCACCAGGCCGTCGGCGGTTCCGGGAACGGATTGCAGACTCTCGGCGATCTGTCGCGCTTTGCGCACGGAAGGGTCATCGAGCCGGTCCACGTGAAAGTTCCGGACTTCGGAGTCCATCTGGTAGAGGATCGCATCGAGAGCACGGGCGCATGCGACGACCGAGGCCTGGGCCTCGACGATCAGGCGGTAGAAAGAGGCCTTTTCAACCCCAAATTCCTGCATGGCCCTTTGTGCGTAGGTTATGGCCAGCTGGAGTTTACCGATCCCATACTCATGCTCTCCCTCCTCGCGATATTCGACCGCGCGATCTATCAGAATGTCGATCTCTCGCTGCAATCGGGCGAGTTCTGGTGGGCTATCGTCGGATGCGGGCGCCGGTGTGATGACGCCACCAACAACGAGCATGGTCGCAACCAGGATGAGGATCGGTCGTGCCGCGACTCTCATCAATGCCATGCTCGCCTCCCTAACGGATCTCCAGAGAGACCGTCCTTTGATCGCGCCGGGATCCCTCTTCGACGGTCAAGCGGGCCTCGTAGCTGCCGGCATCGCGACCAGCCTTCAGGTGTTTGACCACGTTGGTGGCGTTGCGATTGGTGCAGCGCACCGTCTCGGGTCGCGCCGTATATAGGACCTCGCCGCCTCGCAGGATCTCCACCCGCAGCGTCACGTCGACCTCGCCCGTCGTGATCGACGGATTGAGCACATCGATGATGAGCTGGACATCGAACGGAGCGCCTGGCGCCACCGGCTGCGGCACCAACTCGACCGCGCTGACGGTGAGAGATGGGGCCGACGGCGTTGTCGCGACGGCCGGCGCCAGCTCAGCTGATCGCGCCATTGTTGCGCACGTCCCGTCCATTTCTCTGCGACCGAGCACCAGTGTCGTGCGTCTCGTGGCGCTGTCACGGAGCACGAGAACCACGATCTCGTCACCCGGCACCTTTGTCCGCAATAGCTCGCCCAGCGCCGCGAGGTCGGCAATCTCCATCCCGTCTACGCCGAGCAACACGTCCCCTGGCTGGATCCCGACCGCTGCGGCGGGCCCGCCCTCGTGGATCTCGGCCACCACGAAACCAGATTCAACACCGAGCGCCGCCCGGGTTGCGTCCTCGAGCGAGGCCACGTCGTGCACCGAGATGCCGAGACACGCCTTGGGACGATTCATGGATACGACCAGATGGCGCAACCGGGTCTCGAAGCGGACAGCCTCGGCCTGGGCGGCTGCACGACCGCCTCTCTTCGCTCGGAACAATACGTCGACCACCACGCCTGGAGAACCGGGAATGCCCTCGGACGAAGCATCGGCGGTGCCGGAGCAACCGACCTCGGCCGAGAGCTCGACACGCCGGTCCGGGGTCTTGAGCCAGCCGCTGAAGGTGTGGCGCTGGTTGTCGACGTCGCGCGTCTCGTACCCCAGCAGCTGGGCGGCCGCGAGGGCGCGGACAAAGACCTCGAAGCGCTCCTCGCTGCAGTCAAGGCCCTCGAAGATGAACCGATTGCCGTGAATGTCAGCCGGCCAGGCCGTGGCTGGGATGGCCAGGAGCGCGATCGCGAAGACGGTCAGCCGACGATTCCCCCGGGAGCCGGTCTTCTTGAACAATGACCTTCGAAGCATCTGCCGCAACGATCTCGCCCACATATCTCACCTGCGTCTCTTCAAGAACGGTTGATCAAGTAATCAATTCTCAGTGAGAGTGCCTTTTCTGTGCTCATCGTAGCACGGGTCTTTGATCGCGAGTGGTCGGTCTACTCATAAACGTGCCAGGCACCAGGGTATTGATGTTATAACCATTCCATCGAACCAGGTGGAGGTGGGGGATGGGTCGTCGGCCGAGGAATCTGTTGGCTGGTGGGATCTACCACGTGTACAACCGGGTGTCTCGCGGTCAGCACGTCTTCCGTGACGAGGGCGAGGCGGACAGATTCGAGGCGCTGCTTGCCGCAACAAAGAAGCGAGACGACTTCCAGGTCCTTGCCTGGTGCGTTATGTCGAACCACTACCATCTCGCGGTGCGAATGGGGGAAGTGTCGTTGTCGCGATCGATGCGATACATCCATCATCGGTATTCGCAGAGTTACAACGGCCGGCACCGGGTGTTCGGCCCACTCTGGCAGGGCCGTTATCGATCGAAGTTTGTTGGGGACGCGGAGTATCTGAGGCAACTCATCGCCTACATTCATCTCAACCCGGTCATGGCCCGGGTCGTGAAGGACGCGGCAAAATATCGGTGGTGCGGTCACCGGGAGGTGATTGGAAGGGCGGTCGGTCGTCGGCTGGTCGATGTCGATGAGACGCTTCTGGCCTTTGACGACGAACGCCGACCCGCTTTAGCCGGGTATCGATCTGCTATGTCGGGCGTATTGGAAGAGGATTGGCGGGAAGAGGACCCCGGTGGGCTTCCGTGGTGGCGAGTCGGGCGTCCTCCCAAGAGCGAGAGGGGAGGGGAGATCACCGTCGACGATTCGCGCCCGCGGATCGGAATGGACGGGTCAAGCACTATCTCGTTGAGGTGGGGGATGGAGCTCGAGGACTTCCTCGAGCGGGGGGCTGAAGCGGTCGAGATCCCGCTTGCTGATCTCAAGGGACGGAAACGAGGGGAAACGATCGTAGAAGGTCGAGAGATACTGGCCTGGCTTGGTGTTGAGCTCTATGGATTTGCTGTGAAGGAACTGGCCGAGGGCCTCGATAAGCACCTCGAGACCGCGAGTCGACTCGTGAGCAGGGCGGCTTTGCGAAGGGTCGAGGACCCGAACTTCCGAGCGAAGATCCAGCGGGTGGATTCGGTCATCGTCAAGTCGATTGATGATGGAGGATGAGCCGTAACATCAATACCCGGGTGCCTGGCACCTTCCGGCACCTTCCAGGCCCCTTTTCATTTTGGTTGACGCGTTCTCGCGCTTCTCATAGAATGACCCACACCACTGGAGTTTTCGAAAATGAACAAATCATTACGGGTTTTCTTCTGTTGTCTTGTTGTCTTCGCGGTCTCTTCGATTCGTGCTGACGTGGTCCATTTGAAGAGTGGCGGAAGCGTCGAGGGTCGCGTCATCGAGCGCACGGCATCGTCGGTGGAGATCGATATTGGCGCGGGGAGCATCACCCTATCGATGGAGAGCGTAGATCGAATCGAGGAAGGGCGCTCGCCACTTGACGACTACGACGAACGGGCGGGCCGTCTGGACGAGAACGATCTCGACGGGTGGCTCGAGCTCGCACGGTGGGCCTCGAGCGAAGGTCTGGGAACCCAGTCGCGGCGAGCCTACGAGAAGGTGCTTTCTATAAGCCCCGACCACCCGGAGGCCAACGCCGCCCTCGGACGAGTGGAGCATGACGGGCGCTGGATGTCGGAGGAGGAGGCCTACAAGGCGCGCGGATACGTGAAATTCGGGGGGGAGTGGATGACGCCGGCCGAGCAGGATGCCATTCTGCGCGAAGCTCGCGCCGTAACCGATACGGCGCACCAGGAAGCCCAGGCCCGCAGCGCAGAAGCGAAGGCACGCGATGCCGATGCCCGGGCCAGGGAGGCGGAAGCGGAAGCTCAAGAGGCGGCGCAAGGGATTCCCCTATGGTGGGGCACATGGGGACCGGGCCCGACCGCTTGGCCGACCCAGCCGACGACGCTTCCTGGAAGGGTTTCGGTCGGACGATGAATCACTTGAAGAAAATCGTCGGTCTGTTGATCTGCCTTGCGGTGACCGCCCTGGCTCCGGGATGTGCCAAGACCCAAACCGCCGACACCTTGATTGCCGGTTACCTGGAAGCTCGAGGCGGTCTGGAGCGGTTCGAGGGGATCCAGACCCTCAGGATGAGCGGCAGAGCGAGCGCCGGTCCGGGCCGTGAGGCGCGGGTGACACGAGAGATGAAACGGCCCGGCCGGATCCGCACCGAGTTCGCGTTCCAGGGAGTCACGGACGTTTATGCGTGTGACGGCGCGAAATGTTGGTATGTCGCGCCCTCCTCCGGTGTCTTCGAACCCGAGCCCATGTCAGCAGAGAGTGCGCGATTGGCCATCGAGCAAGCCGCGATCGGCGGCCCGCTTGTCGATTGGCAAGCAAAGGGCCACACGGTCGAGCTTCTGGGCAAGGAGACGGTCGCCGGCCAGGACGCCTTCAAGCTCAAGGTGACGCTCGAGAACGGTACAGAACGCTACGACTACCTGGATGCAGAATCCCTTCTCCTCATCCGAACGGAATCGATGCGGGAGGTTCGAGACCGGACGATCAAAGTGGAGACGACGTTCGGAGACTACAGGGCCGTTGGTGGTGTGCTCTTCCCCCACGCGATCACGAGCGGTGCGAACGGGAAGCCCCATGTCCTCGAGGTAGTGGTGGAGAAGATCGAGCTCAACCCGCCCCTTGACGACACCCGTTTCACAATGCCCGTGCTCGCAACTGGCGGGTAGCTTCCACTTCAATCTTAAACGTGCCGTAAACGTGCACCTTTAGTGAACGACATCCGACCAGGCCGTGGTTCCACCCGATTCAAAGTCGTCAACGAACACAACCGTCGGCACCTCGGAGAGACAGTACAGGTGGTACCACCATTTATCGCAGCCCCTCTGGGAGTTGTCGGTCCAGCGCTCGTCGGCGGCATTGATATAGGCCTCGGTTCCAAGATCGACGTCGCTTGCGCTGGTCCAGTTGAGGCAGTTGTGTCCGGTGTTCCCTCCGGTACTGGAGGTTCCCGTCCAGCCCCGGTGGTTGTGCCAGTAGGCCCCGTCCTCGGCGATACTGATCGATGTCCACAACGTGCCGTCGGTGAGATCCGCCTTGGTGTCGGCGACCCTGACCCCGTCGAGCCTGATCCACGGCCCGCCGTACGAGAAACGATCCACGGCGTCGGTCGTGCTGTCAGACAGCCACGCCTTGAACGACGTTGGCGCAGCGAGGCCGGCGTCCGCCGCCATGGTGCGACAAATGGCATCCCCGGCAGCGATCCCAATGGCCCCCCCAGCTTCTGGCCACGAGCCGAGGTTGCCGGAACCGTCAGCGCTCGTGACGAAGGCCAGTGCGCCCCCGCTGCGGTATGGCGGGAGAGGTGAAGCGACACCGACCTCGACGCACAGCAATGGTCGTTGCTGCGAACAGGTGCCGGTCCCCAAAAAAGTCCAGCTTTGTGAGGTTCGGCCGGGATCCCCCACAACAACGGTCTCATTGGGGGAGGAGGTCCAGTCGGAGCACGTGGTCGGATCCTGACTCGACAGCTCCCCGTCCTGCCCGGTGGCCGTGAAATAGGAATCCTCGGCCCGGGCCCCGAACTCGTTGAACCACACCGGAGTCAGAACCCTTTGCCATGGCTCCAGCATCTCATCGATCCTGCCTGCAAACGCGAACCCGTCGATCCGCACCCATGGGCCGGCCGCCACCGGAAGGGTGGGCTGTCCGCAGTTGGCCGACTTGAGTCCGGGCAGACCATGTGCGCGGCAGTACGCGTCGTTGGACGAGTCGGACAGCCACGCCACGAAGCCCGACGGGTTTCCGAGTCCGCCCGCCTGGGCGCGGGATCGACACACGGCATCCGCTCCAGCGAGCCCATCGATGCCTCCAGAGCCCGGCCACGTGGCGAGGTCTCCGGTTCCTTCGACCGAAGTCACAAAAACCTGCCGGGGGCTTTGTGCAACCGCCGTTCCCGGGCCGCACGGAAAAAGGCCGATCCCAGCCGCTATCGAGGTGACCGCCGCGAATCGGAATCCGAATCCACCCATGAGGGCCTCCAGACTTTCAATCCATTCAGTTGCCTATTGTTGTTTGAGATCATGATCCACCCATCGGTGTTTGGCAAGCGATTCGATTGCTCTAGGGTGCCACCCTTCGCCAGGGTTGCCACCCATGTAGACGGGACATTTTCGCGCCTGACACCTCTATTCACCCATCATGGTACGGAATCGGACCACCGCAGGACGTTGCCGGTTTCAAAGCCGTCAGCGAATATAACGTCCAACGTTCCGGAGAGTGCATCGAGCCCGAGCTCAGTCGTGACTGGTTCAAAACCTCTGATCAAGAAATGATTGGGCATGTGGGCACTGCCCGCATAACGGATGGCATCGCCGTCGACAAAAAGGGGTTCTTTGTTGAAGAGGATCTCTGGTGAGAACTCGATGGTTGTAGCCTCGCCCCTGCGATCTGCGGTGGCCGCGTCGATCCCGAAGTCGACCCCCCGGTCCGGAATTCCTGCGGGAACGGAAGCTGGGAAGAGATCGGTCTGCTTCGCCACAATGGTACCTTCACGAGCTGATAACAGGTCACCGTCGAGGATTGGTAAGGAGAAACCATCTGGAGTGAACGTGCCTTCCATGGAAAACCAAATGTCGATACCGAAGCTGGTCAAAGCCTCTGAGAAGGCCCGGCCGCGAGGAACCCCCTGAACACTAAAAAACTCAAGCGCGGCCAGGATATTCTCTTCTTTTCCAATGAAATGCACGGCATCGAGGCCAATGTCAAATGGAATCGAAAATTTGGACGTGAGCTCAGCGTTGGAAATGACGACCCCGTTCGTGATGAGGAGGTCGCCGGCCGTAAATTGCGTCGCGGCAGGACCGTTGTTAGGGCTGTCGATCTCGGTGGAGAACGCTACGATATAGCCGTCGATGTCGATCACGTCTACCGCGTCAAGCCCAAGGTCGTCCTTGTCGACAATGTCGAAGATGAGCAGGAGATCCTCGTTTCGCGCGCACACGGCAGTGGGGTGGCTTGTCAGAAGGTCGCCCGCAGAAATTACAGGATTCCCGTCAGGCGGCTCCGGTCCTCGAGTAATGAAATCCTCCTCAGTGGAGTATGCAAAGTTCATACAACGAGACAGCGCTTCCTTTCCGACCTGGGCAGAAGACGCGTTCGCAAAAAAGCACAAGTAACAGGCGGACAACCCGACGACGACAAAAGAGTGATCAAGCTTTGACATGCCACGCTCCTTTTGCTTCTTCTCTCGATCTCAACGACCCGGCTCGGGTGCAGAGCCATAGAGAGCATCCAGGCCCACAAAATCTGCTCGAACCTCCAGGGTCAGAATCAACTCTTCATTCGTGAACTGAATGCCTGGGGTGCCAGAGAGCAGCACATCGCCGTCGGTGAAGCCGGTAAGGTGAACGATTTCAGTCGAAAATAGGATGGCTGTCTCCTTGCCGTCGCGGCTGGAGCTCGCTGCGTCCAGGCCATAGTCTGCGCCACGTGTCGGGATGCCGGCGGGGATTTCAGCAGGAAGAAGTGTGCTGTTGGTCGCTACAATTGTGCCAAAGCGGGCTGAGAGCAGGTCGCCATCGAGGAACAGGGGCGCATAGACCGGTCGGGCGTTCTGCTCGGTTGAGAACCAGATGTCGATCTGATGCTCCTCGAGCATGCTGGAAAAAGCTTCAGGCTGCGGCATGTTGATCGTGATGTTGATAATAAACGCGATGATGTCCGGCACGGTGCCGACGAAGTGCACCGCGTCGAGACCCAGGTCGGAACCGTAGGAGGGAGCAAAAAACTGGTAGGTGAGTCGGTTGTGGGGAATCACGACTCCGCTGGTGATCAGCAGGTCACCGGCGGAAAACTGCCCTTGGCGGGGGCTGTTGAGCTCGGTGGAAAAGGCGATATATGTTGGCTCGATGCTGATGATGTCGACCGCATCGAGGCCGAGATCGACGGTGACGTCAAAAGGTTCCAGGAGAAAGCTGTTTCGTGCGCAGAGGACGGTGTGGGTCTTTGGCGTGAAGCTCAGTCCGAGAAGGTCGCCGTCGGAGATGATTGGATTGCCGTCCGGAGGCACCGGGCCTTGGGTGACGAAGTCCTCTTCGGTGGAGAATGCGAACTCCTGACAGCCGAGAAGATTCTGCGCAACCAGTTCTGGAGTAGCAGCAACGAACGCCAGAACCAAACCGATGACAGCAGGTATTCGCACGACAGACCTATTCATTTCGTCCCCCCTTTCGCGGTCCTACCAACAGACTTGTCGGTAGTGATCAGAGTCTCTGCATTGTTCTCCATCCCAACAGGAATACAGTCTCAGCTCAATCTTGCTCATCACATCATCCTCGAAAATCTTCGTCTAGAACAAAACGATTGACATCTCCCCTTGGCAGACTGAGAGACGCGCCCGATCTTGAGATGAAGGAGTGTGTACATTGATCATCGTGACAGAGGAGTCCTGTCAGGAACAAAGAGGACAAACTACCCAGGTGACTGGCATCTTGAATTGACCTAGCCTCCTCCCGACTGGTGTCTCTCAATAAGGTAGGTTCTGTAAAAAGAAAAGACAACACATACTGTTCGCAAGAGAAAACCCCCAATGGCGCCCCACATCGATTCCACCCTTTGGGGTATCTCGAGGGTGCCACCCATCACCAGGCAACCAGGTCACCCGATTCGAAGTCATTGGCGAAGAGGTGCACACCGAGACAGACCTCGAGACTCAGATTGTCGATCCAGAATTCTGTCGGGTAGGTCTCGTTGTTGTCGGAGCGAAAGGTCACCCGCACCTGGCGTCCCGCCCACGGGGTGAGGTCGAGGTTGCTGAATGGGAGCTTGGTAGGTGACAACCAGTTCACCTCGTAAACGTGCCAGGCACCTTTATGGCACCTTTATGTGAGGTCGTGATCAGTGGCACCGTTTCAGGTCTGCGTCACGGCGTTGCGGCCGACCAGGCGCCGGTGTTTCCGGATTCGAAATCGTCACTGAAGAGATGATCATCGATGAGATCGTCGAACACGTAAACGGCGCCTCCATAGGAGGTCGAACCCACCGCCGCAGGCGATCCGGCGAGTGCCACGTCTCCGGTCAACGCGGCCGAGATTCCGAGATCGTCCAGCGTGGTGCTGGAGCTGGCAGTGAGACGTTGTGACTCCACCCACGAGTAACCATCGCGGCTGATAACGTACACGGATCCCTCGCCCAAAGCTCCGGCACCGGTTGCGCCGATGAGCATCAGGTCGTTGTTGACGGCTACCGACGAGCCGAACCCGCCGCTTGTGGAACCATCGCTCGCCAGCAGTTTCGGCAATTGGGGAAAGGTCATCGCGCTACCGCGGAAGATGTAGGCAGATCCCGAGCTTGCCCCTAGGTCGTCGTCACCAGGGGCGCCGACCACGAACGTCGCCAGACCGCCGTACGCGTTGACGGCCACCGACTCGCCAAAGTGATCGTGGGCCTCGGGATCACCGGCTGTGAGCCGGGTCTCCAGATTCCACATCCCCAGAATGCCTCGCCGAACCCACACGTAGGCCGCGCCCGGATTTGTGATGCCACCGGCTAGATCGTCGCCATCGAGATAGGCTCCGACGATCATGTGATCGCCGTCGAGATCTACCGACTGGCCGAAACGGTCGTTGCCGGCCGGACTGTTTGAGTAGATCTTTCCCATGGGGATCCACGCGGAGCCGTCGGCATTGAGCTGGTAGGCGTGGACCGATCCCGCGTCGATGGTCTGCGAGTGGGTGTCCTCGGGTGCGCCGACGATGATGTTGTACCAGATGTCATTGCTCGTTGCGTCGGCCGGAACGTCACCGTTGATTGCGACCGAATGCCCGAAATTGTCGCCGGAACCCGGCCCGTCCCACGGGTCGCCGACGACGGTGGCCGAGCCGATGAGCTTGATTTCCTCGATCCAGGTGGCACCCTCACGTCTGAAGACATATGCGGAACCGCCGGTTGTGCCGCCCGCCCCGATGTCGTTCGGCGAGCCGACCACGATGTAGTTGTCATAAATGTCCACCGAAGTTCCGAAGCGGTCGTTGGCGGACGCCCCGGTCGGGATGAGGCGCGTCTCCTCCACCCACGTGGTCCCGCTGCGGACGAAGACCCAGGCGGCGCCCGACATGCTTCCATCCACGCTGTTAAGAGGGTCGCCAACGACCGCGGTGTCGCCGTAGACGGCAACCGAGCTACCAAAGGAGCTCGTGACGTCGCCGGGGAAGAATTTGCTGCTCTCCATGCTCGCCGGCGTTGTTGCGGAGGCAATCATCGGCGTCGCCAGCACCAAAACCACAGCCCGCGCGAGGCGACTCACGCGTCGAGAAGTTCTTTCGGCATTCAATCCATTTCCCATGGTCGATTTATCTGTCGTGATCTGACTGAGCGATCTGCTGAACATTGGGATCTCCATTCGCGAGGGCAACCGGGTTTCAGAAAGCGGTGCCTGGCGCGGTGACGATGCGCTCCACTACACCGACTGGGCGCACCACCCTGAGGTGTCACTTCTCGCAGCTTTCTTGTCTTGTTTGAATTCACCTTTTCTAAAGTGGACCTCATTTTGCGATAAGTCAAACGGACGTGTGGGCATATAGGCGGGCAGTAATGCGGTGGAATCGTAATCGTCATCGAGCCAGGCACCTGCATGGGTGCCACTTAAACGTGCCACGCACCCTTATGGCACCTTTATGGCGCCTTTACAACACATACTGTTCGCAAGAGAAAACCCCCAATGGCGCCCCACATCGATTCAACCCTTTAGGTCGAATGAGGATGGGGGATGAGGCGTAACATCAATACCCTGGTGCCTGGCACCTTTTTGGCACCTTTT
>Ga0164313_10001310_pt1 | contig 21923 bp, 12 predicted proteins | sample GuaBasSedimGuay4_FD_113735 | JGI IMG/M metagenome (GOLD analysis project Ga0164313, IMG submission 113735) | Subseafloor sediment microbial communities from Guaymas Basin, Gulf of California, Mexico - Guay4, Core 4569-4, 0-3 cm | ecosystem: Environmental > Aquatic > Marine > Hydrothermal vents... | reverse complement strand
GGATGGTGCCCATCAACTTCGTGGAGATGATGTTCTCCATTCTGAATATGATCATCGTACCGATCCTGGCCGGACTGCTGGCCAATTCCATTTTATATGGCAAGGGAAAATGGGTCAATCACCGGGGTTGGCTGCTGGGCTTAGGGGCCACAGGAATCCTGCTTGCTGTATTGAGTTCTGGGATTGACCCATCGGCACTGGGCCCCTTATCGGCCATTAAAGGTGGATTGGTGATAGGATTTGCCTTGATTGGGGTAGTAGCCCTGGCCAAGCTGGTCGTGGGTATCCTCAAAGGTCCTGCCAACTGGATGGACAAGGTGTTGCCGGTGGTCTCTATGGCAGGAATTGTCTACATTATTGCCATTATTACGGCTAGGAGCAGTGACAAGCTCATGTCGGTTGGTCTGCTTCTGGTGGGTACTTCCATTGTGCACAACCTTTCCGGATACCTGCTGGGTTATTGGTCAGCCCGTCTGTTCAAACTAAAAGAAAGAGATTGCCGCACAGTGGCATTCGAGGTGGGGATGCAGAACGGTGGAATGGCCTCAGGCCTGGCAATGACCGTATTGAAAAGCCCTCTGGCAGCTCTGGCTCCGGCCATCTTCGGTCCCTGGATGAATGTCTCGGGATCGGTGCTGGCCACCTGGTGGAGCGGTAAGCCGGGAAGGATCAATGAACAGGAAGAAAAAGCATCATAACAACCTGTAAATCAGAAATCATGAAATTAAAACACCTCATCAGTTATACACTATTCCTTACTCTATTTTTTGCAAGTTCATTTGCACAAACCGGCAGGTGGGAAAAAGAACTGTCGGGAGAAGGCTGGCAATTATGGCTCGACCGGTCTGCCCTCTGGTATGAGGATGACATCTACCTTCCGCCAGTTGATGTATCCTCCCTTCCGGTGAACCCACCCACCTGTGGTTGGGAGAAACTGCCTGGAATGGATGGACTTACAGTGGCTGTTCCCGGGACCGTTGAGGAACACTACTGGGGAGATATCGGAGGAGTTATACCGGATGTAGGTGGAGATTATGTAGGTGTCTCCTGGTGGAGCAGGAGTTTTCACCTGGAACCCGGATTGGAAGGCAAGCGCTTAACCATCTATTTCGAGTCGGTGAACCTGAGAGCAGAGGTCTTTGTGAATGGCAAACTGGCAGGATACGAGGTGATCGGAAATACTCCTTTTGAAGTGGATATCACGGAGGCTGCCATAGTCGGCACTGAGAACAGGCTGGATATCCGGATCACCGATCCGGTGGGCAATTTCTCATGGAACGACAACGACCTGATGCGATGGGGAGATAACCTGATCCCGGCCGTTCATGGATTCGGTGGGATCACAGGTCCGGTCATCCTCAGGGCAACCGATGCTGTGGTGGTTGAGGATGTCTATGTACAGAACCAACCAAATCCCAAGGAGGTGAAGGTTTTTGTTACACTGAACAACCTTTCCGGAAAGAGCCAGAAAGGAACGGTTGGACTGGATATCTATCCTATGAAGCAATCAAGGGAAGTGGTGTGGCAGCAGGACCAAAAAATTACCATTGATCCGGGGAAAAAGGTAGTAAGCTTCACTGCCAGTGTTCCAGAGGCCGAACTGTGGGAACTGTCCGGATACCGAAACCTGAAGAAAGCCAGTTTGTATGAAGCCCAGGCCTCATTCGAAGGCCGGAAGATGGCGGACAGCAAGAGTCAGCGCTTCGGCTTCAGATGGTTCGATATAGGGACTAAAGATGGCGACCAGCGTTTCTACCTGAATGGGGAGCGTTTGTTTATCATGGCTGCCATGACCCGGGGATTCTGGCCCAAGAACGGGATCTTTGCCACCCCCGAGATGGCAAAGCGGGACATGGAGATCCTGTCGGACCTGGGAATGAACATGATGCTGCTGCACCGTGCCATCGGCCAGCCCCCGGTCATCGAATATGCTGATGAAATGGGATTGTTGACCTATGAAGAACCGGGTGGCTACCGGGTTGCTCCTAACAGGGGTGATGATATAGAGGGTCCCGATGAGCAGGCCCTGGAATTGCGAAGAGAGAAGCTTAAGCGGATGGTGATCCGCGACCGCTCCTTTCCCTCCATGCTGATCTATAACCTGAAGAACGAAGCCAGGAATCCGCCTGATGAGGATGATGTAAAGAATGTACAGCTGGTACACAAGCTGGATCCTTCACGGATCATCACCTACAACAGTGATAGAAACCGGCAGACCGACTACTGGGTGGTCATGGAAAATGATCCATACAAATTGCACATGAGGCCCTTTGATGAAAAACTCCATTACGGGGGCTGGTGGGACCAGCATCATTGGTATGCTTATGCCGGGTATGTGGATCTCAACTATAACAACCCACAGTTCTACCTGAGGGGTGTGGTCAATGCGCCCAGGGAGCCGTTGCCCGAGGATTCCCTTTACCGCTTGGATAAAAGCGAGGTGATCTTCTTCGGTGAAGAAGGGGCCTTCGGCACCATGGTCCGGCTGGACAAGATCACCCAGGACCTGAAGGGGACCGGTGCCACCGGATTCCGTGAGCAGGAGCACATTGACTGGTTCAACCATTATGACCGGTTCCTGGATGAGACCGGGTACAGGTCAGCCTATAAAACAGTGGATGAATTGACCCTGAGCATGGGACGGAACCTGCACTATTTTCAGGGCCGGAACATTGAGAACATTCGCATGGGCAACATCGCCGATGCTTACAATATGAATGGCTGGGGATCTGCTTCCACACGGACCGATGTGGTGGATATGTACCGCTATCCAACCGCCGATCCGGCCATTATACAGCACTATACCCAGCCCCTCTATGTGGCAGTGAAGCTTCGCAACAAAGTGGTACCGGCAGGTTCACAGCCGGTAGCGGATTTCTATATTGTGAACGAGGAGGATGTGAAGGGCAAACATACCCTGGAAGTGAAGCTCACCGGACCTGAGGGGAAAACCCTGTTGAAAAAGGAGGCTGAAGTGGATGTGGCCGGTGGTGAGGAGTTCGGACAACTTCTGCTGGAAGATATAAAACTTCCTTCCCTTAATGCTCCGGGTTACTATAAGGTGGAAGCCAGCCTCCTTCAGAATGGCAGACAGGTGACCAAAGGCTATGATGATGTCTTTGTGGTGGATTACCTCTCGGCTAAAGGGAGCATGCCTGCCATAAGTGTGATTGAATCAGACGGGATGGTCGAAGATTTCCTGAAGAAATCCAGGGGGATATCCGCTACAGAATACAAGCCTGATAATGCAGATGCGCAGGTGATAGTCATAGGCAAGCATGACCATGAGAAGATTGATCAAAAGGTGGTTGAATCTGTCCTTGACAGGGTAAGCCAGGGTGCCACACTGATTGTGCTGGAGAACGCAGATCATTACGCTGAACTGATCCAGGCGAGGCTAAGAAACCGGCCTGCCTATTACAAAGGTGGCGGGATCGTAAACTATGGCAACCGGGGAAGGCAGTTTGTTTGCCACAGCCCTTACCTGGAAGGTCTGCCACAAGCTCAGAGCATGAGCTGGGAATATCAGTACTTCTATAGTACCAATCCTGTAGGGAGGAATAACAGGGTATCAGGACTTCAACTGGATACCCGGTATTCGGACTGGATCGTGGCATTGGGAGGACAGCATACCAAAGAGATCCTCTGCGCGCTAAACCGGGTGCAGGTTGGGGAAGGTCAGGTATTCCTCTCCACATTGAACATTGTGCCCGGACTCTCAAGTGGACAGGCCAATGCTGTTGTTGCTAAGAAACTGCTATTGAATCTGATAGAACAAATCCAAAAACCTTGAATATGAATCGTTTGAAGATCAGAAAAACAATCACTCTGGTATTGCTGATGGGGCTTTTCAGTCCCGTTCTCCTGTCTGCACAGGACAAGATCAAACATTACCGCAGGGCGCCTGATGTTCTGCCAGGGACCTTGCCTGAGATGCGGACCCCTTGTTTCTGGATCGACAGGACCAAACATCCCGACAAGGTCATGCTGACCCTGGATGAGATCCGGAAGATGAATATTGCCTACAAGGTGAGGATGAAGGATCTGGCGGCACTTGAACATGAGCTGGGAACTGACGTTGAGAAGCAGATGCAAAGCTGGACCGGACTGCTGGCTATAGCGCCTGATCTGGTTTCACTTTCAAGGGCTGAACTGGTTTCCTCTGTCAGTGAGATGGTGCTGGCCCAGGTTAAGCAGATGAGGAAAGGGGCCTATGGCAATGTATTGGGCATCCAGCTTGCGGATTGGGAACTGGATGCATTTGAAAAGGAGATGGCTTTCGACAGGATCGCTGATTTGAAAGGGATCCGTCACGGGATAACGGTCCAGAGCTGCAGGATCAGGGTGGTCCCGACCCTGCGGCCGGAGCATGTGGGCATCGGCGATAACGGCCGTGCGCGCTGGGACATGTTCAACCTGGATGTGATACCCATAGCCAGCAAGGTGCAGGTGCTGCACCCATCGGCCAGCGGGGCATACCTGCTTGTCCTGACTGACAGGGGTTACGGATGGATCAGGTCAGAGCTTATCGCACTGGCTGGAGAAACTGAAATATCTGATTACAGCCTGGACAATGATATGATTGTCTGCACAGGCGAAAAGGTTCCGTTCTATTCAGATGCCAGTTGTCAGATTGTTTCCGGATGGCTCAGGATGGGAGACAAGGTGTCTTATTCGGATAAGGGTGGGCAGGTCAGAGTGCAGGTACCCTTCCGGAAGATGAATGGTACACTGAGCATTGAACAGGCCTGGCTGAAGAGAGATGCCGATGTGAGCAAGGGATTTTTGCCCTATACACAAAGCAACATCGTCCACCAGGCATTTAAACTCATGGACCTTGTTTATGATTACACTGGTGGCTGGATGGGAAGGAACCATGTGACCATCCTGAGGGACTTGTTCGCATGCTTTGGATTTGAGCTTCCGGGGAACGGTGTACTGTTGCAGGCCTATAATTATGCAGGAAGTATTCAGCCGGAGATCGGACAGGAGGAGCAGTACCAGGCCATGATGGAGAATGAGCCCTTTGTAACCATCCAGGTCACCCGGGGGCATAGCCAATTGTACCTGGGTAAATACGAAGATACTCCATACGTTTTTGACACCCATGGGTATGCATATACGGGTGAAGATGAAAATGAGTACGTGATCAGGCGAAGCTGTATATATACCCCGGAACTTCCGTCCTATATGCTGAAGTCCGAACTCACATTTGTAAAACTAAGATAACCCTGATGAAATGAAAGGGAAGCTGGGAAGATTAAGGGAATGGATGAAGGATCGCCGCCTTCCTTCCAGGGTGACATTTTATATTTTGGGAATTGGATCAACCCTGTGGTTTTTGATCAGGGTGATCCCGAAACCATCCCGCGCAGGCTATCCCTGCATGCGGGTGGCGGCCCCCTTCATGTCAGCGTTTGTCATGTACCTTCTTTCTCTGGGTGGCATTGTCCTGGCTCTGCGTAAAGCTAAGCGAAACATGCTTCGCGCCAGGTACATGGCAGCTGCATCTTTTGTTCTTGTGGCGTTGATTGGGGTGGCTTTTGCTTTCATCCAGAGCAGTCAGGACGCTTCCGCCCTGGCTAAGCAGTCAACAGGTCCCGATGATGGTCCCAACCAGCCCATGGGAGAAGCTGTGGGCACACATCCAGGAAGGGTGGTTTGGGCCTGGGATCCAAAAGCGACGGATGAGAATTGCCATGGATATTATTTCAATCCCTTGTATACAGATCAGGAGGTGGTCAGCAGGATGTTTACCGAATCGGTGAAGAAGCTGGCTGGGGAATCGCAGATCCCGGAGGCCTGGGAGGCCATATTCAGGAGTTTCAATAAGAGGAAGCATCAGGTCGAAAGGGGATATACTTCTGGTGAAAAGATCTTTATCAAGATCAACATGACCTCAGGTAGGGGCAAAATAAGGGAAGAGAACAGAAGGAATGGGAATTATGATGTACTCTCCAGGGCAAAACTGGATGGCCTGCCCTCCAGGACATGTGAAACAACTCCTTACGTTGCTTTGGAGTTACTTCATCACCTGGTAAACCATTGTGGAATCGATCAGTCAGATATTGCCATTGGGGACCCACAGAATCCGACATTGGGGCACAATTATGATGCATGGGCTGCCGAATTCCCGGATGTGGTATATATTGATAAAATGTTCGGGACCCATGGCCGGACCCTGATCAAACCATCTTCGGAAGATGTTTTGTTTTATTCCGACAAGATTAACTCGGACAAACTATACGACATCCATGAAAATGCCGATTACATGATCAACCTGGCCAATTTCAAGCCCCACGGGCGTGCAGGGCTTACCCTGACGGCAAAGAATCATTTTGGTTCACAGGCAAGGCAGAGTGCGAACCACTTGCATTATTCACTGGTAGCACCGATGATTTCGGGTGTTCCTACCAATAGCGGATACCACAAATACCGGGTATTTGTGGATCTGATGGGAAGCAAATACCTGGGAAGGAACACTTTGCTATTTGTGGTGGATGGATTGTATGCAGGCGGATCCGGTGAAGGAGGGCCACCTGTCAAATACTTTATGGCACCCTTTCACAACGACTGGTGCAATTCGATCTTCATGTCGGAAGACCAGGTGGCGCTTGAATCGGTCTGTTATGATTTCCTCAGGACCGAATGGAACGGGATCAACAAACATAGCCCCACAAACAACAGATACGAAACCATGCCCAATGTAAATGGAGTGGATGACTACCTGCACCAGGCGGCAGACCAAGCCAACTGGCCGGAAGGAATCATTTATGATCCGGATAACAGCGGCAAATCCATCCCCAGCCTGGGGATTCATGAACACTGGAATGATCCGGGCAGGAAACAGTACTCACGTAACCTGGGCAAAAATTACGGGATCGAACTGGTAGGAATCCCCTCTAAAATTGTCGGGCTCAGGGCAGCCAGGATGGCCGCAAAAAAACGTCCTGTAGAAACCGGACTTGTGGTAGAAGAACCTGTTGCAGCAGCTGTTGTTGCAGGTGCTGATTTTGATAGCAATGAATCGAAATTCACAACGCTGGAGAAGCGGTCATTCAGGCGGCCACCTTTTGCAAAGGAGTTCTATTCGGGCTTTATCGATGAGGATGATTGCAAATGGTTTTTATCAGATCAGGGAATTGCCTTCAGCCGGTTCTCCTACTTTGACAGGATTATTGAAGCACCGGAAATAGGACTGAGACAATTTGCCCTGCAGTCTTCTCCAGAGGGTTCAAAAGTCTGGTTCGCTTCCCCAAATGGCGTGATTGAATCGGAAATGCCCTATTCTCCTGATTCTGCTGTAAAGGTTTATAATACAGAGAATTCATCCATTCTGGGGGATAGTGTGATTGCTATAGTAACTGTCCCCAATGACCTCCAATGGTTTGGTACAGAGGAGGGTGTTTCCGCCCTGTTCCAGGATTCATGGCTCAATCCTTCCTATGATGATCAATATCCGGAGGGTTTTTTTGAGTTTTTCCCCATCACTACCATGGCGGCCAATCCAGGAGGGGATACACTTTTTGTGGCCACAATGGGAGCCGGGGTCGGAAGGTTTTCAAGGAATGATGTGGATGGCATATCGGGAGCTTCCCCCTATGCACAGTGGGGCCCCTGTGTACTTCCTTCTGACAATGTGATCAGTGTCTGTGTTGATGGGGACCTGCAATGGTATGGTACGGATGCCGGACTGGCCAGGCATGAAGGATATGATTATATGGAAGGGTGGACAGCCTTTACCACAGAGGATGGCCTGGTGGATAACTTCGTACAGACCATCGCCATGGACTGTACCGGTAAACTATGGGTGGGGACCCGTGGAGGGATCTCTGTACTCGATGGCTCGGAGTGGATCAACTACACCACCAGGGATGGATTGCTAAGCAACAATATCCTGAGTATTGTATGTGATAAAACCGGGGATGTATATATTGGATCCGATAAGGGCTTTATGGTATACAATCATGGGGCATTGATCTGTTTCCAGTAAACAAGTAGAGACAAAAATCAAATGACAAAGAATTTTTTTCTAGAAGTTGTGCTTGTAGGGGTATTGTTATCCACTTTTTCCTGTAGCAGCACCGGTGATAATCAAATCAACAGAAACCCCAATATCCTGATCTTCATTGCAGATGATGCGGGAGTCAATGATGTGGGTTACAATGGATCGGAGATATCGACACCGAACATTGATCGTCTGGCACAGGAAGGAGTTATTCTCGGTCAGCATTATGTCTACCAGTTCTGTTCACCCACCAGGGCTGCATTGCTCACCGGACGTCCCCCGTCCCGTTTTGGGATCCTGGGGCCCTTACAGTCTGACTCGAAAACAAGATTTGCCGAAGGTACCCTGATGCTCTCATCTGTGTTAAAGAAGGCGGGTTATGAAACCTGTCTTGACGGGAAATGGCATTTGGGCATGACGCCCGATCAGTATCCCCATCATTTCGGATTTGATCATACCTATGGCTATGTGGGTCCGTGGATTGACTCCTATACCCATCTGGTGGGAAATTTTCGGGGAGATGGCAGCGGGATCCGGCAGTGGCACCGCAACGGAGAATTGTTCGAAGAACATGGTCATGTCACGGATCTGATTACAGCTGAAGCTATCGATTTTATCACAACCAGGCGCGATAAGTCCAAACCCTTTTTCCTCTATGTGGCCTACAGCGCACCGCATGTTCCCTGCCAGGAGCCAAAAAAGTATACAAATCCATATGAGGGTGTGATTGAAAACAATTCCCGGCTTTTCTTTGCTGCATCCATGACACACCTGGATGAGAGTATGGGTGAAATTGTAGGAACCTTGAAGGAAGAGGGGATCGAGAACAACACCCTGGTCATCTTTATGAGTGATAATGGTGGGCAGAAAGGAGCAGATTTTGGTGCCACCGGGTCAGGTTGGCTGATCCCTCCCGATGAGTATAATATGGCTTATGCCTTGTCGGATCAGCTGGGTGATAATGCGCCACTTCGTGCCTGGAAAGGTACTGTTTATGAAGGGGGGATCAGGGTGCCTGCTTTTGTAAGTTGGCCTGGCCATTTGAAACCTGCTAGAATTGAGGAACCTGTCCATGTGTGCGACTGGTTGCCAACACTTGCCGGATTAGCCGGCATTGGGGTTCCCGGTGAAATGAATGCAGAAGGCATGGATGTTCTTCCCATTCTGCAGGGAAGGGAACTGGGAACTCCCCGATATTTATATTGGAGAGGTTTTCGGCAGCAGGCAGTACGAAAGGGTCCTTGGAAGTTGATCCACTCTGTAAAAAACAATGAACCCGGTGAAGGCACGTATGAACTCTTCAACCTTGACCTGGATCCTAATGAAAAAGTGAACCTGGCCGAGAGGTATCCTGAAATGGTGAGTGAGTTTTCTGCGGAAATCGAAAGAAACATGAAGATGGATTTAGAACCTGAATAGCATTTAGCATTTTGCAAGGAGAAGGATTTAAAATGCATTTGCCAGGATCAACTAATAAACTCTCAAACCCTTTGTATCTCAATTTTCTTACCTACAAGGTCCAGGTTCTCCCGGATCATCTCCTCGTCCGTGAAGTCAGAAATCACGCCTGCGATGTATGGATTCTGAAGGTTGAAAAGGTAGGCTTTATGCATGATCTTATGGTCTCCCGGCACAGCACGGTTCAGCTTTTCAATCCGCCACTCGGGTACAGCGTCATCTGAACTATCCCTTGAAACGACCGGTCTTGCTCCTTTCATGCTGATTATCCCCATACCCGACGCGGCTGCTTTCCTTAATGCCATGTTCACTGTGGGGTAGTTGAAAATATTAATGGCAGGCATGGCCATGTCATAATGTCCCAGTTCAGCTGCTCTCAACAGATTGTTCTGAACATCACTGTGCAGGGATACGCCCAGGAAGCGGGCTTTCCCCATTTGCTTCATTTCTTGGAAGACCTCATGTATGGTTTCATCCTCCAGTTCTTCAGGCAAGCGTACCCCATGGGGGCAGTGCAGTATGTCAACATGGTCCGTGCCAAGGCGATCCAGGCTTTCATCCAGGGTCCTGTGCATGGCTTCTTTGATTTTCACTTTCCACTCATTTCGGTATCCGTATTCCTTCCTTACAAGGTAATTAAGATAAGCATCGGACAATTGTTTCTCCTGGGAACCAAAATAATTAAAATGATAGCCTGGTTCCAATACACCACGCTCGCGGATCAGCTCCCCGGTTTTCGCTATCAATTCATTCTGTTTAGCTGATGGAAGTCCCTTATAAATATCCTGGCACAGCTGGTAGAGTTCCGAAAAATAGGCACTGAGCTTTGTGGAGATAAACAGCTTGTCCCTTCCCACTTGTTTCAGTAATTCACCCACTCCTTTCTCGGACTCACCATTCCCATAATACCATGCCGTATCTACATAATTCACTCCTCTGTCCAGCGCTGATTTTACGAACTGGTAGTTTGTGGGACTGAGCCTTCCGCCGCCGATCACCATGGCTGAGACCATCAGCCCGGTGTCGCCCAGCCGCCGGTATTCCATTCCTTCCTGCCTGTTCCTCCATTCCATTTCGCGGATGTTTCGCTTAGTTCTGGCAGGATTCCCAGCCTCAGCTTTCAGTTTGCCCGTACTCACCGCAGCAACGGCAAGGGCAATGCCTTTCATAAAGTTCCTTCGGCTATTCATAAAATTTGTATTTTACATTTTTAGCTCACCTAAATATTCAGGTAAATATACAAAAAACCGTTCCTAAGACCCATTCGCTATAATTGCCTCCATTCTGCAAATTCCTCATCGCTCATTGAATTGGCTTCAGGATAAGATTCAGTTCTAATCAAATAATTATATGGATGTAAATTCCAAAGGGTTAATTTGTTAAACCGGTTTTCCACCATCATATCTAAAAACAATTCCCAAAACATGGTATCTCTGCATGTTTCGTAATGTTGCTGAAGTGCTTCGCTCCTTCGGTACGATGACCAGGGTCAATTAAATTTTAATGCCCTGAAAGAATTATGAGGTGCTTCATCAATGTTTGGAATCTCCACTTTTCCTTCTGATAAATAGCGTTCCACATCTTGTAAGCCATAAACCAGACCGGCAGCCCCTCCACCAATTAAATCTATATTTTTACCGTTTTGTCTGATATTATAAGCCTCTTCAGAAACCAGATTGGAGTCAATTTTTCCTGTAATAATTAAATCCGGATTACTTGTACTTACTTGATAATTTGATTCTTTAGCCTTCTGACTAAACTTTCCATGGGCTAACTGGACTGGCTTTTTATCACTGCTGATTTGTAATTCAACCTTAACTTTGTTGCTGCAGGAGCTTGCAACAATTATCAAGGTAAATAAAATGAAAGATCTAATTATTCTATACATTGCTGTTTAAATTTTGCTTTTTCAACCATTCGTCTGCAGCTTCTTCGTGCAAGTAAATCCCATAACTGTCGAAGCTGTTCCAACCCAATGGCGGAGTTTGGGCTAGTTTTTCAGGGTGAAATAAGGTAGGCGTTCTAAAGGCACCCCAATTTCAATTGATTTACCGCCTCTATAAGTTTTTCCATCATCAGCAATCCATTTTCCTTTTGGTAAAACAACACTTCGCGAACGGACACCTTTATCTACTACAGGTGCTACCAAAATAGTATTACCCAACATAAACTGATCTTTTATAGTTTCGTAGCCTGAATCGGGGTAAGCCAAAGCCATTGGTTTTACAATGGGCTCTCCTGTTTGTGAAGCTTCTTTTGCCAGGTCTAAAATCATTGACCCCATTTTTTCATGCAGTTTTGCCATACTCAGGCAAATGGCCTCATTCTCTTCTGACAATACACGCCAGGGTGCAACAGAAAATTGCATCATGGGCATTAAAGCATGTACCTGTGCAGAACGAACAACTAATTCTTCATCAATTGAAGAAGCATTCAGGAAAGAACGATATTCTCCTCCTCCAATCATATCGGGGCAGGTATAGGTGTATCCCATCATACTTTGAGACAAGAGGTCGGGAATCAGCTTTTTAATATCTTCCCATCTGTGGCCTTTATCCCTAAGCCGTTGTGCTAATGGCAGGCCAGCCATTTTCCATGAAGCCCTGTACTCGTTTAATGGATAATGTAACCCTAGTTCGGCAAAATAGGTGGTATGGTCGTTCGGGCTTCCCGATTTGAATGACACTACATCGTTGGTATAAAACTTTGCATCGCCAGCATCGAATTTAAAGCCATCAACACCATATTCGTTTACCAAATCGTCGAGTCTATCCTTAAACCACTTTTGTGCTTTTGGATTACTTAAATCTAAGCAGGCACTGGCACCATTCCACCATCGAATAATTGCAGCTTTGTTTTTGGTATTTGCCCAAAGTATATCCTGCGTTTTTTGAGGATCGAGTATTAACATGCCTTCCTGGGCCAGGTAACGAAAAACTTCAGAGTCGGGACTAATAAACGGACAAACCCAAAGCATAACCTGAAAACCCATATCATGAAGTTTTTTCATCATTCCTTTCGGGTCATTAAATTTACGCGGTGAAAATTCCCAAACTCCGTAATCTTCCTGCCAATTATCATCAATCATTAAAACTCCGGGTGGGTAGCCATTGTCGATAATAGATTGAGCGTATTCCAAAATATCGACCTCGTTTTGATCGTACATCAGCTCTATCCAGGTGTTGTACTGTGGATGAGTGAAGAGAAGTTCTTCGGGAATTTCCCCATTGGAAGGGAAGAAGGTACTACTGACATAACTATAAGCATCTCGCAAGTTTTCACCGGCTGTTCCGGATATAATTTCCCCATCTCGGGTGCTAACAATTATTTGCCCTTTGTTAAACGAATATTTAATGGGTTGTTCACTCCAGATATAACGTCCTTTACTGGATAAAAGCAGTGGTTGAGCCTGGTTGCCTTTATTATCGCCCCAAAGATCGTGAGTTGCTACACTTGTGGAATTGTATGGCGTTTGGTGACCTATAGAACTTAAACCACCCCACCAATATTCTCCGGCGATTACTTCCAGTTCAATTTTATCTCCTTTTTGGGCAAATGCCTGAAAAGCAAACATTAATACCGTTATAACTAAAATGTGTTTTTTCATACGTAAATATGTTTGTTAATCTTCTTAATATCAATAATATAATTTATCAGTTAAGGGAATGAAATTTTCATACTCATGCTCAAGGCAATACTCTTTGGTGTTGCCTCTTGCAAAGGAAAGTTCAACCGCTTTTTGCTTGAACTCCCGATCATAACTCTGTCTTTCTTTAATCATCATGGCAATTTACTACTTTTAGTAGCTTAACTTGCCGTCCAGTTTATCGGGGTACATCCAGATCAGTAGATCTATCTTATTTCATTCTTAATTAAACATGACTAACAAATATATTCAGATCCAAACGAATTCAAGTGTTCATTTATTCCAATTAGGGAGTAAAAATATGTACTTCTGGATAGGGATACCCAATGCAGAACCTGCATATTAACAGAGTAGCGATCGTAAGATGTAAAAAAGAAAGCTTTATCTTGTCAAATTATAAAGTGTGTAAAATACGAAACTCATAATACACCTTAATTAATGTACAGATACAATCTCATTGTCAGTTTGCTAATCATTATATTATCAGCCTCTTGTAAGCCAAATGTTTCCGGAGAAAAGGAGTTGTCAAAACCAAATATCATTTACATCATGGCCGATGATCTGGGGTACGGAGATGTGGGATTCAATGGCCAATCAAAGTTCAAAACTCCAAATATAGACAGATTGGCTGCCGAAGGAATGGTATTTACACAACACTATTCCGGCTCAACAGTTTGCGCCCCCTCGAGGTCGACCCTGATGACCGGTTTGCACACCGGACATACACCAATCAGGGGGAACCAAGAGGTTCAACCCGAAGGACAGTATCCCATGCCGGAGAAGACCTATACCCTGACGGAAATGTTGAAAGGTGCAGGTTATAAAACAGGAGTTTTTGGCAAGTGGGGACTGGGTTATCCCGGTTCTGAGGGTGATCCGAACATGCAGGGAGTGGATGAGTTTTTTGGCTATAACTGTCAGCGACTTGCTCATCACTACTACCCTTATTACCTGTGGCATAACCAGGAAAAAGTACCTCTGGATGGAAACACAGGCCACAGACAGGAAGATTACGCAACAGACCTCATTCATGCAAAGGCGCTTAACTTCATTGAGGAAAATAAGGATTGCCCTTTTTTCCTATTCTATGCCTCCCCAATTCCCCATGCCGAGTTGCTCATGCCCCAGGAAAAAATTGATGCATTTAAAGGGAAATTCCTGCCAGAAAAGCAATACCAGGGAGAAGACGATGGAGAGATGTACCGTATCGGACCCTACGGTTCCCAGGAACAGTGTCATGCAGCTTTTGCTGCCATGGTGACAGAATTAGACCAGCAGGTGGGTGATCTCCTTGCAATGCTGGAGGAATTGGGAATTGCTGAAAATACGCTTCTGATTTTCACTTCCGATAATGGACCCCATCAGGAAGGAGGAGCCGATCCTGACTACTTTAACAGCAATGGTATCTATAGGGGATACAAGCGGGATCTGTATGAAGGCGGTATCCATGTACCCATGATTGCCAGGTGGCCGGCCCAGGTTGAACCGGGGACTGAAAACAGCCATATTTCGGCTTTTTGGGATGTGATGCCCACCATGGCTGAGATTGCAGGGATCAGCATTAGCGACACACTGGATGGTATATCTTTTCTTCCAACACTTCTAGGAGAGGGCAAACAGGCGGTTCATGACTATCTCTACTGGGAATTCCACGAAAAAGGGGGGCGCATAGCTGCCAGGAAGGGCAAATGGAAAGGAGTCAGGTACAATGTTCAGAACGATCCCGGTGGAGCCCTTGAACTTTATGATTTAAGTCTGGATCCGGGTGAAACTGACAATGTGGCTTCTGATTATTCGGATGTCGTAGAAGATTTGATAGGTATTATGGAAAGTGCCAGGACGGATTCGGATGTATTCAGGTTTAACGCCTCCACCTATCTGGATGTTGAGTAAAAAGGACAAAATATGTTTTTGAAGAAATTATTTATAATCCCCCTGCTGCTACTGGTGGTGTCCTGTCAGTCGGACGAACCTTCCTCTCCACGGCTTAGGATTCCGTTGGATTTTGAATGGAGCTTTAACCTGGGTGATATCAAGGGAGCAGAGAATGAGGATTTCGATGATTCATCCTGGAGGACACTGAATGTGCCTCATGATTGGAGTATTGAAGGAAGCTACGATGAGTCAAATCCAGCGGGTATTGCCGGAGCATTTCTGCCTGCGGGCATAGGCTGGTACCGTAAACAAATTGTCATCAATAAATTAAGGGAGGGAGAAAATTATTTCGTCGAGTTCGACGGGGTATATATGAATAGCGATGTATGGATCAATGGAGTGCATTTGGGGACAAGGCCAAATGGTTATATCAGTTTCAGCTACAATCTGACACCCCATCTGAGAAGTGGAATAAACGTACTGGCGGTCAGGGTGGATCATTCAAAGGTACCAAGCGGAAGATGGTATACTGGATCAGGGATATACCGCCATGTATGGCTGACAAAAACAAAAAATGTATACATCCCGCAATGGGGCACCAGGGTAGAGACAGCGATATCGGATAAAAACAATGCAGAAATAAGCCTGGAAATCCAATTGGACAACCTTAGCGGCGCATCTCAGAACGTCCTGATTGAGAGCATTCTTACTGATCGGAAGGGAAATCTGATTAGCAAGGATGAAAGTGAGCTTGAGTTGGGTGATAATGCTCAGTTAACGCAGCGCTTTCAGGTAATTGATCCGGATCTCTGGTCGCCTGATCACCCCCACATGTATAACATAAAGACGAAGGTCAGTTCAAACGGAAAATTGTTTGATCAGTATGAGACTCCCATGGGCATCCGCTCCATTGAACTAAGGGGAGGTGAGGGTTTCTTCCTGAATGGTGAAGCAATCAAGTTCAAGGGACTCTGTAATCATCACGATGCCGGACCGGTGGGATCGGCTGTTCCGGATGATGTACTTTATCGGCGCCTTAAATTACTGAAGGAGATGGGATGTAACGCCTTGAGAACGACGCATAATCCTTTTTCTCCTGAGTTTTACACCATGTGTGATACCATGGGTTTTATGGTTATGAATGAAGCTTTTGATGGTTGGTGGGACGCAAAGGCAGCTTTTGACTACGGGAATTATTTCGCAGAGTGGTGGCAACGTGATCTCACCGATTTCATCGAAAGAGACCGCAACCATCCTTCAGTAGTTATATGGAGTGTTGGCAATGAAGTCCATGGATTTACCGACGACCAACAAAAGGAAATCGTTGAATTCGTCAAAAAGCTTGATCATTCGCGTCCGGTTACTCAGGGCCGCGGCTACAGGGCACCACATATTGATATTGCAGGATTTAACGGGCATGGAGAATTCAGGGGAAGCCTGGAGAAATATCACAGGGATCATCCGGACAAAGGAATTATCGGAACAGAAATTACACATACATTACAAACCCGGGGAGTTTACCGTACAAAGACCTGGTACCGCACCAGGGATAATCCTGCCCCATGGGAGAGCCCCGAGCAGTTTAGTGGTATTGAAGCCCGGGTTTATAAAATTCCCGATTTATCCGAAGAGGAAGTTTTCTCAGGGATTAATCCAAAGTACCAATCGTCCTACGACAACTCCATTGTACGGATCGGAATTCGCGATAGCTGGAAACAGGTAGAGGATCATGATTATTATCTTGGAAATTTCCGGTGGACCGGCTTCGACTACCTTGGAGAATCTTTCGGCTGGCCGGCACGAACAGCTAATTTCGGCATTATTGATCTGGCAGGCTTTCCAAAGGATCATTATTACCTCTACCAGAGTTTGTGGAGCGAAAACCCCATGGTTCACATGCTGCCCCACTGGACACATCCGGGGAAAGAAGGAGTAAAGATTCCTGTGGTTGTTTATACCAACTGCCAATCGGCCGAGTTATTCCTGAATAGCAGGACTCTTGGAGAGCAGCAAATGGGAGATGATAATCAACTGGTGTGGATGGTACCCTATGAAGCTGGCGAACTCACGGTGCTTGCTAAAAACGGCGGACAGGAGATTTGTAGACAATCATATACTACGGCTGGTGAGGCAAGCAGGATAGAACTTCTGGCTGACAGGATATCCATACAGAACAATCAATGCGACGTGGTACATGTTGAGGCACAGGTTAAAGACGAAAATGGTGTTTTACTTCCAGATGCCAATCATTTGATTGAATTTGAAATCAGTGGTCCGGCAAAATTATTGGGTGTTGAAAATGGAGACATACTGGATTTAGCTCCCCATAAGGTGAATCACCGAAAGGCTTTCAAGGGTAAATGCTTGCTACTTATTCAATCCACGGGGAAACCGGGTGTTATTGAGATAAAGGCAATATCGAATCAACTTAAATCAGGCGGGGTAACGATTGTTTTAGAATAGAAATGAATGGGAAGACATTTGTAATACTGATAGTAACATTATTCGTTGCGACTAATTCACAAGCTCAGGACGAAAAAAGGAAACCAAATTTTATTATTATCCTTGCCGACGATCTTGGGTATGGTGATGTGGGATTTACAGGGAGCACTCAAATAGAAACTCCTCATATCGATGCATTGGCAGAACAGGGCATCGTGTTCACACAGGGCTACGTTTCAGCACCTGTTTGCGGACCTTCCCGTGCCGGATTAATAACGGGGCGCAACCAGGTTAATTTCGGCTTTGACAACAATCCGATTGTTGATTTACCACAGTTTGATGAGAACTATGTGGGTCTGCCCGTCCAAGAAAAAACGATGGCTGATCGCCTGGCTGACCTGGGGTATGTCAATGGCCTGATTGGTAAATGGCATCTGGGTGAGGCAGAGCATTTCCATCCAACAAAAAGAGGCTTTCATGAATTCTGGGGTTACCTGGGGGGAGGACATGACTATTTCCCGGCAGAACCTGATGGCAAGGCTTACCACCGCGAGATTATCTGCAATTATAAAGAGCCGCAGGCCATTACCTACATCACCGATGACAAGGGGGATGAGTGCGTTGAATTTGTACGTCGACATAAGGACGAAGCATTTTTTCTGTACGCCTGTTTCAATGCTCCACATACTCCTTTGCAGGCCACCGATGAGGACCTCGAATTGTATGCTCATGTTCCGGAAATCAAACGGCGTACTTACTGCGCCATGGTGCATCGTTTAGATGTGAATGTAGGCAGGATTGTAGATGAGCTGAAAGCCCAGAAGCTATATGAGAATACGCTTATTGTTTTTCTAAGCGACAATGGAGGACCTGTTTCCGGGAATACACCCTGGACACTCAACGCTCCCCTTCGGGGTTCAAAAGGTATTCTTCTCGAAGGTGGTATCCGAGTGCCGTTTACCATGACATGGCCAAAAGAAATTAAAGCCGGATCAACTTACGACAAACCTGTTTCTTCGCTTGACCTTACACCCACATTTGTAGCTTTGGCCGGTGGAACAATCTCTCACGCAGACCCTATGGATGGTGTCAATTTATTCCCTTTCCTTAAGGAGAAAAATCCAGGATCACCCCATCCGGAAATGCTTTGGCGCTTTACCATCAGTGCAAGTATACGCGAAGGTGACTGGAAACTGGTGCGATTACCCGATCGCCTGCCCATGTTATATAATTTAAGAGACGACATTGCAGAGCAGAACAATGTGGCCGATCAACACCGGGAAAAGGTAGAGGCTATGTTAAAAGTGTTGGGCGATTGGGATGTTTCCTGTCCCCAGGTACTCTACCTGGAAGGCAATCGATGGAGGCGAAACCAGGTCGATTTGTATAACCGGAAATATCAACTGGTACAGCCTGAAGGTCATTATCAGGAGAAATAAAAAGTCTTTGAAAGATGAAAAAGCAGTTTTTGGCACTGGTTCTTTTATCCATTTTATCCATTTCCTGTAACAGGGAACCAGAGAAAATGAGTCCGAACCTGATCGTCATTATGACCGATGATCTGGGCTATGCAGATGTGGGTTTCAATGGATGTGCCGATATTCCAACACCCCATATTGATCGCATTGCAAACAATGGAATCAAATTTACCAATGGATATGTGACCTACTCTGTTTGCAGTCCCAGCAGGGCAGGGTTTATCACCGGACGCTACGGTCAGCGTTTTGGATATGAGCGAAATGCACAATATCAGCCTGGTGATTCCCTTATGGGACTACCTCAGGATGAAGCAACTCTGGCTGAGGCCCTTTCTCATTGTGGTTATAGGTCCGGCATTATTGGCAAATGGCACCTGGGTGCGCATATTTCAAATCATCCCCTGAACCGGGGTTTTGTTGAATTTTTCGGTCATCTGGGTGGGGGACACTCCTATTTTCCTGAAAATCTGACCATAAAGGATAGCTATTCGATCAGTACGGAAAAAGAGAGTTACAGAACCCATATCCTGCATAATCATGAGCCCGTTAAGACCACCAGGTATCTGACCGATGAGTTTTCGGATCAGGCCATTCGCTTTGTGGAAAGGTATCAAGAGGAACCCTTCTTCCTGTTTCTTTCGTACAATGCTCCACACGGCCCCCTGGAGGCAACGGATAAGTACCTGTCCCGTTTTCCGAATATTGAAAACAAGAGACGAAGAACCTATGCTGCCATGGTAAGTGCGGTAGACGACGGTGTAGGTAACTTACTGGATAAGTTGGAAGAGCTGGATCTTGAAAACAACACCCTGGTGGTATTTTTGTCAGACAACGGAGGGCCGGAGACTAAAAACGGGTCGGACAACGGCGAACTCCGGGAAGGCAAGGGTTCAGTTTATGAAGGAGGGTTTCATGTCCCGTTTGCCATGCAATGGAAAGGAGTGATATCTCCGGGAATTTATGAGCATCCTGTTTCGTCTCTTGATATTTTCGCAACTATTACAGCACTGAACCATGTTCCGTCAGATCCGGGAAAGCCTCTGGATGGTGTCAATCTGATCCCATTCCTGTCAGGGGAGGATACTTCCATGCCCCATGAGGCCATCTATTTAAGAAAATACGACGATAAAAAATTTGCCGTGCGAGTGGGGGATTATAAGATCGTTACCATGAATAACGCAGACAAGAAGGAATTATATAACCTGAAAGATGATATTGGTGAGACAGTAAATCTGGCCAAGAGTTACCCTTTAAAACTTGATGAAATGGATTCCATCAGAAAGTCTTGGAATGAGGAGCTGATTGACCCTGTTTTTTTAGGACTTATACACAGAGATACCTGGGGATGGAAAAAAAGGGAGAATGAAATTTATGAAGTGAAATAATATCCTTAAGAAAAATAGCCCGAAAGATGAAGAATATATTTGTATCGCTCTTTCTGTTGATTACCTGCAGTGTATTTGCACAGACAGAATTATTAAGTGAGAAAATTACCACCCTCAAAAAATACGACAAAGATCATTTATTGCGTATAGCCCTGCCCATAGGCGGTATTGGAACCGGGACGGTATCACTGGGAGGCTCCGGAGAATTAAGGGATTGGGAAGTAATGAATGTCCCGGCAAAGGGATATAGTACGGTTACCACAGGCAATGATGCCCCATTCTTTGCTATTTATACACGGAAGAAAAATGATGCCCCAAATACGAAAGCACTTCTGGGCCCCATTCATTATGCCGACTATCAGCACTACGAAGGAAGATCCGTTGATCATCATGGCTTACCTCGTTTCAGAAATGCTTCTTTTGAATCCACCTACCCCTTTGGTATTGTAAACCTATCCGACAAAACCATGCCTGTGAAGGTAAAAGTGATAGGATACAATCCCTTTATACCGGGTGACACAGATGCCTCGGGGATTCCAATAGCCATTTTAAAATATGAGGTGGAGAATATGAGTGAGGCGGAGCTTGAAGTCTCAATTTCGGGTAGTATCAGAAACTTTATTGGAAAAGACGGGAGTAAATATAAGTCTGATTGGAAGGGAGATTATATCCCCCTTGGAGCAGAAGAGAATATAAACGAATATAGATCCTCCGGAAAAATAAAGGGGATATATATGTACTCTGAAAAAGTGGACAAGGATGATGCCGCCTGGGGTACTTTTGCCATATCTACTCCAGCTATCGAAGAAGCAAATATCACGTACAGAACAAGTTCGGCCCAAAATTCATGGAGCAATGCTATCCTTGACTTCTGGGACGATTTCAGCACCGATGGTCTGTTAAGTGAAAAAGAGGTGCAAATAGATGATGATCCCATGGCTTCACTGGCTTTGCATAAAACCCTGAAAGCCGGTGAGACAAAGACCTTCACATTCTACCTTACCTGGCATTTCCCCAACCGTTATTCCTGGTCAAAAGAAAAGGTCCGAAACTACTACTCCATGCAATATGTCAATGCCTGGGATGTGATAGAGAAAGAGGCGGAACGCCTTCCCCGTTTAACAGAACAAACCCTCACTTTCGTAAATGCAATGCTTGGCAGTAGCTATCCCCATGTAATTAAAGAGGCGGCGTTGTTCAACCTCAGTACGCTGCGCTCCCAAACCGTTTTCCGTACTGAAGATGGAAAAATGTTCGGTTGGGAAGGTGTAATGGATCGCCATGGATCGTGCTTCGGGTCGTGTACCCATGTCTGGAATTATGAACAGGCCACCGCTTTTCTCTTTAATGATTTATCCAAAACCATGCGCGAGGTGGAATTCGGGTATGCACTAAATGAAAACGGGCATATGGGCTTCAGAACCAATCTTCCACTTGAAAAATCATCATCGGGCATTGAACTGGCTGCTGCCGACGGACAAATGGGAACCATAATGAAATTCTACAGGGATTGGCAATTATCCGGCGATTCAGATTTTTTAAAACAATACTGGCCAAAAATAAAGAGCACCCTGGCTTTCGCCTGGATAGAAAACGGTTGGGATGCCGATTTAGATGGTGTTATGGAAGGT
>Ga0164313_10001309_pt1 | contig 21933 bp, 16 predicted proteins | sample GuaBasSedimGuay4_FD_113735 | JGI IMG/M metagenome (GOLD analysis project Ga0164313, IMG submission 113735) | Subseafloor sediment microbial communities from Guaymas Basin, Gulf of California, Mexico - Guay4, Core 4569-4, 0-3 cm | ecosystem: Environmental > Aquatic > Marine > Hydrothermal vents... | reverse complement strand
TGTCAGGTGTAAGCTCACTATAAATGGCGGCGGCTTCTGCGGCGATCCGGGCCGATTCAAAGTTAATTTCATAAACAAACTCTTCTGCCTGGTAATCAGCCTGGGAGATGGTGGTGGAGTTGAGGGTATTGGTTTCAATTATATCTGAACCTGCCTCGAGATAAGCTTTATGGATCTCAGCGATCACATCTGGCCTGGTGAGTGAAAGCAAATCATTGTTGCCTTTCAGATCGCAGGGATGATTTCTGAAACGTTCTCCGCGATAGTCCGCTTCACTTAGTTTATAACGCTGGATCATGGTACCCATGGCCCCATCAAGCACAAGGACACGTTCCTTCAATAGGCTGGCAATCTCTTTCCCGCTTTTCTTTGTCATAATACCCCGAAATTACGCATTTTTACATAGAGCAGCACTAGGCGTCGAAGGCCTGTTCAAAATCGGAAATAATGTCGTCAATATGCTCTATGCCCACAGAAACGCGCAGGAGAGTGGGAAGGATACCTGCTGTACGCAGGGCCTCCTCGGGCAATTGCTGATGCGTAGTAGCAGCCGGCTGGATAATCAGCGTTTTCACATCGCCCACATTGGCCAGGTGACTTACCAGCTTTAAATTGTCCACCAGGCGGATGGCCTCTTCCTTTTTTCCTTTTAAAGTGAAGGAAAGTACCCCCCCGGCACCTCTCGGCAGGTATTTTTCCGCAAGTTTATGATGTGGACTATCTTCCAGACCGGGATAGTTAACCTGGTCCACTTTCGGGTGCTTCTGAAGCCAGAGAGCAAGAGCGAGGGTATTTTCCACATGCCTGTCAACCCGCAGAGAAAGTGTCTCCAGCCCCTGAATAAACAGGAAGGAATTGAATGGGCTTTGACTGGGACCCAGGTCACGTAGGCCTTCCACTCGGGCCTTGATTATAAAGGCTATGTTACCGAAGGAACTTTCACTGCCGAAGGTCTCCCAGAATTTTAATCCATGGTAGCCTTCACTGGGCTCTGTAAACTGGGGGAATTTCCCATTTCCCCAGTTGTAGTTTCCACTGTCAACTATCACTCCTCCAATGGAACTGCCATGTCCGCCTATCCACTTGGTGGCCGATTCCACCACGATAGCAGCTCCGTGCTCAATGGGTCTGAAAAGGTAACCTGCAGCAGCAAAGGTATTGTCAACCACGAGCGGGATATCATGTTTTTTAGCCAGGGCTGCGAACTTTTCAAAGTCGGGTATATTGAATCCGGGATTCCCAATGGTCTCCAGGTAGATTGCTTTGGTTTTATCATCAATCAGTTTTTCAAAATCATCCACCTCAAGCGAGTCAGCAAAACGAGCTTCCCAGTTATATTGCTTAAAAGTCACTTTGAACTGGTTGTAGGTTCCGCCATAGAGGAAGGGACTGCTCACGATGTTATCCCCCGATTGCAAGATGGTGCTAAAGGTGAGAAATTGTGCTGCATGTCCTGACGAAACGGCCAGGGCTGCCACACCACCTTCCAGAGCTGCGACGCGTTGTTCAAACACATCATTGGTGGGATTCATAATACGCGAATAAATGTTTCCAAACTCCTTCAGGGCAAAAAGATTTGCTCCGTGCTCGGAGTCGTTAAAGGTATAGGAGGTGGTCTGGTAAATGGGAACCGCCCGTGCATTGGTCGCTGAATCAGGGCTGTGTCCTGCATGAACCTGCAGGGTCTCAAAGTTCTTGTATGCTGTACTCATGATTATTGATTTTTAAGGCTGGAAATTTGAAAATTGGTGACATTACTAATAGGATAACAGTTATTGAGTTAATCTGCTAAAGTATTAACTTCCTACCCATTCCCATAGGCAGTAAAAGATAGAAAGAAGTTCTTATTTTCATGATTCTCTTTTATGTTATTATCTCCCTTGCGGGTTAGGTTGTGGCACCTTCGCCTGGTGGCGGGTTGCCAGGGGATCAGTGAGCCTAATCTCTTACCCCTTCTAAATAACAATCGCACTAAGCGAATTGATGGAGTAAATATATGCCTAAGCCAGACCACTGGCAAATGATCATGGCCCCGATTCTTCTTTTTATTTAGATCAGATTACGCGAAGTCGCATACAATCAGACACTTAGCTGTATGAGTAATTCAGATTAAAAAGAATATGTGAGTCCCAGTCCGAACAGCTCCTTGAACTGGACCTTCTCACTGAAGGTGTCGTATTCCCCATCGCCAGTGGTATCCTCTCCAAATTTGATATCATAATCATAGATCAGCTGGGTCAGCAAAGAGGCCGACAGGTAATCGTTCACCTTAAAGATTAGCCAAAGATCCCAGTTCACATCAATATATTGAGGATTGTCGAAGTAGTTTGAAAAGAGATCGATTTTGGTATCCAGGGTCACATTTTTCAGAATCTCCTTCTTAAATGTCATTTTAATATAAGCGCCTATTTCAGCTCTTGTTTTTTGATCGGGATCAAGTCCGAATGAGCCTGCTGCTGACAGATCATCATCCAATACAAAGGTGAATTTAGATGAGATAGGGGAGAGGAAGAGAGAAAACACTTCCGAAGGTTTGTAATCCAAACCCAGGGAGAAACTCAGGTATCCGGGCGACATAAAATTGGAAATCTTCATGCGGTCATCTTCACCAGGTCTATCATATCCTTCTTCATGGGTTTAGTCGAATTAATATTGTTGAGATCTTGTTTATCAAACTCACTTGTTCTCAGAGCTTTCAGCAAATATTTTAAATCGGTCCATATTCAACATGGTGTTGTGGACGAAGGCCCGTTTCATAAAGGGAACCATTAGCATCATGATCCCACTGAAGCGGAAATAGTTTTCAGTTCGCCAAAGGGTTAATCCCGGTTCCTTTTCCGTAAACCAGTTTTCAACTTCATTGTAAACACCACGCGCTTTATAGCTCATATGAAATTGTTCCGGGAGTTGTTTTGTTCTTATGGTTTCTGTCATCACCAGGTCTCCTTTTCTACCTTCATAGATCATCTCTGAGCGGGCACCCACCTCGCCCGGCTTACCTTCCAGATGGGTGAAGCTCTTGAGTCCCGGTTGCCACATGGACAGATTATCAGTACTATCGAAAAGTTCGAGGACCCTGCCTCGGGGAAGATTGATAAGGATTTCAGTGGTGTATTTCATGACGGCTTAAGTTCAAATGCAATAACAAATTTAGCTTTAAAAATGTTTGCACCCTATGTTTTAATCGTCTACCCGAATTTCCACCGATATTCAACCCGCTTTTCACCCGGAGCAAAATATGGATCGTAGATTTGATTAAAACCAAGGAACACAGTTTTGGAAAAAGAGGTAATTATTATCGGGGTGGTGTAGCCGGACTTTCATCAGGAATTTATGGACAGCTTAATGGCTACAGTACTGAAATACTGGAGATGCATTCCTTGCCCGGGGGACAATGTACGGCCTGGAAAAGAAAGGATTATACCTTCGATTATTGCATTCACTGGCTGGTGGGATCCTCCTCCGGGCCCTTTCATGACATCTGGAAGGAGACCGGCGCACTGGATGAGCATACCGAGATATGGGACCCCGACACCTTTGTGACAATGCGGATGCCCGATGGAGAGGATTTTATTGTCTATGCGGATGTCGATCGCTGGGAACAATATCTGATTGATTTCGCACCGGTAGACATCATACCCATTGCCAGGATGTGCAATGACATGCGGAAGATGTCTACCATGCATATGTTTGAAGATCCAGCTTTTCGGAGAGGTCTGCTGGATTATGCCCGATTTATGATAAATAGCGGACCTGCAGTTAGACTGTTCATGAAGTACGGCAAAATGCCCCTGGATAAGTACTTTAGAAAGCTTGGGTTTAAAAACCAGCTGCTTAAGGAGTGTCTCCTTTCAATTGCCGGGGGCATGGAGGATTTTTCTACTGTCGGATTCCTGTTTGTTTTACTCTGGTTTTCCCAGAAAAATGCAGGCTATCCCATTGGCGGGTCCATGCCTTTTACCATGCGTATGGCAGAGAGATACCGTTCGCTGGGCGGGATTTTTACAGGGAAATCCAGGGTGGAAAAGATCATCATAGATGGTAACAGGGCGGTGGGCGTCAGAATGATCGATGGCACCCTGAAATATGCTGATTACATTATTGGTGCCTGTGACCTGCATGCACTGATCTATGATATGCTGGATGGAAAGTATATTACTCCAAAGATTGAAAAGGCATTCGCAAAATGGCCCCTCTTTAAACCCATAGTCCAGGTTTCTTTCGGAATCTCTCGTCACATCGAAAGTGAGTTTCATACCTATCAGGTGATTGCACCAGGTGAAACCATTGGCCGAACCACTCTGGCTACAGGCTATGGTGTCTCCAATTACAATCATGACCCGGAGATCACCCCGGAGGGAAAATGTGTGATGAAAATGCTTTTTGATTCACCCATTGAATTGTGGGAAGACCTGAAAGAAGAGGAGTACAGCGCCGAGAAGCAAAAGATTGCTTCGGATGCCATGGAGAAGCTTGAAAAACTGTATCCCGATGTGAAGGGATGCATTGAGGTGGTAGATGTGGCCACTCCGCTCACAAATATCAGATATACAGGAGTCTGGAGAGGAGCATACGAAGGTTTCTTGCCCACCAGTAAAAATATGACCAAGACCCTGAGCAATAAGCTTAAGGGACTTGAGAACTTCTATATGGCTGGTCAGTGGCTCTTTCCCGGTGGTGGATTGCCTCCTTCTGCGCAATCGGGCAAATGGCTCTTTCAGGAGATTACTAAAAAAGATAATAAGAAATTCAGGGTGGAATAAGAGATGCTATTGTCGATTTTTATATTTTCGACAAATGGAAACCGGAGAGCTTTACAGCAAGCTGAAAGATGCTTATACCACAGAAAACCTGGGTTTGGTTTCGGGACGGATTATTGAGATGTTCAGGGATAAAAAGCATGATGCCCTGAGAGCCATGCAAAAGGTAGTGAATGAATATATCCCCTGCCATGAAGAAAAGGTCAATAAGATTTTTTCCCGTCTGATTATGCTCTACCATCCAGACCGGCTTCGTCAGAACCTGGTGCTCCTGGAAAAAGCCTATAAGGCGGATGACTTTGAATCCCTTTATTCCATGTCTCATATCCTGACAGTTCAGAATCTGGAACCCGGACATGTGGTTCTGAGTTCCGTATTTACCGAGGAGGATCTTGCTGAGGAGTTTGCTTGGGATGAAGGCGCCGATGGCTTCTCCTACTTTATGGCTGAAGAGGAGCTAGAACAGGATGAATATGAAGATTCGGGACTGGAACGGCGCAGCTTTCTTTCTGTGCTGAAACGAAGGGTCTATGGCAATCTCAATGTGGATTTTCCCATGTATCTGCTGGAGGATCTGGAGGAGATAGAGATGGCCGATTATGAGCTGGAAGATCTGGATGGAATCTCCGCATGCCACTATGCGCGGGCTGTGGATCTTTCCAATAACAATCTGACCGATATTAGTGAATTGGGCGAATTGCGCCAGGTGGAGCGGCTCTATCTTTCCAACAACCAGATCGGACTCATTGATGTGCTTAACATGCTAAGTGTTCTGCAGGTGCTGGATATCTCCTATAATGATGTGGATGATATTTCACCCCTGTTTGAGCTAAACTACCTGAGCTACCTGAATGTGATGGGAAACCGCATACCTGCCTGGCAACTGGAGAAGCTGCAGCTGAAGGGGGTTTCTATAGTGGCCTAGACGCTCCTCTTAGTATATGTTGGACTATTTCAGGGCCTGCTCCAGATCAGCTTTGAGATCTTCCACATCTTCAATGCCCACCGATAACCTGATCAGTTCCTCAGAGATACCTTCAGCCTTTCTTCCTTCCGGCCCCAGGTGTCGGTGCGAAGTGTGGGCCGGCGACGAGCAGATGGATTCCAGTCCACCCAGGCTCATGGAAGGTTTGATTAGTTTCAAACGTTTCTGAAAGGCAAGACCATCCTGCCCTTTTACTTCAAAAGAGAGCATTCCACCAAACCCGCTCATCTGTTTTGCAGCAATCTTATGCCCCATATGTCCGGGCAGACCTGGGTAGTTTACCTGCTTTACCGCCTGGTGTGTCTCCAGGAAATGGGCCAGCTCCATGGCATTGTCATTGATTCGCTCTACCCGCACATGGATGGTTTTCAGACTGCGCTCCAGCAGATAGAGGGTATTTGCATTCAGCGATCCTCCGAAATTCAGTCCGGTCTGGTATACTTCCTTCATCAGTTCTTCTCTGCCTGCCACCGCCCCGGCCAGGATATCGCTGTGACCGCCCATGTACTTGGTTGCACTATGTACCACAAGATCGATGCCCATGGCAGCAGGTTGCTGGTTGACCGGTGAGGCAAAGGTATTGTCGATGATGGAGATTAGCCCCCTTTTTTTAGCCATATCAGCCACCGCCTGGATATCGGTGATGCTAAGCAGGGGATTGGAGGGGGTTTCGATATAGACCACCCTGGTATTCTTCCGGATGCAGGACTCCATATCTTCGGCAGTCTGACTTGTGGCCACGGTACATTCAATACCAAAGCGTTCAAATTCCCGTTCCAGGAAATGAGAAGTGCCTCCATAGAGCCCCTTTTGGAAGACAGAGTGATCGCCCTTTCCCAGGAAGGTAAAGAGAACGGTGCTAATGGCAGCCATTCCAGAGCTGAAGACCAACGCACTTTCCGCATCCTCCAGAGAGGCTATCTTTTCGGCTACAGCTTTTTCATTGGGTGTGTTAAGATAGCGGGGATAGATGGTATCCGGCTGATCGATAAATTCAAAGGAGGTGGAGGTATAAATAGGAGAGTTAATCCCCTTTTTTACCTCATCGTGCATGGTGCCCGCGTGGACACATCTTGTGGAAAATCTATCCATTGAGAAAGAGTTTCATGGCATCCACATTTCGTGGATTGATTACTTTTTTTGAATCAGGGGTGTAAAGAAATTCAAAGAGCTCTTTGTAATGCTCTTCTACCTTGGGCCTCACCACCTTGTAAGTGGGGTTCATCAATTTGTTCTCACGGGTAAATCCTTCAGCCAGGATCCCGATGTTGGCAGGGATCCATCTTTGTGGAAACATATCTCCGTATTTCCCGTTTTTCCGGTACTCCCTTACTTCGTTGTCCAGCAGGGTGAGACAGGCCTCGATCCCTTCATCCGAATCAGATGACAGCCCTTTAGCCTTCAGATACCTGCTTAGTGCATCCTTAAACGGAAAGACAAGGGCTACCGTGTAGGGATCCTGATTGTTATGCAAAAGTGTCTGACTGATGTATTCAGACTGGTCGATAAATGACTCCTCAATCCCTTCCGGACTGTATTTTTCGCCATCATCGGCAATCAGCAGGCTCTTGTAACGGCCCAGCACAAAAAGGAATCCATCGGGGTCCATATAGCCCATATCGCCAGTAAAGAGCCAATCTTCCTTAATGGTATCTGCTGTGGCTTCTTCGTTTTTCCAGTACCCTTTCATCACATTCTCGCCCCGGATAACAATTTCGCCCTTCTCACCCATGGCCAATTCGACACCCTCATCATTGCATATTTTTACTTCCAGGTTCTCAGGAATCAGTCCAGAAGAGCCCATCTTGTATGCTTTCTCGCCATTGGCACTTATGATAGGGCTGGCTTCCGTCAGTCCATATCCCTGATAAATGGGAATCCCGATGGCGTAGAAGAAACGTTGCAGTTCAATATCAAGAAGTGCTGCACCTCCAAAGAAATATTGCATATTTCCACCCAGGCCATCTCTGACTTTCTTAAAAACTACCGCATCGAAAAGTGCATAGATTGGTTTCAGCAAAGCGTTCATTCCCTTGCCCTTATCCCAGGCAATGCCGTTGTAGCGGTAGGCAATCTTGAGTCCGGCCTGGAAGAGCTTCCAGGTGAAGTTCCCTTTGGCCCGAACACCGGCTTCAATGTTGTTCCTGAAATTCTTGGAGATGGTGGGAACACTGAACATTATATCGGGTTTTACCTCTTTGATGTTCTTTCCAATGTTCTTGGTGGTTTCAATGGCATTTTTACCCATCTCCAGCGCGGCAAGGCTGGCACCAACTGCCATAATGGTGAAAAGTCCGCAAGTATGAGCAAAACTATGATCCCAGGGCAGAAACAAGAACATCCTGTAATGCTCCGGTACGGTGAGGATGGACAGGGCCTGTTCCGTATTTGAAGTATAGTTGCGCTGAGTGAGCATGATTCCTTTGGGATCGGAGGTAGTGCCTGAGGTATAGCAAATATTGGCCACATCATCGGGATCGACAGCTTCGTATCTTGTTTTAAAGGAATCCGGATCCTTCTCCAGCAGCTTATTGCCCTCTTCCATAACATCGCCCATATAGACCTCATCCTTTTCGTACTTCTCCCTGGGATCCATATGGATGTACTTTTCCACAAGCGGAAGCTCCTTCTTAAGCGCGTCAATCTTTTTGGCCTGGCTTCCCGAAACAATGATCATTCTGGATTCGGAGTGTGTGATTCGGAATGTCAGATCAGCCGGTTCATTCAATTGAATGGAGATGGGCACATCGATGGCACTCAGATAGAACATGCTCATCTCGGCCACCACCCACCAGGAACGGCCTTCGGCAAGCAGGGTGATCCGGTCCCCCTTTTTAACACCCAGACTCATCAATCCTGCTGCAAATTGGTACACCTGCTCACGCATTTCTCCATAGGTAGTGGGACGAAATTCCCCGTCTATTTTTTCCCACATATATGGATTGTCCCTGAACTTGTCGACATTCTCTTCGAAAAACTGAACCAGTGATTTCATTAGATTGATGTTAAATAGTTAGGATTAGCAAGATATGAAAATAAGAAAAATTGCGTAATTTTATTCTTGTACAATTCTTATTATGGAAAAATGAAAACGAATCAAAGAAGCAGGTATAGCCAAAGGTTCCAGATTGCTTTTGCCTTCCTGGTGGGATTGCTTTTGATATCGCCCTCCTGTGAAAAGGAACCGGACCCTATTGTGCCAACTAATGGCTACGATTGGCCTGACAATGAAAGATCCTACTGGCCCACCGAGGCTTGGGAAGTATCCTCCATGGAAGAGCATCATGTGGATGCCGCAAAGATAAGTCTGGCAGATGAATTTGCTGAAAACGACCCCTTGGCCCGGGCACTGCTAGTCATAAAAGATGGGTATATCGTATTTGAAAATTACTATGGAGAGGGAGGGATTGATGAAAGCACAGATTTATGGTCCGTTACCAAAAGTTATAGCTCGGCGCTTGTGGGGCTACTGATGGACCAGCATATCGTTCAGTCCACATCTCAATTGATGATGGATTTGATGTCAGACTATCCCGAATTCGATGAAATAACACTGCACCATGTTTTAACAATGACCACAGGGCTATCCTGGGCGGAATCAGGACCGCTATGGGTGGAGTGGGCCTTTTCGGACGACTGGGTTGCCTCTGCGCTGTCCCGTGGGCAGGATAGGGGGCCGGGAGAGAAGTTCTATTACAGTTCTGGGAATTCTCATTTTTTGACTTCCCTGGTATATTACAGCTCCGGTATTAAACCCGGGACAATGGCCAAGGAATACCTTTTTGATCCCATGGGTGTGCCTTTTGATACCCTGGATCAACCCATCGTCTACAATACGTGGAGCGACTATCAGAAACCCATGTATCAAACCTGGAGACAGGATACCAAAGGAATTGAGACGGCCAGTTTCGGACTCTATATGACCGCAAGGGATATGGCCAAATTCGGGTTTCTCTATCTGAACAGAGGGCGATGGGAGGATGAAAATCTACTTTCGGAGAGTTGGGTAAAGGCATCTACAAGAGAACATGTAACCGGTATTTATGGAAGATATAGCTATGGGTATCAATGGTATATCACCATGGTGGGAGGAGAGTCAGCTTTCCTGGCCAGTGGATATGGAGGTCAGATCATTGGTGTTGTTCCCTCCAAGGATCTGGTGGTGATTTTGAAATATGAGGCTGAGGATCCGGTGCATCCCGAAACCGGATCTCCCCATGATGACATGCATCTATTTGAACTGGTGGTTGAATCAATTGTTGAGTGAATATAATTTGATGAAATACTGAACCCTACTGATATTCAGCGCACTGCTTTTCTCATTTGCCTCCTGTGGAGTGCGTATACAAAAACCAGACAGCGCCAGGGAGCCTTATCTGGAGAGGTATGATTGTTCCGCTTGCACGGCTATGGATACAGCTTCTATAAATGTGCTCATCAGGAAGAAAAAACTGATCAGTTGAAGATCACTTCATTAGCACCTACATCTCGATAATCTGTTCCCGGTCGGGACCTACGGAGACATATTTCACAGGTACCTTCAGTTCCTTCTCAAGGAAGGTGATATACTCCTTGAGCTCTTTGGGGAACTGTTCCTTGGAGCGTACTCCGGTGAGATCGGTATTCCATCCGGACATTTCAGTAAACACTGGTTTCACCTCCACATCCAGATCAAAAGGCATCTGGTCGGTCAGTTCACCATCTATCGAATAAGCAGTGGCCACTCGTATTACATCAAAGGTATCCAGAACATCGGTTTTGGTCATGATCAGCTGTGTCACTCCATTAAGCATCAGGCTGTACTTAAGTGCTACCAGATCGAGCCATCCGCACCTGCGTGGTCTGCCGGTGGTAGCTCCATACTCTTTCCCGATGTCCCTCAGCTTTTCACCCTCTTCGTCTAATAACTCAGAAGGAAAAGGTCCACTTCCCACACGTGTACAGTAGGCTTTGAATATGCCATATACTTCACCGATTGCACTAGGAGCGACGCCCATGCCAGTACAGGCACCGGCACAGATGGTATTGGATGAGGTGACAAAAGGATAGGAGCCAAAGTCAATATCAAGCAAAGTACCCTGGGCACCTTCAGCCAGTATGCTTTTTCCCTGCTCCAGAAACTTGAATATCTCATATTCTGTATCGACGCGGGTGAATTTCCGGATTATTTCAATGGCATCGAAGAACTTCTCCTCTTCATCCAGGTTGTATTCGAAGTCATACTGTTTTAGCAAGTTCATGTGCTTAGCCTTCAGCGCTTCATATTTTGTTTTGAAGTTAGAATCAATATCACCTACCCTCAGACCATTGCGACCGGTCTTGTCCATATAGGTGGGACCAATGCCTTTCAGAGTCGAGCCAATTTTGGATTTGCCCTTGGCTGCCTCAGAAGCTGCATCCAGGATTCTATGTGTGGGAAGGATCAGGTGGGCCTTTTTGGAGATCCAGAGGTTCTTGGTCAGATCAATGCCCATGGCCTCAAGCGATTCAATTTCACGCCTGAATATAACGGGATCCAGCACCACGCCATTGGCAACAATGTTAAGCTTATCTTCTCTGAAAATCCCGGATGGGATGTTGTGAAGGATATGCTTTATGTTATTGAATTCCAGTGTATGTCCTGCATTTGGACCTCCCTGAAATCTGGTAATAATATCGTAGCGGGGGGTCAGAACATCCACTATTTTTCCTTTTCCTTCATCTCCCCACTGGAGACCTAAGAGCACATCAACTTTCATAAATTGTGAGATTTATATCCGGATAAAATTAGGAAAAAAAACGGTACTTATTTGTTCCCATCCTGTCCAATCTTACTCTTCCCGTAGATATAGAGTGAGTGGTGACTGGGACTGAAGTTGTTGAGTTCGCATGCTGTCTTGATAATCTCCTCAATCCTGGGATCGCAAAACTCGATTACATTGCCCGAATCCATATCGATGAGGTGATCGTGCTGCATGCAGCGGTAGGCCTTTTCAAACTGGGCGATATTTTTGCCGAATTGATGTTTCACAACCAGGCTGCAGTCGAGCAGCAACTCAATGGTATTGTAAAGAGTAGCCCTGCTTACCCTGTAATTTTTATTCTTCATGAAAATATAGAGTGACTCTATATCGAAGTGACCATCCCTGGAATAAATCTCATCCAAAATGGCATAGCGTTCGGGTGTTTTTCGGTGCCCTTTTCTCTCCAGATAATCGGTGAAGATCTGCTTTACTGTCTCTTTGGTCTCCTCTTGCACCATACTTAGTCTAAGTAAAAATTACAGTGCAAGATAGTAATAATTTTAATTTAGAACAGATAAACGTGAAAATTCACTCTTTCACGTCGACACGGTGTACGGATTCCACACCCTTCAGCTTCATCATGTTAAGAATCAGGTTGTTGAGGTCATTTGTGTTGTGTACATACAGGTCAATGGTGCCGCTAAAGATGCCATCGTGGCCATGCAAATTGATGGTCCTCATACTGATATTCAATTCTTCGGTAATGGTATTGGTTATGGAGTTATATACCCCGAAGCGGTCCCAGCCATTTAACTGGATTCTAGCCAGGTAGGAGAGTACTTTATGCTGTGTCCACTTGGCAGCAACCAGGCGGTCTCCCTGGCTTGACATGATCTTTACTGCTGTATTGCAGTCTGTCCGGTGAACCAGTGTGGTACCATTATCCTGACGTACAGCGACCACTTCATCACCGGGGATAGGGCTGCAGCACTTTGCCAGGTTATAATGACTCTCCTCATTGCCAACACTTTCTTTGAGAATCAGGGTGCCCCTGGAATCATACTCCTCCTTGTTTTCAGTTTTCTTCTGAGATCGGCCAACCGATAGGTCCCAGACTCTCACCCATTTGTTTTTTGTGTTTTTACTGAGTACTTCTTTCAGACCATCCAGGTTAATGATTCCGCTCCCTATTTTTGAATAGAGTTCGTCCTTGTGCGTGGATGCATAGGCAGGCACGAGTTTTTTCAGAATTCTGGAACTGGGCGTAAGGTTGAGTTCTTTTAGTTTGTCGATCAGAATTTGCTTTCCCACCTCTGTGCGGTTCTTAGTTTCCGCTTTCAGCGCATTTTTTATGGCTGACTTGGCTTTTACCGTACTTACAAACTGGTACCACTCCAAGGTGGGCTTCTGCACATCCGAGGAGAGTATCTCCACCTGGTCTCCACTGCTCAGTACGTGACTGAGCGGAACAAGTCTGTAGTTGACTTTGGCACCAATGGCTTTGTTCCCGATCTCTGTATGGATCTCATAGGCAAAGTCCAGTGCTGTTGAGGCTTTTGGTAGGGTGATAATATGACCCTTGGGGGTAAAGACCATAATCTCCGAGGAGAAAAGGTTTAGCTTGAAATCATCCAGGAACTCCAATGCATCTCCCGATGGAGATGCCAGGGTCTCCCTGATACGTTTGATCCATTTATCAAGCTCCGATTCAGGAGAAGCTTTGTCCTTGTATTTCCAGTGTGCTGCAAATCCCCTTTCGGCAATCTCATCCATTCGCCTGGAGCGGATCTGGATCTCCATCCATTTGCCGTTTGGTCCCATAACCGTGGTATGCAATGCTTCGTATCCATTGGCCTTGGGGGTTGAGACCCAGTCGCGGATGCGCTCAGGCTTAGGGGCATAGATATCTGTGATGATGGAGTAGACGTTCCAGCACTGCGTTTTTTCAGGAACATCTGTCTTGGGCTCGAAAACAATCCTGATGGCAAAAAGGTCGTAGATCTCTTCGAAAGAGACATTTTTCTGGTGCATCTTCTGCCAGATGGAATAGATTGATTTGGGCCTTCCCGAAATGTTGAAATTAAATCCGTTGTTGTCCAGGGAGTCAATAATAGGAAGGGAAAAGTGATTAATCAGGTGAAGACGACGCTCTTCGGTAAATTTTATTTTTTCAGATATTTCATTGTATACTTCGGGATACCTGTACTTCAGGCTGAGATCTTCCAGTTCGGATTTAACCCGGTGTAGACCCAACCTGTGGGCCAGCGGCGCATAAAGGTAGATGGTTTCACCGGCAATCTTGATCTGCTTTTGACGAGTAAGAGAACCCAGGGTGCGCATATTGTGCAGCCTGTCTGCCAGTTTAATAAAAATCACCCGTACGTCATCTGACAGGGTGAGGAGCATTTTCCGGAAATTTTCAGCCTGCAATGAATTAGACTCCTTGTTAAATACGCCGGAGATCTTGGTAAGACCGTCAACGATGGATGCGATCTTTTTTCCAAAAGCATTCTCAATGTCTTCAATAGTGATATCGGTATCTTCCACGACATCGTGCAGGATGGCGCAAACGGTACTGGTTAAACCCAGTCCGATCTCCTGGCTAACAATTACAGCAACCTCCAGTGGATGAATAATATAGGGTTCTCCCGATTTTCGACGGGTCCCCTTATGCGCCTCGTTGGCCATCTTAAAAGCTTTTCGAATAAGCTTTTCATCTTTGGCCGTTTTGCAATGCGAACAGTTTTGAATCAACTGTTCAAGCAGGCTGTTGACCTTATGTTCTTCAGTGAGTACCTTATCCTCCATATTTGCTCTCCGTCCAGATAGACATTCCCAGCAAAATTAGTGATTTAAGATGAAGAGTGTTGATATGAGGAATCTTTTTTAGGATCAGGGATACAAAACGGTCACATTCCCGGTATAAGTATTGAATAATCCGGTGTAGTCGGTGTACTGGATGTAATAGACATAAACAGCCTCATCTACAAAAGATCCACCCTGAAAGCGCCCGTCCCATCCTTCACCCGGATCAGAGGTTTCAAACATCTTCCGGCCTCCCCTGTCCACCACGATCATCAGATAATCCCTGGGTGCAAAATCCATCAGCGGCTTAAATTCGGAGTTTATATCATTGCTATTGGGAGTAAAGGCGCTGGGGACCTGCATATGGGTCTCGATCACAACAGTAGTGATGTTCGAAATACTTTGTTCCTCTGTCCCGCCGTTATGAGGATTTGAAAGCGCTATCACTCTGTATTGTATCTCTCCCGCCTGAAAGCCATTTACCATGGACTGGATAGATTCCTGCCACTGTGTGGACGGTGGTCCAATTGTTTGAACATCAGCAAATTCACCGCTGCCATCATTTCGCTGGATAATATATCCTGCCAGTCCGGGTTCATAGCTTTCATAGGGGGTCCAGTTTAAGGTGACGATCTGGTTGTTAAGCTCATTGACGAGCAGGATACTGTTTCCCTGATTAGACTGGGATATCACAAGCGATGTACCGCAGCCTTCCGGTTGAAATACTGATTCAACCAGATACTGGTAGGTATAAGTGCTTGTTAGAAACTGGTCCTGCACCACCTGTGTTGATTCCATCACGTTCAATCGCATATCAACTTCTGTAAAAGGGGTACCGGGATTGCTTCTTCGCAATAACCTGAAACTGTTCACCTCTCCGGTAATATCTGCTGAATACTGAATTTCCACACTTGCCTCGTCCAGCACGCTCACATGATCGATGGTCAGATAAGAGGGAGCTACCGGATAAAGTACAGATACCGTATCAAGAGGTGAGTTGGATGTTATCCCGCTGATGTTAACGGTTTCAATATAATAGATATAGTCCGTATTTGCTGCTACCCCGGTATGGCTATAGGAGTTGGTGGAGGCCGGAACAAAGGTAAGCTCCTGCAAGGGGCTTCCTGAAATTCCACCGAAGACCCTGTATCCCGAAATATCCCCTTCCCAACCCTCATATGAGGTCCATTGAACGATGTTTGCCTCTGTGCAAAGATCGAATTCCACAGTGGTGGCTACAGCCCGGTGGACATTGTCACCCAGTAGGCTCTCATTGCTGGTGCTATCTTCGGCTGTCACTGCATAGGCAAGGTTCGTCAGACCGCTTGTCATATGTTTGTACTCAATGGTGTAGGGACCGAAAGAGAAGATTTTCTGAAAAGTCATATCTACAGGATCTATCAACTTATAGAGATGGTAGAACTGGATATCGCTGTCCGCACTGGGATTCCACTGAATCAATACACCGTTATCGGAGTGGTCCACCGTAACCAGGATAAGATCCGGAATAGCAGGCGCCTGAGCCTGCACCACTGACGGGAACAGAATGATCATCAGTAGCAGAAACTTTACCAGGATTTTCATATATGTTCTTATTCTGCTCATCTGTTCACAAAACGCAGATTGCCCTACTTATATTTCAGAAGGCCTATGAACAAAGATAATACATCTAAATTATGCATTCCTTATTGTTCTGCAGGCTAAAATGTTAATTTTGTCACTCAATGCCGGAAAACAGGTTCATACAGAGGGTTAATAATTTTAGGATGAGGTATTTATCTGGTCATCGCTTCCTCTATGTCCTGTCTGTTATTGTGGGACTTAGCGCGGGTCTGGCAGCTGTGATTATCAAGAACCTGGTTCATTATATACACGAGGCCGTACAAAATGGATTCCATGACGACTACAGCCAGTATTACATCTTTATCCTTCCAATTGTAGGGATTACCTTGACCGTGTTGTTTATCAAATATGTTAACAAGCGACCTGTGGGACATGGCATCCCCGGGGTGCTTTTCTCTATTTCAAAGAACAACGGCATTATTCGTTCTCATAACCTCTACTCCAGTATCATTACCAGTGCATTGACCGTTGGATTTGGCGGGTCGGTGGGTCTGGAGGGTCCCACAGTGGCTACCGGGGGTGCTGTTGGCTCTAACCTAGGAAGAGCTTTGAAACTAAACTACAAGGAGGTTACTCTGCTTATTTCCTGCGCCAGTGCCGGAGCACTATCTGCCATTTTCAAGGCACCCATTGCCGGGATTGTGTTTGCCCTGGAGGTTATTATGCTGGACCTTACCATGTGGGCAGTTATTCCATTGCTGATTGCTTCGGCAACTGCGGCGATGACCTCCTACCTCTTCCTGGGTCAAAATGTGATCTACCAGTTTAATCTTACCGAGCAATTCCAGATGGGACAGATTCATTGGTACCTGTTGCTGGGGATCATGGTCGGCTTGTTATCAGTATATTTTACAAAGTGCTATATATGGATCACGTCCATCTTTGAAAAATTTAAGAGTCGCTGGAAAAGATTACTGGTGGCTGGTGGAATTCTTGGGGTGATTATCCTGATCTTCCCACCACTTTATGGAGAAGGTTACGAGGTGGTGAACCAGGAACTCAAGGGGGAGTTCTACCATCTTTTTGAAAATACCTTTTTTGAGGGCTGGCACCAGAGCTTTGGCCTGCTGGTGGTTTATATGTTGCTACTCATCGGGGTAAAGGTGGTTGCTACCACACTCACATTTTCTGCAGGGGGGATTGGAGGGATCTTCGCACCAACACTCTTTATCGGGGCCAATACCGGCTTGCTTTTCGGACTTGTTTTGAATCAATTGGGGATCGATGTGTCGGTTACTAATATGGCCCTTGTGGGGATGGCCGGCATGATAGCCGGCGTGGTTCATGCGCCATTGACTGCTATCTTCCTCATTGCGGAGATTACCGGTGGCTATGAACTATTTTTCCCCTTGATGCTTGCGTCCACCATTGCCTACGGTACCACACGATACTTTGTTAAGAATTCGGTTTATACGGTGCAGCTGGCCAAACGGGGCGAGTTGATGACCCACCATAAGGATCGCAACATTTTGCTGATGATGAAAGTGTCCGAGCTGATTGAGACCAACTTCAAAACCGTTCGTCCGGATGAAACCCTCAGGGACCTGGTCCATGTAATCACCAAATCCAGCAGGAATATTTTCCCGGTAGTGGATGAAAAGAACCACCTCAAGGGGATTGTAAAATTGGACGACATCCGCCACATCATGTTCAACCCGGATATGTATGATAATACCCTGGTCAGAGATCTAATGCATACACCCGAATGGACCATTCAAAGCTCGGATCAAATGGAGGAAGTGGCCCGGCAGTTTTCCGAAAGTGGCCGTTACAACCTCCCTGTTTTGCGTGATGGCAAATACCTGGGTTTCGTTTCACGTGCCCGTGTTTTTTCCTCTTACCGGGAAATGCTCAAAGACTTCTCCGAGGATTAGCTGCGCTGAGCTCGCTTAGTGATTTTAAAATTATTCTAAATATCGGCTGAGACCGGTTTTCAACAGGCAGTCACGCGATTATTTACTTATGTTTGTGTGATTCACAAACTAACTAACTATGCCGAGTTTTGTAATAACTGAAAAGTGCGATGGCTGCAAGGCCCAGGACCGCACTGCCTGCCAGTATATTTGTCCCAATGACCTGATGGTTCTTGATAAGGAAAAAAATAAAGCCTACAACCGTGCGGTGGATATGTGCTGGGAGTGTTATAGTTGTGTAAAAATCTGTCCCACACAGGCCATTGAGGTACGTGGCTATGCTGATTTTATGCCACTTGGAGGTGTGGTTCAGCCCCTGAGGAGTACTGATTCCATCATGTGGGCAGTGAAGTTTCGCAATAAGAAGGTAAAGCGTTTTAAATTCCCCATCCGGACCACTGCCGAAGGCTCTATCGATCCAGATGCTGGTTTTTCAACCGGAACGGACGATCTGAAAAGTCCGGTGCTGAGAACTGAACCCGATTCCCTTTAATTAAAAGTTTGTTGCAATGAATGCTGAAAGTTTTGAGACAGTAGTGGTAGAAACCGACCTGTTAATACTCGGTGGTGGAATGGCAGCATGTGGTGCAGCTTATGAGGCCTCCTATTGGGCTAAAAAGCACAAGCAGCGTGTGACTGTGGTGGATAAGGCGGCCATGGAACGCAGTGGTGCAGTGGCCATGGGGCTGTCGGCCATCAACCTTTACCTTGGAGTGAGTAAGGGAAACAATACGGTTGACGAGTATGTGAGTTATGTGAAGAACGACCTGATGGGCATCGCCCGAAAGGATCTGGTTGCCAATATTGCACGCCATGTGGACTCGTCCGTTCACCTCTTTGAGAAGTGGGGATTGCCCATCTGGAAAGATGACGATGGAAATTATGTAAATGAGGGCCGCTGGCAGATCATGATCCATGGGGAATCCTATAAAAATATTGTCTCTGAGGCAGCCAAAAAAGCCCTGAAAGAATTGGGAGAGGACGGGTGCTACTATGAACGCATCTTTATTACAGAACCGGTGATGTTTGGTGATCGCTGTGTGGGTGCGGTAGGATTCAGTGTCCGGGAGAACAAGTTTTATGTGTTCAAAGCTAAGGCAGTACTGGATGTGATGGGTGGCGCCGTCCATATTTTCAGGCCCCGATCTGTTGGCGAGGGATTGGGACGGTCCTGGTATCCCCCTTTTAACAGCGGTGCAAGCACCTATTTTACGCTGAAGTCAGGTGCCGAAATGACCTGTCAGGAGGTTCGTTTTGTGCCTGTTCGATTTAAAGATTCATATGGACCTGTGGGTGCATGGTTTCTGCTTTTTAAATCCAAAGCCACCAATGCCAAAGGGGAAGACTATATGGAAACCCGCGCGGCAGAGCTTGAGAACTGGGCCCCATACGGGACCTCCAAACCAACCCCGACAAACCTGCGTAACTACTTGATGCTACTTGAACTGGAAGAAGGGAACGGACCCATTTACATGCGTACCGATGAAGCTATTCAGAAGCTTGTGGCTGAGATACCTGATGAGAAAGAGGCGAAGCGGAAGATGAAAGAGCTGGAATCAGAGGCCTGGGAAGATTTCCTGGATATGACCATAAGTCAGGCTTTAAACTGGGCCTCCCATAATATTATGCCCGAGGAAAGTCCTTCGGAGATCTCAGCCACTGAGCCTTACTTTATCAGTTCGCATTCGGGTGCGTCCGGAGCATGGGTCAGTGGTCCGCAGGACCTGGCTCCCGGCGAACATGCCTGGGGCTACGACAATATGACAACGGTGAAAGGGCTATTTGCTGCCGGTGATGCATCAGGAGCCTCTTCCCATAAATTCTCTTCAGGATCCTTTACAGAAGGGCGAATTGCAGGAAAAGCAGCTATTGCTTTTTGTGTGGATCATCCCGACACAATAGAAATTAGTGAGGAGCAGATTGCCGGATTAAAGGAAAAGGTATTGCAGCCACTGAAGGTTTTTGAGGAGCATCATGCCTACGCCAATGATGAGGATGTGAATCCCCATTTTGTGAAACCGAAAATGTTTATGTTCCGCCTGCAGAAAATTATGGATGAGTATGCAGGTGGTGCCTCAATGGGGTTTAAAACATCAGAACCCCTGCTTACCAAAGGCCTTGAGTATCTTGAGTATATGAAGGAAGATTCTGAAAAACTGGCTGCATCCGATCTGAACGAGTTAATGAGGTGCTGGGAGAATGTGCACAGGATGTGGCAGGCTGAATCTCATCTCCGGACCGTACTTTTCAGGGAGGAGACCCGATGGCCGGGATACTACTTCCGTACAGATTTTCCTGGCATGAAAGAGGATTGGGAGGCATTTGCAAATTGCCGCTGGAATCCCGAAACAGGCGAGTGGGAGATGATCAAACGTGAAATTCTTTAAATAAACAGGAGATCTTGAATTTTCCGACTTTAATAATAGGTGGAGGAATCAGTGGGATCACTTCTGCTGTAGAACTGGCTGAGGCCGGGCAGGAGGTGGTGCTCATTGAGAAGGACAATTACCTGGGCGGAAATGTATCACACTTCAACAACTACTTCCCCAAACTTTGTCCGCCTTCCTGCGGACTGGAGATTAATTACCGACGCATCCGTTCCAACCCCCGGATCTCCTACTATACGGGTGCCAGTCTGAAGAATATTTGCGGAAGTGATGGAGATTACAGGGCTACTATCCTGCTAAGTCCCAGGCTGATCAACAACAACTGTACCTCCTGTGGCCTTTGTGCGGATGTTTGTCCAGAGCTGCGGCCCGAAAAACTGGGAAGAACAGCAGGAGAGAAAGCGGCCTTTATTAACAATGGACTGCCCTTCCCCATGAAATATTGTATCGATCCTGAAGTATGTCTCAGAGAAGAATGTGCGAAGTGCATGGAGGTTTGCGATTACAATGCCATCCAGTTAAATGCTTCCGCTGCAGAAGTGGAAATTCAGGCAGGGAAGGTCATTGTAGCCACCGGATGGGTTCTCTATGATGCAAAGCGAATTGAGAATTTCCGCTATAGTGAGGAAAGTGATGTGGTAACAAACATGGAATTCGAACGGATGCTGGCGGAATGTACGAGGGAAAATTCAAAGCTTACAAGGCCCTCAGATGGCAAAACTCCTCAGCGTATTGCATTTATCCAGTGTGCGGGTTCAAGAGATGTTAAGCATCTTCCCTATTGTTCAGCAGTTTGTTGCTCAGTATCACTCAAACATGCTCTGACCCTGGAAGCAGCATATCCTGAATTGCTTGCAGAAATCTTCTACATAGATATGCGGCTAAGCGGAAGGAACGAAAAGCTTTTAAAGCAGGCTGAGGATAAGGAACGGATCATCCTTACCAAGGGCAAGGTTGGCAGAATCTCACCTTCGGATCAGGAGACTGGACTTAGGGTAGAGGTGGAGGATATTGCCAGTGGACGCAAACGACAGGATGCCTTTGATATGGTGGTTCTGGCCATGGGCTTGACACCCGCTCCTGTTGCCGTGGAGATGAAAAAAAATGAATATGGGTTCTATCTTCCCGGGCAAAGTTCGGGTTTAATTCCCACAGCCTCTTGTAAACGTCCCATGGATGTTTCATCGTCAGTTAAGGATGCAACAGCCTCGGCACTTAAAGCGATGCAAAAATGAACAAGGAAGGAAGCTTAGATATGGCTCTGGCGCTTTGTACCGGATGTAGCATTGGAACCTGTGTCGATACAGCTAAACTTGTGGAAGCTGCCGGTGAGGCCATTCAGGGAATAAGTTGTCTCAAACATGATTGCCTCTGTTCGGAAGCTGGTTTGGCCGAGCTGAACAAGATGACCCGGGAGAAGGGGGTAAAACGCCTGGCAGTGGCAGCCTGCTCCCCAAGAGTGAAGAATTCTGAATTTGAACTGGATGGGGTCCAGGTGGAGCGGATCAACCTACGGGAGCAAGTGGCCTGGGTGATGGAGACTGGTCATGAGGATACCCAGATGTGTGCAGAGGATCAGACCCGGATGGTACTGGCCAAGCTGGAGTCCATTTCCGATATTAAACCTTATGTGCCTGAGCAACTAAGCTCAGATATTCTTGTGCTTGGTGGTGGTATCGCCGGGCTCACATCGGCCCTGGAGGGTGCCCGTGCTGGTTACAGGGTTCACCTGGTGGA
>Ga0164313_10001308_pt1 | contig 21960 bp, 24 predicted proteins | sample GuaBasSedimGuay4_FD_113735 | JGI IMG/M metagenome (GOLD analysis project Ga0164313, IMG submission 113735) | Subseafloor sediment microbial communities from Guaymas Basin, Gulf of California, Mexico - Guay4, Core 4569-4, 0-3 cm | ecosystem: Environmental > Aquatic > Marine > Hydrothermal vents... | reverse complement strand
CCGATGGTGGCATCTTTTTCCACGATGGCGACATGATACCCTTGATCTCCCAGATCCAATGCTGTTTGCAGGCCGGCAATACCACCGCCCACAACCAGAACATCAACATCTGTATTTTGAATGGAATTCATTTATTCCTCCCTGCAGCCACGCGCATCGCATCCACTCGTACCAATCGTTTGCGATGCATGCGGCTTCAGTTTTGGGCTGTCTGAGGGGGGCCCAGTTCATTGACCACCGCGTTCATCAGATTGATCTCGTTTAAAAAAGAACGGTTGCAAACCGTACAGATGGCGGTCAATCGCAAACGACGGATATCCAGTTCCTGCGCCTTCATCATGACGTACACCTTGTCCAAACGTTTGGCCATGGCTTTATAAGCGCCTTCATAGGGACACTCTTCACCACAGGACATGATGATAATGCCGCTGATTCCCTTTTTGAAACAATCCAGATAAAAATGCTCCGGAAAAAGGACAGGCGCCTTCACTCTTACGATATAGGTATTGGTCGGATAAGTGGAGTGGGCCTGTCCAACCGAGTCTGCACCGGGATAGGCGCAGGCTTCGGTTGCCAGAATCAGTATCTTGTTTTCTTGCATGGTGTCCGTCTGGGTTGACATATTGCCCCCATTTACTTATTTCTGCGCACGAAATGCTTGTCATAACCATCGGCTTCCATAAGGCCCAGATACTCATGACCGACTTTGTTGGACCAGGCAGGGATATCCTTGCGCGTACCTGTATCGTTTGAGAAGATCTCCAATATTTCTCCAACCTTGACTTTGCCTATGCCTTTTTTTGCTTCCAAAAGGGGTCCGGGACATGCACTGCCCCTTGCATCCACCGTACTTGCCACGTCAATTGCACCTAAATCTAAATCTGCCATGATATCCTCCTGTTTATGGTTGCGGGTTAATCTTTTTCAGTCGAACCTTTATCGTTGACTCCGTCCCTTCTAAATCTTCAACCGATATGAGTTCACATGCGTCGGAAGGAATAATTTTCATTAGATTTGAAATGTTTTCCGGGTCATTGCATAAAATTTCCAATACATCATCTTGCTTGAGCGACCGAAATGCATTGCTCGCTTTTAAGAGACAAAACGGAATGATCATATTTCTAAGATCAAGACTCAACATCACCTTTACAGCTCCACCGTGCTTTATTTGAAATGTTTTCTTTTTCTGCAAGTTGAATGCCATTACTGTTCAGCCATAAAAAATGACATCCATGTAAAAAATCCTTTTTACATGGATTTTAAATCACTTGGCCCTTTAAATTTATTTTTGCGCGAACCCTAAGGGCTCCGGCCGGGCCCAAAGGACCAGGTTTTATTACTGAAGTAGACATCATCGTATGTTGATATCGGCGCCAGGTGGTCTGTGGGGCTAGCATAGACTTGCAAATCCCCGGGCAATGCGTTAACTTTATGAACAGTTTTTATGTCCAACTATTGAACAGGAGAACACTGTGTTTGAAAAAGAATTAAACAATTATTGGAAAACGGTGGTGGATACCATCCAGGACGGTGTAATGATCGTCAATACGGAAGGGCGGATCATATCCGTCAACAGGGCATTTGAAACCATCACGGGGTTTCAGCGGGAAGAAGCGATCGGCCAACTCTGTTCCATATTAAACTGCAACACGTGTGAATTGATGCGGGAGGGGGGCAGTTGTCACTGGTGCGTCATGTTCGAACGGGGCAAACTGAGCAAGCAGAAATGTACCCTGCTACGCAAAGATGGCAGCCCGGTGAACGTCGTTAAAAACGCCTCTGTTCTGGAGGATGGTGATGGAAATGTCACCGGTGCCGTTGAAACCATTACCGATATCACCGACCTCATCGATAAAGAGGTGCAGATCGAAAGATTTCGCCGCGAACTCAAAGCCGAAGACCGCTTTCACGGCATGGTGGGTTCATCTTCAACCATGCAGCGCGTCTTCGATCTGATCGCCAACGCCGCCCGGTCGGATGCACCGGTGATTATCTACGGAGAAAGCGGAACCGGCAAAGAACTGGTGGCCAAAGCAATCCATGACGGTGGCAATAAAAAGGGCAAACCCTACATCAAGGTCAATTGTGCCGCCCTGAATGAATCCCTTCTCGAAAGCGAATTGTTTGGTCATGTCAAAGGCGCCTTCTCCGGGGCCCATAAAGCCAGGCAAGGTCGTTTCGAAGCCGCCCAGGGCGGTGATATTTTCCTGGATGAAATCGGGGATCTGCCCTTGGCCACGCAGATCAAACTGCTGCGGGTGCTGGAAGAGAAAGTCGTGGAACGGGTCGGTGACAACCGCCCTATTCACATCGACACACGCATCATTTCAGCCACCAACCATGATTTGAAGCAACTGGTGGAACAGGGTGCCTACCGTGAAGACTTCTTTTACAGAATAAATGTGATTCCCATAAACGTCCCTCCCCTGCGCGAACGATTCGGCGACATCCCTATTTTAGCGGAAACCTTTTTCAGAAGAATGCAGATGAAAAGCGAAAAAAATATTCAGGAAATGTCCAAGGCAGGCCTTGAATCTCTGATGCGATACCGGTGGCCGGGAAACGTACGCGAACTGAAGAGTGCCTTTGAATATGCCTTTGTTTCCTGCAACGGTCAAACCCTCCTGCCGGAGCACTTTCCAGCCGGCATTAACCGGAATGCCAAACCTCTTGAAATGACGTCAAAAACGGGTCAAAGCCTGGATGGAATAAAACGGCAACGTCTTGTAGATGCTTTGAGCCGTTCCGGGGGAAACCAATCCGAAGCAGCCAGAATTTTAGGTATTTCCAGGACAAGCGTCTGGAGCCAGATGAAACGGTTCAATATAAAACCCTGATTCGGGCCGCATTATGCAAAAGGTGTTCACCATACCTTCGCTTGGGATGAATGGCATGCAAATTGCTTTTTGTTTTTAGTAGAGTGATTCAACTTGGCATTACCTCCATTCAAGGCTGCCTATTTCACTCCTACCCTACACACCGGCCCCTTGGGATAGGCCCATCGGGTCGGTTCCTTTCTTTTATGCCCTTTCCACCGCTGCATCAACCCTGTAGTTGCATAAACAACATTTAGATGCCTTGACTCTGAAGCTCTCCGGCGTTTGCGACGTTAGGGTCAAGACCATCTCCATCCTGGACATCCGGTCCCCATGGCTCCGTATTTCTCCGTACACTATTGCCGCAACTGCCTTGGCACCGATCTTGCTCTCTTATTGGCCAGAAAGAATGTCCAATTGTAACCCACACCATATCACCACGCATGAAGGAGGACCCCATGAATATGGAACAGATGTATGAACCGTTTAAATTAGGTGATCTTACCCTGGCCAACCGTTTTGTATTGCCGCCTGTAAAAACGGCCTTGGGAACACCCCAAGGTGTGGTGACCGAAGGCCACCTTGAATTTTATCGTCAAATCGCATCCAATGGTCCCGGGGTTTTGATTCTGGAGCCGGTGGCGGTGACAACGGATGGAAAGGAGCACCCCAAACAGCTTTGCATTCACCACCCCGAAAGTGTCAATGAAATTAAAAAAATCGTCGATGTGATCCATGCGGAAAACCGCCTGGTCTGTCTGCATCTGAATCATGCCGGCGCAGCAGCCAACCCAAAGGCAACCGGCACCAAACCAAAAGCTCCGGCGGTCATCACCTGCCCAAGCTCTGGTCAAACTGCCGAAGTGCTCAATGAGGATGAAATAGACGCGATCATCGACGGATACCGGTATGCTGCACTTAAGGCCGTTGAAGCCGGCATCGACATGATTGAGATACAGGGCGGCCACGGGTATTTGCTGTCGCAATTTCTAAATAGCAGGATCAATCAAAGAAATGATGGCTACGGTAAAAACCGTTTGTTCTTTGCCGAACGGGTCTTGTGGGCGGTAAAAACGGGGGCGCCTGACCTGCCGTTGATCTTACGGATTTCCGGATCTGAAATGTCCCCTGAATTCGGCATCAGCCAGAATGATCTGATACCGCTGCTGAAATTGGCTGAGGAGGCAGGGATCTGTGCCCTGCATGTCGGCATGGGCTCGGCGTGCTTCAGCCCGCCCTGGTATTTCCACCATGCCAGCCTTCCGGAAAAACCGCAATGGGATGCCATGGCATGGGTAAGAAAACACACCGGCCTGCCGATCATCATGGCCGGCCGCATGGGCCGGGTCGAACGCGTCGTCCAGGCGCTTCAGGGCGATCTTGCCGATCTTGTCGCTCTTGGCAGACCCTTGATTTCAGAACCCGATCTAATCGAAAAATGGCGCCGGGAAAAATATGAAGAAGTGAAGCACTGCGGCTACTGTCTGCAGGGGTGTCTGCACCGGGTTAAAAATGGAGAACCCATCGGGTGCAACCTGAATCCTGAAATCGGAAAAGCCGAACTGGAAAAAACCGTCAACCCCCTGAAAGTTCTGGTAGCCGGCGGCGGTCCCGCAGGCATGAGCGCAGCCCTGTACCTGTCCAAAAAAGGGCACCATGTAACCCTGGCCGAAAAAGACGACCGCATGGGCGGACAGTTCAATCTGGCCTGGCAGGCGCCTGGGAAACAGAAGATGCGGGACGGGCTCGACAATCTGGAATTTTGTGTACGTGCCAATGCGGACAAGGTCCTACTTAACACAACGGTCGATGAAAAACTTTTGCAGGAATCCAAGCCCGACCTTCTGGTCTGGGCCATTGGCTCGATGCAGAATATACCGGATATAGAGGGTCTTGAAGATCAGTATGGCATGACTTCACTGGAATATTTCAAGGGGGAAAAACCGATCAAAGGATCCAGGGTACTGGTCATCGGTGCCGGTCGTACCGGCCTTGAAATTGCGGAGAAGCTTGGTTCCAATGGATTTGAAGTGGTTGCCACCAAACGAACCGACCCCATCGGCAGCATGATGGAGATGATCACCAAAAAACTGACCCTCATGCGCATCGATCAGATGGAGAAAGTCACCCTGATGCCGCACACGGCTGTTAAATCTTTGGATTCGGACAAGGCTATTGTCGAAAAGGATGGTGAACGGGTCGAGTTGGATGCCTTCCAGACTGTCATCCTGTGCTCCGGCATGCTGTCCATGCCGGGACCTGGTGAAGAACTGCAGAAGTATGTCCCCACGCTAGAAACTATCGGGGATGCCGCCCAGGTCATGGATATCTATTCAGCGATTCATGCAGGCTATGCGCTGGCAACTAAATACTAATCCGGAAGCAAAAATAACAGCGGAGGTGTTATATGGATCGAGTGTCTTTTGCCGATGTCGCCATCGTAGCCTGTGGCACCATGAGCCTGGAACTGAACTACCTGAAGAAAGAGGGGTTTCTGGATACGGACCACCTGTTCTACACGACACCGGGCCTGCACCAGGACATCCCGGAGCTGGAGCGTCAACTGATCAAGATGATCGACAAAGGCAAGCAGAAAGCGGAAAAGGTTCTGGTGATCTACGGCGGGAAATTCTGTTACGTCAATATGAACGAACCGACCCGCCTCATGCAGACCATCATCAAGGAGCAGGGACACAGGGTGGGGCGGATTCAGGCAACGCAATGCATGGACATGCTCGCCACGGAAGACGAACGCAAGAAAATTGCCCAGGAGCTTACCGGAGGGGAACCGGTCTGGTGGATGACACCCGGCTGGGTAAAATACCGCAAGCAGGTGTTCAAAGGCTGGGACAAGGGCATTGCCAATGAAAATTTTCCCAGGCACACCGGCGGCGCCATCGTGCTGGATGGCATCGGCTATCTCGATCAGTACATGGCCGAAGATCCGGAAGGATTCCTGGAGTACTGTGACTGGATGGGTATTCCCATGCAGGCCTATCCGGTGACCCTGGACCGGTTCAAAATATTGATAAGCGAGGGCGTAAAAACCCTGGCACCTTAATTGCAGTGATATTTCACATGGTAATTACTTGGCATTACCTCCATTTGATGCATAATTACCCACTATAGCAGCAAATCGGCCCCCTGGGATAGGCCCACCGGGTCGATTTGCATTTCTGACCCCTCCTCCAAACGCAATTCTACCAGCAGTTGGATACCCCCTCTTTGCCGTTATGGTAACGTTATGTAACGTTATTGTAACGAAATCATACACTGCATCATCACTTCGTTTCCGCCTAAAATGAGGATGGGCCCTTTTTATTCCAGTAATAAAATCTGGTCCTCTGGACCCGGGTATCTGCTTACAGAAACCGATCGTTATCATAACCGAATCACGGACGATCCTTTGGCATTGGATTTGCAGACAATATCATTGAATTATCGTAGTTTACATAAAGTTTTTAATGCTCCTGAAATCAAATGGATTTTGCAGAAAGGAACTTATCATGAAGATGATCCTTTCAGATGAAAGCATGCATGCATTTGTTGTCCCTGTGGAGGGGGCCTTTTGAACCGCCCCCTTCATATTATCACCACCCACAAAAGCACCGATTTTGATGCACTCGCTTCCGTGGTGGCTGCCGGTATGCTCTACCCGCAGGCTGTCACGGTTCTCCCGCAGCACCAGAACCAAAACGTCCGCGCATTTTTATCACTTCACAAAGATTTTTTTGAATTCTGTCTACCGGATCATGTCGACTATTCCAAATTACGCCGGCTGGTGGTGGTCGATACAAACGCTTGGCAGCGCCTTGACAGGATGGAGGGCTTAAGATCAAAACCTGACTTGGAAATCCATCTGTACGATCACCACCATCAAACTGGTGATATCGTTGCCACCTGGGCCTGCCAAATTGAAAAAGGGGCGAACATCACGCTGATGCTTCGGTTTCTGAAAAAAAGAAAGATTCACATCTCCCCCTTGCAGGCAACGCTTTTTCTGACCGGCCTTTATGAAGACACCGGAAACCTGACCTTCCCTTCAACGACGGCCGAAGATGCACATGCTGCCGCATACCTTCTGGAGTGTGGGGGAGATTTGAATGTTATCCACGCTTTTTTGAGCCCCATTTATAGACAAAAGCACAAAGAGGCCCTGTCTCGTATGCTTAAAAAGGCTAAACGTATAAAAATCAGCGGTCACACCGTCAGCATCAACCACTGCACCATACAGGGATATATCGAAAATTTGTCGGTTGTCCTGCAAATGTATCGCCGGATTTTAAATGTCGATGTTGCCTTTGGAATCTATACACTGAATCACGATCGCTGCCTGATTATCGGACGCGGCGACGCCGTAGATATCGATATCGGCAGTATCATGCGCTGTTTTGGGGGAGGCGGGCATAAAGGTGCCGGTTCCGCCATGCTCAAATCGGAGGATCCTGGAGACATCGAAACGTGGATCCGTCTGCTGCTGGGTGAGCAGCACCATTCCCATCGTACCATCCGGGAATTGATGACCCATCCTGTTTTTACACTGGAACCCGATATCCGCATGTCTGAAGCCAGAATGGCTTTGAGGCAGAAAAGAGTCCACGGTGCACCGGTGGTGGTGGGGGGGGATCAAATCAAGGGAATCATCTCCCTAAGAGACTTCAGAAAACTAAAGCAGAAGGACACCCATCATCCGGTCAAGGCGTTTATGAATACGCGGGTGATAACCATCGAACCCTGGAAAAACCCGGCGCATGCCGCACAGCTCATGGTCAAGCACGACGTAGGACGGCTGCCGGTTGTCGATAACGGAAAACTAGTGGGCATCATCAGTCGGTCGGATGTGATGAATCACCTGTATGGCTTTTGCACGGTAGGCAGTTCCTTAACGAAAGGCTGCCAAAAATCAGTCTCAGACGGGATGGGCATCGACATCCTGAATAATCCCATCGGCGACCACCAGCAGAGCAAGACCCCTTGAAGGGGCCACGCTATGCTGGTGGTCGCTGATGGGCAGGTTGACTGATAGTGGCACCAATTATGCAACAACAATAACCATGGAGATCCTATCCGTTATAAAACACGCCTTGATGATCACATTCTTCGTATTCGTGATGATGGTTCTGGTGGATTTTATCAATGCGGCCAGTCGGAAACGGATGGGGGATCTGCTGCAGGGCGGGCAATGGCGGCAGTATATGCTGGCATCCTTAATAGGCTCCACCCCGGGATGTCTGGGCGCATTTATGAATGTGAGCCTGTACGTACACGGCATGATCAGCTTCGGTGCCATTGTGGGCGGCATGATCGCCACTTCCGGTGATGAGGCGTTCGTGATGCTCGTTCAATTTCCCGGAACAGCGCTTATTCTTTTTACACTTTTATTTTTTATGGGAATCATTTTTGCGTGGGTTAGCGACAAGCTGATCGCCCTGCTGAGAATCACGCCTTGTGAATCCTGTCTGAGCAGTCAGTGTGAGCAGTGTGACTCCGGTCGAAATGCTCAGGAAGGCATCCCGGGCAATTTTCATGCTGCCAATATTATGGAGAATCTGAGGTCCCTCTCCTTTACACGGTTCTTGTTCGTGCTGATGATCATCTCTTTTTTTGTGCTGGTGGGTGCGGGTATGCTTGGGCCGGCCATATGGAATTGGAAACGAATTACGATCGCGGCACTGTCCTTGACTGTATTTTACATCGCCCTGACAGTGCCGGAGCACTATTTGCACGATCATATCTGGAATCACATCATAAAAAAACACATATTTCGTGTTTTTCTGTGGACGCTGGGGGCCCTGTTGTTCGTCAATATAGGCCTTCAAGCCTGGCATATCGAGCCTTTTGTCCATCAGAATATGATATGGATTTTGGTCATCTCAGCCTTGATCGGCTTGATACCGGAATCAGGCCCCCATCTGGTCTTCGTGATGATGTACGCTGAGGGCTTGGTGCCTTTTTCAGTGCTTTTTACCACATCCTTTATCCAGGATGGTCACGGTATGCTGCCCATGCTGTCCTACAGTCTTAAAGATTCTGTTCTTATCAAAGTATTCAACCTTGTATTTGGGCTCGGCATTGGCAGTATCCTTTTTATGCTTGGATTCTGACAATAGGCCTTGCGATCGTGACAAACTTTTGAGCGCCATCACAATAGGTCCACTAAACGTCAACTATATATAAAAAAGGAGAACGCGCATGTATGCACTTATCTATGATGAGCATGATCTGGTTGAGACAAAAAAGCACGTCTTATCCCTCCACGATACGAGGGAAACAGCGGAAACCGCTCTTGAAAATCGCAAAAAGGAGCTGGGCAAAAAGGTACAGGACTGCAATACCCGTATCGTCTGGATCGAAGAAGACATAAAAGCAGGTGAATACGTCTCTCCAGGCCAGTACGCCACCTGGCGTCCGGGTGAAGATGTGCCCCACGGAGAAATGTATTCCGATGAAGACTGAAACTCACACGAATTGAGAATGAAAGGAGGTCACATGGGGGTCCAGATTTTAATCAGAAGAAAATTCGTAGAGGAAAAAGCGCAAGCGGTTGCTTCGCTCATGGTAGAGTTGCGGTCCCTGGCTCGGGCACAACAGGGCTACATATCCAGCGAGTCCCTGAAATGCATCGACCCTCCGGATGAAAATGAATACCTTATCCGGTCCACCTGGAACTCGGAAGAAGATTGGAACAGATGGCTCAACAGCGAGGAGAGAGGCGCCATTCAGCGACAAATCGATGCTATAACCGGAGAAGAGACGCAATACCGGGTCTATGAACCGCTTGTGGGGGGCATCCACCCCAAATAGATCTGCAAGGACTTCTGCAGGGTTTCCGCGGCAAGATAGGCGCAGTGTTCTTCATCTGCGGGAAACATGCCTATTTTATCAAGAATGGCTTCGCCGGTAATATCCGTGAGTTCATCGGGGTTTTTCTTCAGGGCCATCTCAGCGACAAAAGAACCACACACCGAGCTCGAGCCGCACCCGTCGGTCACAAATGAAGCGTCGGTCACACGGTTGTTTTCAAACTTCAAAAACAGCTCCATGGTGTCGCCGCACTGCCCCGTGATTTTGGCATGAGCATCAGGATTTTTCATCTTACCCTGATAAAGCGGTTTGCGCCAGCGCTGGAACCCGGATTCACCATAGGCTCTTTTGGTGTCTTCAAATATCTGTTCCTGTAAATTTTCGATAAACTGATCCAATTTATCCATTTCCACCCATGCCTCTACCGCCACCCATTCCTCTACCGCCGCCCATTCCTCTACCGCCACCCATTCCTCTGCCACCGCCTAAACCGCGTCCACATCCGCCCATGCCTCTGCCACCGCCCATGTCAGTGTCTTTTCGACACCGGCCCATGCCTCTGCCCATACCCCTTCCGGTGCCCATCCCATAACTTTCTTGATCCCTTTCAGGAACAATCGGCCGGGAATTTTTTTCTGCGGTATTTTGTGCGTTGGCGATATTTTGATTTGAGTCGTCCTCCATTTTGGAAACCAATAGTCTGCCGCTTTTAAATCTTTCTATAGCTTTCTGCACAGTTTTCCCGGATTCTCCGGTATAGAGATCAATGCCGGCGGCAGACAGCACCCCAAGGGCATTGGGACCACAACTTCCTGTTACGATAGCATCAATATTTTTTGAGGTTATAAACGTAGCTGATTGGATCCCGGCACCGCCACTCAGGTCTTTGTTTTCATTCTCGAATGCTTCAAAAAGCATACTGTCGGGATCAACCACAATAAAATAGGCGCATCGACCGAAACGCGGATCCATATCCGATGTTAACTCTTTGCCGGTGGACGTAAGGACTATTTTCATAAGAACCTCCATATAATATAGTTATGAGCATATGCTAATTATATGTATGTATCTTCCTCCCTGCTGTCAAGGATTATGCCGGATACAACGGCAAAATAATGAAACCTCCCCGCGGCAAGCCGTGGAGTATCATCCTATTGGGCTTTATAATCCGAATCGAAATCGATGGAATGAATGCCTAATCGTTGCATGCGACGCAGGCAGATCATGTTAACATAACGTTATATAGCGTTCATTGTACCCGTTACCCATACCCGATCCATTGGTCACAATTTGCTGAATCCATTTAAATGTTAATTTTTCAATGCGTTACATAACTCAAACTTTTTTCCAGATTGGCATCATTTATGCTTCTGTATAAAGTAAACGTAAATTTTTGAGAATGTTTACGGTTTATTTTAAAAATTAGCTTGTCGAAAGACGGTCACCCATAAAGGAAAGGAGGACAAAATGAAAGCAAGAAACTGTTGTAAAACCATGGAAGCGGAACTAACTGCATGGAAGGCCAATGTGTATGACATCGCCCGGAAGATGGAAGGCTTACCCGGCGGAGAAAAGGTAAAAATCCTCCCCAACATCGAAGATCTGCATATGCTTATCGCAGAAATGGATGATCGCATCGATCAGATCCGGGACAACTGCACACCCGAAACCGGCATCGATGACATCCACAAGGACAAGCAGTTGTTCGACCAGTCGCTGGCCACTCTTCGCATAACGGCAGAGCAGGCCATGCGCGGACTCGGTGCGGGTGATTTTGGGGGCTGAACCTTCACCCTTGTGCGGAAAGGTCTGCGGCCCGAAAGTGGCAATGGTTTTCCCACACCATTATCCAAGAACCAGATACAGACAAACTCAAAAATGATTGGCATGCAAGGAAGGAGCAGATCATGTATAAAAGAATCTTATTCAGTACGTGTTTGTCGGAATACTGTGATCATATTTTCAATTATACGCTTAATCTAGCCAAAGATAACGGAGCGTCCCTCTGGATTTACTACGGCCTGGGGCGCCTCAAAATGAATCAGGAGCAGGCCGACAACGCCATCAGAGATGCCGAGACTCAGGTGGCCGACGCCTATGTCGAGCGGATCAAGGCAAAAGGCTTGGCCGACTACAAGATTAACGTCTCAGACGGGGATGTGGCCAGCGAAATGACAAAACTTGCCAGAAATGCCGGTATGGATGTGATCATCATGGGGACATCTACCCAGGCGCCGGTTCCTACAGGGGAGGATATCAATATAGGTCCTCTGGGACCGGTGGTGTCCGAAACCATTTTGTGGGCCCCTTGTCCCGTGCTGGTGATACCGCCGTCGCTGGTACCCGGCCTGGCACATGGATAACAACCATCATCAACCCCACACGCTCCGGTTTCGGTTCGGAAATCAGGATTTGCCAAACGATTCCTGAACCGGAACCGGCTGTAAATCAGCAGTGATCATATCATGAATTCCATTGGAAAAATAAGAAATTCAGGTGTAGGACTATGAAAAGCGGTATTGGGGAGGATAAGAAAATGGGAACTAAACCGTTTAAAAATATTTGCGCTATTTGCGGTTATACTGCTACCGGGCGGTTTGTGGGTGATATCTGCCCTAGCTGCGGTTTGACTTACTGGAAGTGCTCACATTGTGGATTTTTGGTGACCGCCGAAACACCACCCAATGTATGTCCGGAATGTGGCCAAACTTGTAATTTTATAGATGCCACTTGCTATACGCCGGAGTGTGGCGGTCCGGGACACATTGATCCCCGGTTGTAATACCATCCATCCGGGGATTTTCACCACGCGAGGGCCGAAAAGGCATCGGAATTTTGTTTTATCAATGACAAGGCATTTAAATATTTCCCGCCAGTAACCTTGACAGCAATCGAGTATCCATCATAGGGTACAGAAGCATGTGAACAAACTGTGGGTCATCGAAAAAAACCCCATAGCGGGTGACGTTGGTGAAGCTGAAGCAGACAAGCTGATTCCCAGGGCAGATGTTGTCGCCATCACGGGCACTGCCTTGACAAACCATACCATGCAGCACCTGCTTGAGCTCTGTCATCCCGGGGCCTTTGTCATCGCATTGGGAGATACGGCTCCTTTGTCCACTATCCTGTTCGACTACGGGTTGGATGCCATATCAGGCACAAGGGTATACGATGCCGACCTGGCGTTGCAATGTGTGAGCCAGGGCGCAAACTTCAGACAAATCAAGGGCGTAAAACGCTTAACCCTGATGAAATAAACCCTTATCCAGCAATCTGCCATCTTGCCGGTAGAGGTCTACCGGTAAACCGTATACGGTCTCTATGGTGCCGGCATCAACCCCTGATGGCGAACCGGCATAGAAGATTTTTCCACTCTTTAAAAAGATGCCTTTCCACCCTCACGCCCAACCCTTTGGCGGTTTCGTCGCCGGTATCAATGGCGTTGTAGTCCCAACTCCGGGAAAGCAGATAGGCCGAACAGAGCCCGGTGACCGCCGCGAGCAGACCTAACCCCATAGTTGCATAAACAACCTGGCAAAGTATAGATAATGACTTGTTATTATAACCAATATTGTAGAAATGGAACCATTGCCTGGATATTCCCCAAAGTGAATTCCAAGGATGGCGTCTATTTTGCCATGTTGTTTACCCTGCGGGAAAGCCGGAGAACTTCAGATTCTGTGTTGCTGAGGGTTTGAAGTAAAAAACTACGACTTCACCCTCAGACGCCTTGACTCTGAAGCCCTCCGGCTTTTGCAACACTGGGGCTAACTCAGTCCAGCTGGCGCGCGCCACGTCGCCGAAAGTCCAGAAGACCATGGCCGCTAGCTGCATGTCGTCCGCAAAGTATTGCAGGAACATGGTCCCGGCTGTGAACATGGCTCCTAATGCTACGCCCGTGAGTACCATGACTTCAGGCATACCACCGCGCATCCGTGAAACCATGATAATCACACCGGCGGCAAGCATGCTGAAAACGTAAGCTAAAATCGACGTAATCTTCAGGAACATCAACCGGCCCACCCCCAACTCCCTGTCAAGCGAATACTTGACATATTGATGCATTGATAGTATGTACGGATACACCTGAGCATGAGATCTGCAGGAGTTGGTTAGAAGGCGTGGTCAACGGTGATGCACGCTACGGTATGTCCTCGCAGGTCCTGAGTGGCGTTATCCGCATCACAACCCATCCCAAGGTTTTTTCGATGCCCAAAACTAAAACAAAAAAGGAACGTAAGAAAACACGTTCCGGTAAACTGCGGATTGCCGACCACTGGAACGCCATCAGCATCATTGCCAACTCCCAGGCCAATCCCTTGAAAGCAGTCGCAGAATTTGTGGAAAACAGCATTGACGCCCGGGCCAAACAGATTGTCATTATCCGGGGTAAAAAAAAGGGAGAATTCTACCTCAAAATCAGCGACGATGGTGAAGGCATTCCTAAAGATGAAAAAGGGCTGCCTGATTTTCGCCGTGTGGCGACCCACATTTGTGATTCCATCAAGCGTCATTTCAAGTTGGACGGCGCCAAGGGAATCCAGGGAGAATACGGCATCGGCCTGCTCAGCTTCTGGACGGTTGGACATAACCTCAGCATGACCAGCCGTGGTGAAGATGGGAAAACCTATGAAATGACCATGGCCAAAGATTCCCCCAACTTTTCGGTGACCAAGAAAAGGACCCTGCTTTCTTTTAAAGGCACGGATCTGATGATTCATCCCCTGCTGCCGGGATTGAGATCACTGACCGGAGAAAAAATTCAGCAATACCTTTCATCAGAACTCAGGAACCGCATAAAATCATCCGAAGTCACCATTAAAATTTTCGATCGCACAGGCCGAAAAGAGCTTATCGTCGTACCACGCCAATTCACCGGCCGACTGCTCCGCAACCTGAAACCGGAGCCTTCGGAACAGGGCGACATCTATCTTGAGCTTTACCTCAGCGATCCCGGCAGTTCAAACCAGGTGGGTCTGTATCGGCGCGGTACCCGCGTGCTGCCACTGCTCACCGAGCTTGATCAATTTCAGAAAAAACCCTGGACGGAAGGCTATTTACAGGGCATTGTGGATGCCCCGTTTCTAAACCTGACGCCGGGGACCCGTCACGGCATTATACAAGATGCACATTATGATGCATTCTGCCAGGCCATGCATCCGATTGAAACACGCCTGCAGCAGATCATCGATGACCAGCGCAAAGCAGAAGAGGAAAGATCCAGCCGTCGGATTCTACGCAGGGTTCAGCGTGCGCTAAAAGAAGCGTTTTTACGGCTTCCCCAGGAGGAGTACGACTGGTTTGACATTCACAGCGGCAAGCCTCAAAAAAAGCCGGGCAACCTTTTTTCCAGCGGCCCCATGCCCGGGGGTTCCCGTGAACAGAATAGCCAAAACAATGATAATTCTCAAAATGACCCGGGAGAAAATGATGGCGACACCGGACAAAAAATGTTTTTCGAATACGCCGGGCCTTTATTCAGCGCGTTGATTTCTCCGAAGTCGAGTGTTGTATCCGTCGACAAACGCAAGAAATATCGGATTATTTGCCGGGACCGTTCACGAAGGGTTGTTTTGGAGCATCTTGAATACTTGTGGGAAATAGTAGACGGGAACGGTCATCTCATAGAAGACAGCCATGAATCGGTCATCTTTGTTGCCCCTGCGGAACCCTGCCTGACCACCCTCAAAGTTACGGTTCGCCAGTCCGACATCGTGTGCACCGACGAAGCCCTGATAACCATCACCGATTCCCTCATGGATCAATCGTCAAAACCCGGGCAAAAAAATAAAGGGCTGCCCGGATATACCTACCGCCGGGCACCAGGTGAGATGTGGCGCTCACAGTTCGACCTCGACAAGAACGTGATTGTCATCAACAACGGACACAGAGATTTTGTTTATGCAGGCAAACAGAAACGCCGCAAACTGCGCTACATTTGCCGTCTGTTCTGCAAGGAATTGGTCTGCTACAATTTCCCGGGCCTGCAAACAGACGATCTTCTCGAACGAATGATCGAACTCTCTTTGTATACGGAAGAGCACCTGAAATAGTAATCTCCGGCGGAACATGGCTTCTTCGAAGGGCCTTGCTCAAACCTGATGCTCTGAGAAACCGAAGCATAAAATATTTTAAAAAGAAAAAACCTATAAAGAAGTGCGTGAAGCCTATGTCTGCTCTTTTTCTGTGCGGCTACAGATAGGTCAACAGCCGCAGTGCGCCGGACCCGGAACAGATCACATGGGGTTTGCGCAGAAATAAGTTCGCAGGCGCCTTCATTACCAAAATGTATTGAAGGGTTCAGGCTTGGTAGAATATTTCAGAGATATCCATCACTTTGATTTCATCTTCCAATCCTTCGACCTTGACGGCATCCTCAAGCATCGTTAGACAATTGGGACAGGCCACGGCCAGGATATCCGCCTTGACATCGCGGGCTTCCCTGGCCCGTATCCTCGCCGGGCTTTCATCGCTTCCACCTAGAAAATCGGTGAGGAAATTGCCGGCACCGCCACCACAGCACAAAGAGCCCTTTTTATTTCGCTCCATTTCAACCAGGTCGACGCCTTTCATTGCCCTCAACACTTTTCTGGGTGCGTCGTATTCCTGGTTCCAGCGCCCGAGGAAACACGGATCGTGAAAAGTGATTCGCATTTCAGATGTTTCGGGAGCGCTCAGTTTCCCGGTTTTTATAAGTTCACTGAGAATTTGGGTGTAGTGAAAAACGTTAAAACGACCATCGAAATCGGGATATCTGTTTTTAAAAACATTATATGAATGGGGTGACAAGGTAATGATGTTTTTTACGGCCAAATCCGAAAACTGCTGGATGTTCTTTGTTGCCAAATCTTCCAGCAAGCCATCCTCCCCCAGCATTTCCACTTCATTGCCATCAGAGATTTCATCGACCCCCAAAACGCCGAACGACACTCCCGATTTAAGCAGCAGCTTGGCGGTGGCCCTGGCGGCGCTTTGCGCCCGGTTGTCAAAGGAACCTTCACACCCGACGTAATAAAGAAACTCCTGCCCCTTGTAGGGTGGAATCTTCAGCCCTTCCATCCAGTCGGCTCTTTTTTTGGCGGAAATCCCGTATGGATTCCCATATAGCTGAACATTCTGCAAAAAGGTTTTGACCGGTTTAGGCAACGTTCCCATCTCGACCATTTCAGTTTTAGCAGCGACGACCATGTTCACGATGTCGTCGTTAAAACTCAAGGGGCATTTCTCGACGCAGTTCTTGCAGGAAACACAAGAATAAACGATCTTGGCCAGGTTCTCAGACCATTGCAGTTCATCGTTCAACCAGGCCCTGATCAGCCAGAGACGTCCGCCTGGAGAGTAGCTCTCCATCCGATATCTGGCATAGGAAGGACAGTTGGTGACGGTGCTCCAATCCGTTGGGAATTTGCAGTAACCACACCGGAAACATCGATGTATGATATCTTTATATTTATATTCCATAAATGTCATTGGATTACCTCCCAATTTCCAGGATTCATGATGCCATTCGGGTCGAGCAGATTTTTTACTTTTTTCATTAATTGAAGCGTATTGGTATCCATTCTATCCATCATCAGTTTCTGACCGAAGACCGCCGGTTTCCAGATGGCACCGTTCATCTCCATCACCTGCTCATCAGTTTCGTGCAGGGCTTCCCTGGCATGCCTGACGGTTTCAGGGTCAGCGCGGTTAAAGGCATACGACCAGGAAAACATCATGCCATGGGAACTGCCGATGACTCTTCCCAGCACGGTGTAAGGAATATCGTGGCGGGCGGAGATTTCGGCCCCCCTCCGGTAACATTCAGGATAGGCTGAAACCGGCATGATCGCGCCGACATATTCAAAACCGCCTCCCTTTTTCCAATCTGCCGATTTGCTGATCTGCGGCCTTTGCCTGTCCTGCGAAACGGCAGCGATACCGCCGACACCGCTGCGAATATATTTGGATAGCTTGACATCGAAAAAGAGATGACGTTTGAATTCGATCTCTTCTTCTGAATCACCGGTAATGACGATACTGATCGAATGCAGTTTGTTCATCATCGGCGGAATTTCCGCGCTGAAAGCAACCAAATCCTCCGACAGTCCAACATGCGTCAGTTCATACAAAATTTCAGGGACAAGCGCCTCATTTTCAACCGCAAACAAATCCATTTTCCGGATTTTCTTATGGGGAAACAGTCGCAGCGACACCTTGGTCATAATACCGGTGGTACCGTTCCAGCCCAAAAACAGGCCCAGATCCGGCAGGGGGTGCATGGTGTACCAACCGGCATCGATGGCACAGGACCCGAATCGTGCGATTTCTCCGGTGGGCAAGATAACTTCCAGACCGTTGACCATGTCGGAATTGAATCCGTAAGGATGGGCCAGATCCCCCTGGCCATGGATGGCCAGATTTCCGCCAACGGTAGCCGCGGGCGGCGCACCCGGTTCCGAATGCATTAGATGGGGATGGTGCTTATGCAGGTAGGAGGTAATCTTTCCCTGGGATATACCCGCTTCGACAACCATGTACCGGCCGGGCTCGTTGACCTCGATGATTTTTTCCATGCGTTTCATATCAATGGTAATGCCGCCTTTTAAAGGCAACGCAAGACCGGCCAGAGTCATTCCACCGCCCAGGGGTACGATGGCTATTTTCTCTTCGTTCGCCAGCCGGACAATTTTTTGCACTTCTTCCGTTGTTTTGGGTGCCACTACATATTCCGGCCATTTCGATTCTGACGTCCCTAGATCTTTTGAGTAGGTAAACAGTTCTTCCTGCCGGTTGGAGGCATAGTCTTCCCCAACGATTTCAATTAATGCTTGATAGATAGAACTCATGATTTTCTCCCCCAATAAAATCGTGTTCCACGATTTTATGAAACGCGACTTCGTCGCTCCTTTGCCCAAATTTAAACAACCTTTTCTCCGATGGCGAGTCGGCAGAGATCACTCATAAATAATGGCATGATGCCGCTTTTGCCTACCGGTTTGCCGAGTGTCTGCATACAGGCCGGACAATTAAAAACACAAATCTGAGCACCTGCGTTTTTCATGTCCTCTATATTGTTCTTTTGAATTTCATTGCAATACTGCCGGCGTCCTTCTTTTCTCTGACCCAGGATCGTCGCGCCGCAGCACATGGCATTTTCGTCCACATACTCGCGGTCGACAGGTTCGACACCTATCAAGCTGAAAATTTTATCGACAAACAAATGTTTGTCCGGAGATAACCGCGAGGAACAGGGTCTCTGATAGGCCACCTTATAGTTCAGTGGCGTTATATCGCTTTTTAGTTCTTCCAGCTTGTTGTACAGATATTCGAAAAGATGGATGGATTCGAAAGGCACGTCGATGCCGAAGGCGGGCGCATAAGAGGTATAGGTCCCATAGCATTCATCATGAAAATGAACCACTTTTTTCACTTTATGAGCGGCAATGGTGGCGATAATCTTTTCCAGCCGCTCGTTGATAACGGATGTCTTTGCATAGTGCAGGTACATCAGTTGGCAGAAATAATGAAACATTTTACGCGGGTCGTCAGACATGATCGTGAGTCCCTCAAAAAGCCTGCTCTGGACACGATTGGTCAGCACACTGAAGGCACCCATATTCAGTGCCGTTCCATTTATTTCCTTGATCTCGGGTTCTCCACGGAAGGGGATTCCCAGTTGTACCCCTTGCTTTATCAGTGGTTCCGGTAACGGGGGAATATTGAGTTCTTCCTGTTTCTGAACGATCAGGTAGAAGGGATGGTTGCCGTTCGGACAATATTCCTCACAGGCGTAGCACGTGACACAATCGTGCAGTACCCAAGAGTCTTCACTGTTAATGATCTTCTCGATTTCAATGCGGGCCATATCCTCATCGAGATCAAGATGCTGACATTTAACAAGGCAGTCGTGTGTCCCGCAAGCAAAACACATGTCTTCGTCAAACTTCAATTCATACATGGATTCCCCCCAATTCAAGTTAACGCGTCTATCTACAAAATTAAAGCTGTGGTGTAAGCTCTTTTTGGCAAATGGCTGGGTGAGGGTATCAGAAATAAACGCATAATGCAAAGAACCACAGTGGGCAACGATAGGGTAGAAGGTCCCGCCTGAAAAGCAAAGACCCGCCACCCCAAAGGAGCGGTCGGTAACCAAGGCCGCTCCACCGTACAAATCCTGATCGTGCAGGAATTTCCCGGTAATGTGAGAGAATTGGAAAACACTATTGAACGCGGTATGATCTTCTGCAATGATGACACACTGAAACTTTAGAATCTGTGTCAGGAAACAGTGCAGCCGTCCTTTCTCTCCGATCTGAACCCGGATATTGTCCGACTGCCTTTTAAAGGAGACCGGAAACCATAATGACCGCCATTAAGGACGACATAAAAATCATTCCTTACCGGAATCGATACGCATCGGATTTTTCCAGGCTGAATCGGGAGTGGCTGGAAGGTTTCAACTTGCTCGAAGCTGCTGATACGAAACATCTGGACTTTCCGCGTGAATCCATCATCGACAAGGGTGGTCAGGTGTTTTTTGCCGTTAAGAACAATGAAGTCCTGGGAACCTGTGCAGCAATCCGCCATAGCAGCGAAGTCGTAGAAGTTGCCAAACTCGCCGTTGTACAATCGGCACAACAACGCGGAATCGGACGCCTGCTTGTACAAACGGTGATTGATCATGCACGCCGTATGGGAGCCAAAAAAATTTCGCTGGTTTCAAGCACGCGACTGGTATCGGCATTGCGGCTTTATGCGTCCATGGGTTTCGTCTCCAAACCACTTCCCAAGAATCCCGGATATGCCTCCGCAGATGTTTATATGGAACGGGTGCTTTGAGTTGGACCCTGGAACTCTCGAATCCTTGAATCCTAAGTTCCATCCTTAAAAAATGTTTGAAGTTCAAAAAAAATACTGACGGATTCTGGGGTAAAATATCCTGCGCAGGGTCTTCACCGGGAATGTTTTCCTCTTTACATATTTATTAATATAGTATATTAATAAATATGTATTTTACAACAAGGAGGTGATAGCACATGGCTATGCTGAACGTTAAACAAGTTAATAAGCAGGGTCAAATCTCTATCGGAAAAAAGTATGCCGGCAAAAAAGTTCGGGTTGATGAATATCCTGATGGTACAGTTATATTAGAACCAATTGTAATAATTAGTGAATTTGAAATAGGGCTCTTCAAAAACAAGGCCTTTCAGGACCGTTTAAAAGCTTTCGACCGCTGGGAAGCGGGTAATAAGCCATCAGAAACGGACTTCTCTGCTCTGGAGGAAAATTTTGAAAATTGATCTAAACTTTCCAGATTTCCAAAAAGATCTTTTCAAGCTGGAAAAGAATGAACGCTACACCTTAATCAAAACCTTTAGGACCTTGTCAAGGATGGATTTCGATCAGCTTAGACGTTCCCCGGGGCTTAACCTGGAACACCTGAAAAATACGAAAACACGAAAGGGAAACCCCATCTACTCTATACGAATCACGCGCTCTTTCAGGGCCATCCTCTCCATTGAAAGTGATTACCTGCGTTTCATTTCGCTTCATCCAGATCACGACTCAGCCTACAAGAAGTAAAGCATAAACCCAAAGATATATTTGCCTGCCACAAACAGCACACAGACACACAGCATGCCCTTGATTATTCTTGCCGGAACGTATTTCTGAGTTCGCGCACCAAGATACATGCCTAAAACCCCGCCTAAACCAAAAAGCAGGCCCAACTTCCAATCCGGCGCTACGGATAGACCAGAATAAACATGCGCCAGGATGTGAAAGAACAATACCCCGGCGACAGAGGTCACCAGCGTTCCCAATAAAGCTGCACCGGCGATTGCATATACCGGCAGACCGATAATTGCCACGAAAAAAGGCGCCACAATCGATCCCCCGCCAATTCCGTAGATACCCCCGGCAATACCCACTAAAAAACAGACCGCATAGACTAAAGGGGTGGAAAAACTGAATATCTCGCCATCATACTCGAATTCGACGCTGCGCAAGCCGGCAACGGTTACATGCACCGCATGGGAAGAATCGACTGAGAAAGAGGCATGTTTAACCTTGTTTTTGTCCGTCTGCGTAACGGTATCCTTTAAAAGGCGCCATCCAATATAAAGAAGAACGAAGCCGACAAAAAGTTTAAAATGTTGCGGGTTCGGCAGGTACACAATTCGAATCCAGGCCCCGATAAAAACGCCCGGCAATGTGCCGATAACGACCGCCCATGTCAGGGGCCAGAGCATTCGTCCCTCTTTGATGTAACGATAAACGCCACTGGGAATGGCAACGATGTTGAAAACATGGTTGGTCGCGCTTACCGACGGTGCGGTATAGTTTAAAAAACTGACCT
>Ga0164313_10001307_pt1 | contig 21975 bp, 19 predicted proteins | sample GuaBasSedimGuay4_FD_113735 | JGI IMG/M metagenome (GOLD analysis project Ga0164313, IMG submission 113735) | Subseafloor sediment microbial communities from Guaymas Basin, Gulf of California, Mexico - Guay4, Core 4569-4, 0-3 cm | ecosystem: Environmental > Aquatic > Marine > Hydrothermal vents... | reverse complement strand
CGTCCTTACCAAGGACGCGCTCTACCGACTGAGCTACGTGGGCTCCGGCACTATTTGCCCAAATAAACCACTTTGTCGGTTCAAGCGGTTATACACCGCACTATTTTCAGCTTCTATTCCCGGCTGGAGCGGGAGACGGGGGTCGAACCCGCGACCCTCAGCTTGGAAGGCTGATGCTCTGCCAACTGAGCTACTCCCGCATGCCGGAACCGCCTTGAAAGCCGCCATTCTAAAGGGCTGGTGGCGAGGGGTGGATTCGAACCACCGAAGGCCATTGCCAACAGATTTACAGTCTGCCCCCTTTGACCGCTCGGGAACCTCGCCAGCTCCTATTATCTATATCTAAAACACTGATTCTCATGGAGCTGGCGGAGGGACTTGAACCCCTAACCTGCTGATTACAAATCAGCTGCTCTACCAATTGAGCTACGCCAGCAAAAAGCGAACATGAAGCATATAGAAACCCCTGTCTACTGTCAAGATTACTGTTGCCCGGCAACTGACCGGAAACAGAAAACATTGACGTAGATAAGAGGTAACTTGTAGCTTTATGGTTGCACGAAGCTACATTCAGATGGGAGTCATGTCAATGAACAGGGTCATTATATCAGTTGTTGCCGCACTTTCCCTTATTACTCTGCTATTTTCGGGCTGCGGCGGCGGAGCATCCATTGCCGATGAACTGGGAATGGTTCCAGGTCTCTGCTTTCTTCATGTTCATATTAGTGAGAATATGGATATTGATCTGATACCCGAAGAATTCAACGGGTTTATCCCCCTCTGGCTGTGTGATTCTCTCGCAGCCCGTGGAAGCTTCGGAGTAAGTCTTCTTGGCATCAATCTCACCGATTTTACACCTCAGCTGCTTTTTCTCACCAGAGAACTTGGAATGGACGAAATTCTGCAGCTGGGAAAAGACGGCTTCCAATGCGGTTCGGAGGAGAACCAGCAGGGTTACGACCTGATCGATGAACGCGGCAGCATGATAGGTTCGATCGCCAGCAGGGATGGCTGGACATGCCTGATAACGGGAAGCGGGTCGGACAGATCCGCCCGGCGCTGGCTTGAACTCGAAACGGAAGAGTCGCTCGCATCGGACCCGGATCTGATCTCAATCTCAGAATCGGATGCTGATCTCACAATTCTTGTTTCACACAACTCCATTGCTTTTATATCCGTGATTCCCACAGGAATGCTTTCGAGGAGTGAGATAGTCATCCTTAACAGAGTGAAAGACATAATCGGGATGATTAATCCGAAAGCCCTGAGAGTAAGCATGGCGATCAGTGATGACAACCCTCCGGTGATTGTTCTGGAGTTACAGCTTGTTCGGGATGGAGAGAATGTTACCAGTTTCTCAATCAGCTTCAGCGACACTGAACTGACCCCTGAGAACCTGCTGCTGATAATTGGGGACGGAGGTAATTAGATTTTTCAATTACCTCCGTCCCTATTTACTGTAAGGGAGATGAGGACATGAGATCGATAAAGTTTTGTTTAACTCTGCTAATAGTATTCACCTGTTCGGCGCAGTATATAGAGAACAGCTGTCCTGCGCCCAGCGAACATATCACTGGCCTGGCGGGGGAGTTATATGCCATTGACTCCCTTCAAAAGGTGGTATACGAGTTAAACCCATGGAGCGGAGAGGTGTTTGATACCATTCCCATTCCCTGGACACAATGCTCGCCCGTAGGCCTGGCAATCAGACCAGATAGTATCATTTTCGCTGAGAGCGGAAGCGCCCTTATACATGTCATGACGATGGACGGAGACTCGGTGGGATCAATTGATCTGTCTGTCCATGGTCTTCAGACTATCACCGGGTTATGTGCTTTCTACTCCCCCCAAAAGTTGCATATCATTGATTCAGCTACAAATACAATCTATGAATATACTTTACCTCTTGGCTCTGGAAACATCTCAGAACTTTTCACGCTCCAGAGCTGCCCGGAGGTTCATGATATCGCCAACACATGCTATGGTGTGGCCGTTGCATGTGAGGATTCTCTTTCACCTGTAAGAATTTACTGGGATTCAGTAAACTATTATACCCTTAGCTATGGTGACTACTCCTCAGCGGTAGGTGTCGGTACCGCTTCCGAAGGTAACAGGTTCTACTTCAGCGACCCGGATATGGGCATGATACACCGGTACTGCATGGACATGGGGGGAATCTCCGGTCATGCTGAAAGTAATCCTGAAATCAAATGCCGTATCCCGAATCCGATCGAAGGTGACACAGAGATGCAGCTTCATCTCCGATCATCCGGTGAGGTTTCTGTAGCAGTGTCCGATATCTCAGGCAGAGAGGTTATCTCAGTCTACGAAGGCGTGCTTGCGGAGGGTTCCCACTCGATACCTGTTTACATGATGAACCTGCCGAACGGAGTCTACCTGATGAAAGTCCGCTGTGGTGACAATTTCTCCATAACCGAGTTTACACTGCTCAACAGCTCCCGCTAAATTGGGGACGGAGGTAATTAGATTTTTCAATTACCTCCGTCCCTAATTATAGTACCTATGTAGTCCTCAACTCAGGAAGAGAGTTTTCATGAAGATCGGGATATCCTGGCTGCGCGGTGTCATGCTGGCATTCTTTATGTTCAGCGCACTCGCTTCTGCCGACCCTCCTCCGGGATACTACGATCCCGCCGTCGGCCTAACCGGACCCGCGCTGCAGGAAGCTCTTCACGACATTATTGATAACCATACCAATATCAGCTATGACGCTATCTGGCTCGCATTTTTCACGACGGATGACAGGTATGGGAACGAGACCATTGTCTGGGATATGTACTCCGACACACCAGGTGAAACTCCTCCATACGAGTACACATTGGGCGATGACCAGAACCAGAGTGGTTCTGCAAGCGGAGAAGGCGAATCCTACAACCGGGAACACTCCTGGCCCAGGAGCTGGTTCGGCGATTCCTCACCCATGAATACTGACCTGTTTCATATCGTTCCAACGGATACCTACGTTAACAGCAAAAGAGGGAACGAACCTTACGGAGAAGTGAGCAGCCCCACATGGGAATCGTGGAACGGCAGCAGGCTCGGACCCTGCTCCTACCCAGGATACACCGGTACCGCCTTCGAACCTATCGATGGCTACAAGGGTGATTTTGCCAGGAATTACTTCTACATGGCAACCCGCTACCTTGGTGAGGACACCACGTGGCCGGGCAGCGCCATGGCTGACGGAGCTGTACTGGAACCATGGGCGGAAGAGATGCTGATAGGCTGGCACATAAACGACCCTGTCAGCACAAAGGAAACCGACAGAAACGATGCGGTTTACGCTATTCAGAACAACCGGAATCCATTCATAGACCACCCCGAGTATGTCTTCTGGATTTACGACCCCACTTCGGTGGAAGCCGGGGAGTTCCAGATTGCTTCAGTGGTCCTGCACCAGAACGTTCCCAACCCCTTCAATGGAATGACCACCATCGGATTCACACTGCCCCAAGCAGCGATGACCACCATCACTGTGTACGACATATCCGGAAAACTTGTAAGCACATTAATTGAACACAGTCAGCTTGCCGAAGGATATCATGAGATGACATGGAGCGGCAGGAGAGCTTCGGGAGAGCCCGCTTCCGCAGGCATCTACTTCTGCAGACTCAGTACACCAGGGGAAACAATCACTCTGCGAATGCTGATAATTGGGGACGGAGGTAATTAGAATTTTCAATTACCTCCGTCCCTTTTTCTGAAATGGAAGCTGAATGAGCATAATTGAAGCACGGAATATAGAGCGCAGTTTCGATGACCTGAACGTACTGTCAGGTCTTGATCTTGACGTTACAAAGGGCGAGTTTCTTGCGATAGTGGGCAGAAGCGGTGTTGGGAAAAGCACTCTTCTCGCCATACTTGGAACCCATGACCTCGATCACGGCGGAACCCTGAAGATCGCCGATACGCAAACGAAGGATATCTCATCGGGGGCACTTGCGGCACTCCGCAGGGAATATCTGGGTTTTGTGTTTCAGGATTTTTATCTACTGCCGGCTCTGACAGCTACGGAGAATGTGATACTGCCGACAGTCTTCTCAGGGGGCAACCTGGAGAAAGCCAGGGCACATGCCCGGGATATCCTGGACAAGCTTTCCCTGCGAACCGATGAAACCCCGACTTCGCTCCTTTCAAGGGGAGAGAGACAGAGGGTGGCTGTAGCAAGGGGACTCGTCAACAGGCCTTCGGTTCTTCTTGCCGACGAACCCAGCGCAAGCCTTGACGAGGAAAGCGAAAGCATCCTCTTCGACCTTCTTGATGAGCTGCGCAGACAGCAGAATTTCGCCCTGATAGCTGTGGTTCATTCCACAGGTGTCCTCAGCCGTGCGGACAGGATCCTTGAACTGAAAGATGGTATTCTCCATGAAGTCGTCTGAGGTAAAACTTGCCCTGCATCTTTGGAACAGGGGACACTGGAAGGATTACATTTTCAGCCAGGGAATGCTGTTCACCGCCTCTCTGCTTCTTGTATTTTTCATATCCATCGGCCTCGGTGTACAGAACCTTCTGGACAGATTCCTTTCAAGCGATCTGCCAGCCGAACAGGTGCGGGTCACTCCTTCGGGAATGCAGGTCGGGTTCTTTCAGACCGAAACCGGCGGAATGGAGATCACTGAAGAAATCAAGAGTGAGCTGGAGAACTCACCCCTTGTCGAGAGAATAGATCCGCAGATATACGCCCATGTCCCGGCCCTTCTGCGGGGTCAGCTTGGAGGACAGCCCTACTACACCGATATCACTCTGGAAGGGGTCACGGGGGAATTCCTTGGGGATTCTCTTCTGGAAGATATCAACTGGTCCTATACACTTGATGATTCCTCCAGCCGCTATCTTCCTATTATCCTCAGTGAGAATCTGCTGCTGCTTTACAACGCTGGTTTTGCCGAATCAAACAATCTTCTGGGTCTTACCCCGGATGGCGTTCTGGGAACGGAATGCATCGTTACACTGGGAAGAAGTTCAATAGCGGATCTGGACAATCCCCCTGTTACTGTAAGAGCCAGAATAGAAGCGACTTCCCGCAATATGAACCTCTTCGCGATAGGTGTTCCCTTTGAATTCGTGGATGAGATGAATGCGTTATTCCTTCCGGATGATACCAGGCGCTTCAGTGCGCTTGTCATAACAGCGAAGAGAGCTGAGGATGTCCCCGAGATAGTAAGAATGGTTGAGGAGACAGGTCTGCGGGCCGAGACCAGAAGAGGTATCGCCCAGAAAGCTGAGATTCTTGTGGGGGCCGTGACTGCCGCACTCTCCGCTCTGGCTGCCGCTATTCTTCTCTCCGCCCTTTCAAGCGCTATTCATACTCTTGTTGCTGACTTGAAGAACAGGCGCTTCGCGCTCGGGGTTCTGATGGCCCTCGGCACTCCACACGACAGGCTTGCGATGATCTTCGCGTTTCAGATCCTGTTCATGTCTTTCATATCGATGGTTCTCGGGGCTGTTCTGGGCTGCCTTCTGGCCTGGGGAGCAAGCACCGCACTTCTTTCGCTGAGCCCTGTACTGAGAGCCGCTGTAGACAGCCTTGCAGTGTTCCCAGCAGGATGGCTTGCAGCCGGGATAGGTGTAATGCTGGCCGCTTCCACAGGCACTGCATACATCTTCTTCGGCCGGATACTGAAAACCCCGGTAACGAGGCTGCTCCGTCCCTGACGCGTCAGAACAGGTCGAAATTTATCGAGGTTGTGAAGCTGCTGTTGAATTTTTTCCATGTTGAGATCTCAGGCGCTCTCGTATAGTCTACAGCGTAACCTATTCTTACAGATAGAGGACTCCATGCACTAAATGCCAGAGATATGCTTCCCTTCGAAATGAAATTCTCCGGATTATCCGGCGGGAAGTATACGTTGCCTGATATCTCCGCCTCTCTGATGAACGTATGGGGTTTCCTGTATCTAAGATCTGCAGACGCAAAAACGGAAAAATCATTTGTGTACATCTCTCCCGCACCGGATGTCCAACGCGCATTGACAGAACCGAGTCCCAACCGGGGGGAAAACCAGAACCAGGAAAGGATCTGTTTCTGCCATCCAGCCGCGACGTAGGAAGTTATCTGCCATGGACGCTCGGTGTACATCTGTCGGTCCCAGTCTGATGCGGCTTCTATGTAATAACTGTCATGGAACCAGTAATCGAATCCCAGACTTGCCCAGCCCCTGTTTGTATTGAGAGTATCTCTACTCAGACCGTATATCTCCTCCCATGTGACTGACCGCCCGCCAATAGCCGCGTCAACTGAAGTACCCCTGCGATCGAACCGGTACGATACACTTGCGCTGCCGCCCCATTCAAGCATAGCCCGGTTTCCGCGCTCAATTGAAAGATCCGCTACTGTTGATGCACTGAAACCCTGCATCGTTCCTGTGGTGGATTCCGCGTCGTAGGAATCACCTGCGATTATCCTCAACCGGTTTCTTGCCTCATTGTTGTAAACATCCTTTTCAAGAATTTCAAGATAGTAATCCACAGCATCCCCGGTTCTGGCTTCCAGCTGCGCGATTTCACCAAGTGATAACAATGCCGGCAGGAATTCAGGATCCAGGGACAGGGTCTCATCGAAGTAAAGGAGGGCTGATCCTGCAACACCGCTCCGGGCTTTTAGTGTTCCCAGAAGATACAGAGCCAGAACATTATCCGAGTCCTGCCTGATGGATTCGTTCAGCTGCTCCTCGGCATCTTCGGGATCGGAATCCGGGCCTGACATCAGGAGGACTCCACGGGCCGCCAGTGTGAGTGAGGTCTGGGAATCCGGCAGGAAGGGCTCCGCTGTAAGAACAGTACCCGCTTCAAATCCGGTTTTCAGGGCCGAGGCGATGTAAATCGCCGCAAGTGCTTCAACATCGGTAGAATCCGCGGCGTAGACTGCTCCGGCTTCCTCCATGGCAGCTTCCCAATTGCCTTGAGAGCAGCTTGAATACCAGGGCTGAAGGCTTTCCGGCAGAAAGGAAATAAGAATGATAAGCATTGAGCAATACATCAGAACAGCCTCAGATTCAGCCTGGAATAGAACTCGGTATCGTATTTCTCCCAGTAATCGTAAACGGGAGTTCTTTCGTATCCCACACTGTACCCCAGAGTCAATGAGAGGGGATCCCACATTTCAAATGTGAGTTCAGCCAGTCCGTTTATAAGGGTGTTATCAGGATCATCGGGTGGAATATAGAAGTTCCCCCAGAGCCAGAGCGATGGCCAGTGTGAATCGTCATCGGCAAACCACAGGGATACAGAACCGTATAGCGTTGTTCTATCGGTCCTCTCGTTCTCAAGACCGGAAGCCCAATGGGTGTTAACCTGCCCGATACCCATCGAGGGGGATACCCAGAACCAGTCGTTCAGCCATTTTTTGTACGCGAAGGAAAAGTATGAGCTTATCTGCCATGGTCTGACAGTTCGGGGCTGCCTGTCCCATGAGCTGCTTGCTCTGATAGTAAAATGATTGGACAATACCCTGTCTATGGACATGGTTATATTCGCCCGGGTGTAATCACTTTCGTAATCCCTGGACGTCTCGATCAAGCTGTAATCCGTTTCAATAGATACTTCGCTGCCTGCCGCGTCGTATTCGAACGATATCTCCAGACCGCCCGAGTATCTTCTCTCCCTGATATTTCCGTTATCAACCCTGGTATCAACGTACAGCACAGCATTGAAGCGCCTTGCGTCTCTCCGGTTCCGCTGCGGGTCGAACCCCCTGTCGGTTATACTCCTTATCTTCGATTCGGCGTAATCGTACCCGGGTGAAATAGTCAGAGCCTGAAAGTAGCTGTCCATAGCACTGTCCGAATCGCCTTTCAGCTGATGAGCAAGGCCCATGTACGCATAGACCCACGCGGAAAGGGAATCCACTTCAAGGGTTCTTTCAAAGGCAACCAGAGCCTCATCGTACTGACCGGAGAAAAGAAGGGCTTCGCCCAGACCGCTCCAGCCGCTGAAAGAAAGGCTGTCAATCTCAACAGCCTGCCTGTACCTGTCAGCCGCTTCCTCGTCATCATCTTCTTCAAAGAAATAGTTCCCCCATTCCAGCCATACATCTATGCTGTCCGGGGCAATGACGGAGGCGGCCTCGAAGCTTCCTGCCGCTTCATCATGCTCACCAAGTTCAGCGTACAGGCCCGCCATCAGCAGCCAGAACTCATGGTCATCGGTACCGCTTTCCGATTCCGCTTTCCCGGCAAGCTGAAAGGATATCTCCGGGTTCGCCAGAGAATAGGTCCAGGCAAGGTCCACCCATGCGTAAGGATACTCATCCGCTATCAATACTTTGAGACTGTCGGCTTCATGATCTCTGCCGGTGCTTTCGTAGATGAGCGCTTCCTCGCACAAAGCGGTGCTTTCAAAACCTCCGGCCTCAATGTACTTTTGCCAGAGGACAAGAGCTTCCTCACTGTTCCCGGATCGGGCAAGAAGCGGCGCCAGCCGCTGATACCCGAAAATGTAAGCGGAATCAGCAGATATAGCCTCGGAATAATAGTAAGCAGCTCTATCTGTTATCTCCAGCTGCTCCAGTACAAATCCCAGTTCGCCCAGCAGCCACGTTCCGGGATCCGCAGCTTCGGTAACTGCTTTTTCGTACCACTCGGCGGCTGCTTCCAGATCTCCATCGTTTTCGAAAAGGATACCTCTCCGTTCCCATGCCCATATATACTCGCTATCAACCCTCACCCCGCTCTCGTAAGCCTCACCAGCTTCCTCAAATTTCTCGAGCTGCTCAAGAACCAGCCCGAGCTCTCCCCATGTCCAGGAATATTCGGGATCGATCTCCAGGGCTCTGCGGTAAACGGTTTCGGCAGCAGTGTAATCGCCCATATCTTCCTGCAGAAGACCAATTGCTATCCAGGCGTCAAGATAACTTTCGTCTATTTCCGTACATTCGCTGTACCACTGAATTGCTTCTTCGTAATCTCCATCCACTTCAGCGAGGAGACCAAGCCTGTAGTGAGCGAACGCATAATCGGGGTTTATCTCGATCCCGTCCAGATAACTTACACGGGCAGCGTCGAAACTATCTAAATTTTCAAGACATAAAGCTATCTCCCCGAGACTCAGAAAACTGTCGGGGTCTCTTCTTAATAATTCCCTGTATACCTTGATAGCTTCAGGGTATCTGTCCTGTCTTTCAAGCAGTAATCCGAGATCTATGAGGCAATCTGTATCATCCGGATAAGCATCTGCAATTTTTCCATAGACTATCTCCGCCGCCTGAAATCTGCTTGTAAGCTCCATAAGCCAGCCCGCTTCAGACATCAGATGTATATTAACCGGCCACCTGCCGAGGGCTTCGTTCACGCAGCCCATTGCCTTCTCGAACTCATTCTGGTACCGGTACAGCTCAGCTGTTTTAAGCCAGATCGAAATCCAGGAGGGATCGATGCTCTTTGCGATTGTAAGCACTTCAAGTGCTTCCGGATAATCCCCCCGGACAGTAAGGCAGTGCGCTCTCCCTGCAAGGGCCAGAATCAGGGTTGAATCGTAAACAAGTGAAGTCTGAAAATAGACAAGTGCTTCTTCCGTATTGTCTGTACAGGACCTTCCGAGCGCTCCCCAGGCCATGGCCGAACAGGAATCCAGTTCTACCGCTTTCCCGGCGTATTCCGATGCTTCATCGTGATATCCGAGTGTGCTGGCGGAAAACGAAAGGGCAGCCCATGCATCCGAGCTTGTCGAATCGTCCGCAACGGCAGCCTCCGCCTGGCTGTATGCGTATTCCCAGTTACCCGAAGAATAGCCCTCCTGCCACCCGGTCAGATGAACAGATGCAAGTACTGCAAATAGAATGCAGTGCACTTCAGCCTCCCGCCAGAGAAACAGTCAAACCGGAGAGCCCCAGGAGCCAGCAATACCAGGCGAAAATGGAGAATTTACCCTCTCTCAGGAATTTCAGCAGTACCCGCAGAGCGAGATAACCGGTAAGCGCGGAGATCACAAATCCGGTGATCATCAGAGAAGTGTCTATACCGGCCAACCCTGCATCCCCGAGTTTCAGGACTGCAGCTCCGGCAATGGCAGGAATCGAGAGCATGAAAGAGAAGCGGGCAGCCTTTTCTCTTTTTATCCCTTTGAAAAGACCTGTAGAAATAGTGAATCCTGATCGTGATATCCCCGGAAGCAGAGCCAATGCCTGTGAAATTCCAACAATGAAACTTCCAGCGATGGTGGGGTTATCCCTGTTTCCGCTTTTCATGAACCTTGTGCTGAACAGGACACTGCCTGTTACAAGCAGCATCACCGATACCAGAACAGGGCTGTTAAAAGCTCTCTCTATGGAATCCGAAAGGAAAAATCCGGCCAGCGCGGCTGGAATGGAACCGATGATAAGCAGACCCGCCAGAACAAGGGATTCTCTCTGTTTCCGAAACAGACCGGATACCAGCTCCAGAAGGTCTTTTCTGTATACAGCCAGTACCGCCATGAGTGTCCCCAGATGAACCACGATCTCGAAAGTCATATCCCCTTCCGGAACTTTCAGTATCATTCCGGCCAGTACGAGATGCCCTGAGCTTGAAACGGGAAGAAATTCGGTAAGCCCCTGGATAACTGCCAGCACAATGACGGCTAAAAGCGTCACTGTTCCAGAAATTCTCTGTGAAGCGCCCTGAGTGCTTCATCCCTCTTCTGCAGATGTACCAGCGCTGAGATGGTAGCGTGCGAGTCGACCGTCTGGAGCATGTCGATGCCCGCCCGGTCAAGAGCAGAGGAGAACCTTGCCATAACACCTTGTATCCCATGCATACCGGCTCCCACAATGGAAACCTTCGCGCAGGGAGATACTGTCTCGAAGACTATTCCGCTGCCGTCGAGGACTCCCGAAACCACCTCTTCATCCTCCAGCGAAACGGTGAACATGGCTGCCGCATTGAAAACACTGAACATATCCATCGATACGCCTGCATCCGCGACAAGACCGAAGACGTGTGAATAGAATTCATGCAATGAAGCGTAACTGTCTGTCCTGATTCTGAACTGCACCGCATCAGATCCCGATGCCACACCGGTTATGTACCTTCCGTTTCTGATGACAAAAGGCTCAATCCCGGTGACCTGCTCCCCGGTACGATGGGATTTTACACTGATCCTGATGCCTGCATTACCGGCAATTTCTGAAGCTCTGGGGTGGACAACCTCAGCTCCAAGCCATGCCAGTTCTCTGATATCCTCAGCACTTATCCTGTCTACCTTCAGGGCCCCCGGAACCCTTTGCGGGTCTGCTGTGTATACCGAATCGATCTTCTTGAAGAGCATCAGCTCATCTGCATTCAGGGCTGCGGCGATCGCTGTCGCTGAAATATCGCTGCCCCCTCTTCTGAGTGTGGATATGGTACCATTGCTGCTCATTCCCTGAAATCCGGCCACAACTACGCAATCATTCTCTTTCAGGGATGCATTGAGGTATTCGGTTTCGATCGATTCCAGTTCGGCTCCGCAATGATGATCATCGGTGCGCAGCCCGGCATTCCAGCCGGTAATGGCAGATGCTGCGATTCCCCTCTGCCTGAGCATATCGGCAAAAACAGCTGCTGATATCACTTCTCCGCAGGCCAGAAGACAGGATCTTTCATGCGGGATGGGAGCTGAAACAAGTTCCAACAGGGTGTCCGTTGAATATGGATCACCTTTTCTGCCCATTGCGGAAACCACAACAACAGCTTTCCGGTACGATGCAAGCTCACTTATGCAGAGATCTACCGATCTTTGCCTGTCCTCCCCGGTTGAAAGGCATGTTCCACCGAACTTAATGACACAGAGGTCGTTCACTTGCTCCCCCCCTTCACTGATGCCATGACGAGTTCCATGAACTCCTTCCCGGTATCGTTCCAGTCGTTCATGTTCTCGGCGAACATACGGCTTTTTTCTCCCATCTGCAGCCTCAAGTCCCTGTTATCAATCAGGCTCTTCACAGCATCCGCAAGTTCCCCGGCGTTTCGGGGATCCGTTAGAATTCCGTTCTCACCATCACGGACCAGTTCCGGTATGGCAGCGACATCCGAAGCGATTACAGGCAGTCCGTACCACATCCCATCGAGGATCGACATGCCGAATGCTTCCCAGCTGGCGGGATGAACAAGTATATCCGCCTTCCGGTAAGCTATTACAAGATCATTGTGCGAAAGCTCCCCTGAAATCCTTATTGAATCTGAAAGGTTTTCTTCCTTAATCAAATCCAGAACGCCTGCTGAGTACTCTGCGTCAGATTCGGTACTTCCTGCGAACTGGGCTTCGAAGCTTCCAGGCTCAAGAGAGGCGCATGCCTCTACCAGCAGATGCTGAGCCTTTCGCGGAGAAATACTCCCCACGCAGAGCAATCTGACAGGTCCGTCCCGGAGGGAACGATCCGGCAGAGGTTCCGGGTCTTTCTCAAAACCGGGGTTTATCATCATGATACGTTCCGATGGAATTCCCATGTCTTCTATTGCTTCCATTGTATTTCTGCTGTTCGTCCATATCTTTCGCGCCATTGAAAGGAGCCATCTTACATACACTCTATACATGAATGACTTGAGTTTATTCCGAATGTCCATCCATTCAAGATGATGCATCAGGTACAGAACGGGTGTACCTGCGAATGTGCTCACAAGGCGGAGCAGCGGCACGTACTGATAACTCTTGCTTACAATTACAAGATCAGGCTTCTTCTTCCGGATCTCTCTGCAGATGTATCGAGATGCACTGAACCATTTCAAAGGAAGGCCGGCGGGCACAGTGGAAAAGTGGATTATATCCACCGCAACACCATGAGATCTAAGGTATTCCACCATTCTGAAGTTGAAACCGTAACCTCCCGAATGGAAATCCTTCTTACCGAGCATTACGAAGACGATACTCCGGGGAATGAGCGTATCCTTTCAAATGTGTGATATCCTGAATGCTTCCTGAAAACCAAGTATACTGCCCCCAAGGCCACACTGTCATAATGTATCAAAGTAAAACCTCCTTAATTGCCGAGCAGCAAATCCTAGACAAAGGGGTTGACGATTTCTGAATACACTATATTATTGAATATATTCATATTTGGAGGTTATTCATGGGACTGAGGGAGATAAAGAAGGAGCGCGCTCGAAGGGCGATACTGGAGACAGCCAGGGAGATGTTCTTCAGCCACGGTTTTGATGGAACCACAATTGAGGCAATTGCCCGGAAGGCCGAAGTCGCTGTTGGTACCGTTTACAATTACTTCGATTCGAAGAGTACCCTGATCCTGGCAATTACCGCCGAGGACACATCAACGCTTCTGGACAGTAAGTTTCAGATCCGTGAATCCTGTACGGGATGTGAAAGCGTGAAGCTTTACATAAATACTTTCATGGAGAGCCTCTCCATGTATCCGAAGAGACTGCTGCGGGAATTGATGCGGGAAGGCTGGCGCAGTGATACTACCCTGAGCAAAAGGTTTATCAATCAGGATATTACACTTCTGGACGGCCTTGCCGGAATACTCCGGGAGTTAGCTGCAAAGCAGAAGATCAAACCCGCCACGGATATAGAGCACGCATCACTGGCGATATACGGAATCATCACTACCGCCCTGATGTGGTACGCTGCCGACGAGGAAAGAACCTCAGTACAAATGCTTGAATCCCTTGAAAAAATGCTTGAGATCCTGTTCCTGGGTCTGAGCCCCGAAGGGAGAGATCGATGAAATCACTTCTTCTGCTTCTGGGCCTTTCAATCATCCCGGGTATTATCAGCGACAGCATATGCCAGCCGCCGATAGATGAACTGGTGCATTCGCTGGATCAACTATACAGAAGCGATGACAGTTACGCTGAAATGTCGATGCACATTGTAACACCGCACTGGGAAAGAACACTGACGATGAAGGCATGGTCTTTAGGAATTGATAAGACCTTCATCAGGATACTCTCCCCGGCAAGGGAAGCTGGAATGGCATCCCTCCGGATAGGTACCGAAATGTGGAATTACCTTCCCAACACCAGCAGCACTGTGAGGATACCGTCATCAATGATGGCCGGTTCATGGATGGGATCTGACATCACGAACAACGATATAGTCAGAGAGATCACATACGCGGATGATTACACATACTCGTACACGACAGATACGACCCTGACCGGGGTTCAGACGGATGGTGTGGTGTACATCGAACTGTTTCCGAAATCGTCCACCGCTGTAGTCTGGTCGGGCATCGTGTTCGCAGTCAGAATCGAAGATACAATGCCTCTGTGGGAGAAATACTACGACAGTCATGGAGATCTGATAAAAACAGTGACCTACTCGGATGTGCAGGAAATGGACGGCAGAATAATCCCCGCACAGATGCAGGTCATCCCGGCAGACAAAGAGGATCAGAGTACAACCATCACATGGTCTCACGCTGAATTCAACCGGGGCCTGGACACCAGCATCTTCTCACTGAGCAACCTGCAGTCCGGCGAGTGATATGCTCTTAAAACTCGCCTGGAGAAACGTTTTTCGTCAGAAAAGACGGACTATCCTCACTCTTCTAACCATGACCGGCGGCTTCTTTCTCTCTTCCCTGTCCATCGGGTGGATGGACGGCTCGTACAGCAGCATAATCATGTTCTTTACAAACAATAGAACCGGTCAGATCCAGGTACACCACGAAGGCTATCTGGAGGACCCTTCCATCTATTCAACAGTAAGTGATTATCAGGTAGTGGGAGCCTTCCTGGATTCAATCCCGGGGGTCAGAGGATGGGCACCCAGAATATACTCCGGAGCTCTGCTTGCGGTCAGACCCCGAGGGGCTGGTTCAGGTAATGTATTCTCGAATTCAGCGGCCGCGTCAGTTATTGGAATAGATCCTGCAATGGAGGAGGCGGCTACTGATTTCTCCGATAGAATAGTGATAGGTGAAATGCTGACGGCTTCCGCGGCTGACACTTCCTATACCGCTACCGGTCAGATAATACTTGGAAAAGAACTTTCCATAATTCTTTGCGCTTCAGTGGGTGATTCCCTTGTCATGCTTTCACAGGCAGCAGACGGCAGCAGCGCTGACAGGATGTACGTAATTCGCGGCATAGTCAGTACAGGTAATGCCGATATTGACAGAAACACATGCTATATAACCCTATCCGATGCCCAGATCCTTTTCACCCTTGAAGGAAAAGTGCACGAAATAGCGGTCATGACCGGCTCGCTGGGAGCAGTCGATGAACTCACAGGAATTATATCGACCGGGCTTTCCGGAAGAGACCTTGAAACAGATTCCTGGAAAACATTTGCAAAAGAATTCTACAACGGCATGAAGGCCGATGAGGTGCAACTCAAGGTAACGATCTTCATTATCGTACTTGTGGCGGCGATGGGAGTCCTCAACACAATCCTCATGATGGTTCTCGAACGGAGACGGGAATTCGGTGTGATGAAAGCCATCGGGACCAGACCGGGATTCATCGTAAGGATGATCGTACTGGAGGCGAACATCATGGGAATCATAAGTGTAATCGTCGGCAGCATTATCAGCACAGCAGGTCTGTTATTTCTTTCAAAGCATGGACTGGTTATGGATCCACCTCTTGATTACGGAGGTACCGTCTTCCGGGAAATGATTGCATCGATAACCCCTGAATGCTACTGGATCCCTGCCATATGTGTAATCATTACAGCTTCCACCGTCAGTTTTCTCCCTGCACTCAAGGCAGCTCATACAAAAGCTGCGAAAACAATGAGGACAGTCTGACATGTTCATAAGGCTTGTGAAGTTCGCATGGAAAATCATCTGGAGGAACTTCCGTAGAACTGTGATCACCGGGCTTGCCGTCGGACTTGGTCTCGGCTCAATGATGTTCACGGAGGGTCTTATGCAGGGAATGATTGCACATATGATACAGACAACAACAGAATCCTGGATGGGGGACGCCCAGATCCACAGAGATGGATTTCTTGATACCCGTAACATCAACCTGATAATCAAAAGGCCGGATTCCACTTTCTCCATGCTGGATTCAGACTCAACCGTCAGCTGCTACACTGCCAGGATACTCTCCCCTGCATCGGTAACATCAACTACAGAACTTAAACCTGTTACACTGATCGGTGTTGACAGTGAAACCGACCCGGACGTCACAATGCTGGAAGCTGCGATAGATTCGGGATACTACCTGAGCGGTGACAGCACCGAACTCATTATCGGATACAAACTGGCATTGGACCTGAACGCAGGGCTTGGAGATGTAATAGTTATCACTGTTGCACAGGCCGGCAGCGGGCTTTCGAGCAGCATGTTCTTCGTATCAGGCATATGTCATTTCGGCAGCGACAATCTCGACAGATATTCAGCTTTCGTGAATCTCACTGCCGCAGGAAGGATGCTCGGTATACAGGGGGAGATCCATGAAATCGCTGTCAAATTCCCGCAGGTGGAAATGGGAGCTGATACGTCTCTCGGGTTCTGGAACAGATTCTCGGTTTTCGGGAACAATGCCGTTGGATGGCCGGAACTGGCACCACAAGTTAACTCAATGCTCAACATGGTGGATATGAGTATGGCAATAATGGCTGCAATTCTATTTGGACTGGTTGTTTTTGGAATAGTTAACTCCCTTTTCATGTCCGTATATGAAAGGATGTATGAATTCGGTGTTATGAAGGCTGTAGGAACCAGAACCGGAACAATAACCACCATGGTGGTCCTTGAGGCTTTCTGGATAGCGGTGATCAGTACAGTAATAGGAATTGCCATTGGCCTCCTGACAATATGGATAACCTCGAAAACAGGCATAAGCTTTGGAGAGATCGAACTGTCCGGCGTAGTATTTAATAAACCTATTTATCCTGTACTCAGTCTCAGCCGGATGTGGATATATCCCCTTTTCACTCTGATTCTCACTACAGCTGCAGGAGTATATCCGGGAATTCACGCCGGCAGGCTGAACCCGGCGGAAGCAATGCGGAAGAGTTTATAGACCACGGAGATGAATATGACAGATAACGATGTGATAGTTGCTGAAGGTGTTGTTAAAACCTACGATGATTCCGGAGTCCCGGTTCATGCGGTCAGGGGCATTGACTACACTCTAGGAAAAGGTGAGTTCACAGCAATAATAGGCCCCTCAGGTTCAGGAAAAACCACTTTTCTGAATATTCTGGCAGGACTCGATACCCCCACCGCGGGAGAAGTATGGCTCTCGGGGAGACAGATCTCCGACATGAGCGGAAAGGAACTCTCAGACTTCAGAAGAGACCATATAGGCTTCATTTTCCAGGCTTACAACCTGTTCCCGGTACTCACCGTAGAAGAAAATGTTGAATACGTAATGCTTCTCCAGGGTGTGCAGCCAGAAGAGCGCCATGAGAGAGTAATGAGCATTCTCGAAAAAGTAGGGATCGCAGATTATGCGGGCAGGCTTCCCATGCAGCTTTCAGGTGGCCAGCAGCAGAGGGTGGCAGTAGCCAGAGCGATGGTCTCACGTCCATCCCTCGTTATTGCCGATGAACCAACCGCAAACCTTGATTCAAAAACCAGCGGCGGTCTTCTTGATATGATGCGAAGGCTGAATGAGGATACTGGCATGACCTTCCTTTTCTCAACTCATGACGAGATAGTGATGAAGAGGGCAAGAAAGATCGTTATTCTGCGTGATGGCAGGATAGACGGGAAAGCATCCCCGGAAGAGATCAAGTGAAACTATCCGCCGCCGGTCTGCTTATTCTGACACTGATCGCGGGACTAACTGCAAAGGCTGCTGAATTGTCCGGCACTCTGAAACCGAAGTTTTCAATAACGGATCAGCCGCTTCCCGATTCCTCTTTGAGGTACATACTCCAGGTGCCCCTGAGGCTCATGGTTCGTCACAGGGCAGGCAATATGAATTTTAACGCCGCCTGGATACTCTCTCCTTCGGGCGGGAATCCGGCACTCAGCGGGGAAAATGATATCCAGGTTTTCAGGCTTGCAGACCCGGAAACCAGAATATTCCCTTCCTCATGGAACGGTGATGAATCTTTCAGCATCCTTCAGGATATCGACAGGCTGAACGTCAGGCTGAGAGTTTCAGGAGCGGCACTGACAATCGGAAGACAGGCTGTTTACTGGGGTGTGGCAAAATCCGTCAGTCCGACTGATTTCATCGCCCCCTTCCAGTATGGTACCCTGGATACGGAATACAGGATCGGTGTAGATGCGGTAAGGGCAGTTGTGCCCATCGGCATAATGTCCGAGCTGGATGCGGGTTACCTTTTCGGGAAGGATGCGGGATTCTCAGAAAGTGGCTGCTGGCTTCGTGGCAGATTCTACTTATTCAAGACCGATGCAAACCTTCTTGCAGCCTGTTTCAGGGAGAACCTCATGGTCGGCGGAAGTCTGAACCGTTCCCTTGGAGGTGGAACTGGATGGGTGGAATGCGCCTTTGTATCAACAGAGTGTTTCTCAGACAATCCCGGTGAAGATACCTACTGGAGCCTTTCAACAGGATACGACAGGAGCTGGCTGAACGCATCGCTGTACGGGTTCCTGGAATACCATTTCAGCTCCCCGGGAACCGATGATCCGGAGAACTATCCCGGCATCCTCGAGGGCAGCGCCTTCGGGAGCGGAGGTATCTATCTCCTTGGAAAACACTATCGCAGCCCGGGAGCAAATTGGAGTGTAACACCGCTTCTGAATTTCACAGGCCAGGCGCTGGTCAATCTAACCGATGGTTCTGCTTTCCTTTCGGTAACTTCCGAATACAGCATTTCTCAGAATACCGTTATTAATGCCGGACTATCCCGGGGGCTGGGAAGCATTCCAAATGATGCGGCAGGAGATGCAGGCTCCGAATTCGGAACCTGGCCGGCACATTACTCCCTTTCAGCTGGTTATTACTTCTGATAAACGGAGCTGTCTTTGACGATACGGGACAACCTTTGTTATCATCACTCTAAGTACTGGAACAACAAGCCGGAGCTTACCGGATGGGATTGAAACCGGAGGGAGGCTGTAAAATGCGTATTCATGGAGTGTGTGCGGTGCTTTTAATACTTCCTGTAGCCGCAGGTGCAGCGGGAATTGTAAGCACAATCAATGCGCCGGACAACGATATCATCGGTCTTGCGTGGCAGGAGGGTCACCTATGGGCGGTTGACAGGATGTCGGGATGGGCCTACGAGCTGGATCCCGGTGACGGAAGCGTCCTGTTCAGTTTCTACCCGGAGTACTCCGCGACCTACAATCCGTACGGACTTGCCTGCGGGAACGACACACTGTTCATCAATTACGGCAAAGCGGTTGCCGGAGGAGTCCCAAGGATGTACGACACTACGACGGGAGACTACCTTGGCATGGTCCAGTTCTGTTGAGGGGGCGGCGTCCCATCGGCGATGGGAATGGCTCACTTCGGAGAACACCTCTATCTGGCAGGTGAGTACGAGTATATATGCGGCAGGGTTGAGTATGCGTTCAGTGACAGCGTTGAAACTTACCTTGAGTTCAATGGAGTATCCGGAGACATCTTCGACATCGCTTACGATTCCGGTAATATCTGGCTTGCCAGAGACCACCCAGACCAGCCCCTGCAGAAGTTCGACATAGCCGGTACTGTGGTGGATTTCGTGCCATCCACTGTCATCCCCAGAGCCCATGGCCTCACCATGGATGATGAAGGATTCCTCTGGGTCTCCGACATGGAGACCGACCTCATCCATCGCATATCACTTCAGACCTCCATCTCACCATCCACATGGGCGAATATCAAGCTCATGCACTGACAGTGGAATGCGTCTGCAGACTTCAGGGCTATTGTACAGCACCCTGCAGACCTTTATCTTCGGGAGTACTGGGAGGTATCGAATGAAAACTGTCCGGATTCTTTCACTAATTGTTCTATTGGCCGCAGCGAATTCCGCGCCTGGCGGCTCTCTTCCATTTTCCCATTCCGGTCTGATCGATATCCCCACGGCTTCTATGCTTCTGCACACGCAGATCAAGCTGGGAGGGGCAGCAACCGCGTTCAGCTACCAGAATGCGGACAGCACTACAGAAAATGATTTTGCGGTAGGAGCCCATCTCGAATTCGGATTTTTCGGCAGGGTTCAGTTAGGTATCACATGGCTTGGAGATGCCGGGATCTCCGGCAATGTCCGGGTACTTGCCATCCACGAAAGTGTAACTATCCCCGCAATTGCATTCGGATGCCAGAATATCACCGGAGAAAAGAATTACGAGTTCTTCGGGGATGCGCAGGACAGTCTTTACAGATATGAGGAATCACAGAATTTCTCCGCATACATGGTGTTATCAAAGAGCCTTGATTACTTCTCCCGAATACCTGTCTCCCTTCACCTGGGTTACGGCATCGGAAGGTTCAGGCAGGGTGCAAATTCGGATTTTGACGGAATATCAAACCCCGTAAGAGGTCTTTTCGGCGGGATTAATTACCATCCTTCCAGAAGTATATCGCTCATGCTGGAATGGGATGGAAGAGATGCCAACCTCGGCGCATCATACACGATGAACCCGAGTGTCCGCTTCCAGGGAGCAATTGCGGAACTTGAACAACTTGCAATGAGTAACAGAGATCTCTCGGATGTCATGCAGAATGTCAAATTCAGCCTCGGAGTGGAAATCACATTGGGCCCCATCCTCAACGTTGTTACTCTACAATCCTTCGGGGAACTGACCCAGCGTGAAGCAGATGATCTTCTCCTTAAACTTGAGGCAATTAGATCGCATGCCAGGGAAGATATCGAAGAACTTAAGCGCGATATTCCCTGAAAAAGGTAGAATGCGCTGTTCCGGGTAGAGATCACGGGAGGTCCAGTGACCGGTAAGAAGACGAATCCCAGCAATACAGGATTGCTCAGGGCACTTGAAGCGGAAAAGGCATACCTTGAGATGCTGTTCGAGGGCCTGCAGGAGGGGATCGTCATGGTTGACAGCCAGGGGATCATCCAGCGTGTCAACAGAGAATTCGAAAGGTTGTTCGGTTACTCCTCGGATGAAGCCGTCGGGCAGAGCATCGATGATCTCGTCGCTCCGGATGATTTGAATCAGGAAGCCAGGGGTATCACATCCGCTGTTGTTACCGGTAATAAACAGATCCTGGAAACAAAGAGGCACGGCAAAGATGGAAGTGTCCTTGATGTTTCGGTTCTTGCATCACCGATATCGGTGGGGGACTCCGTGGTGGGTTACTATGGAATTTACCGTGACATCGCAGACAGGAAGGAAGCCGAATCCGATCTCAGGCGCCAGAAAGCACATCTGGAGCAGTTGTTCGAAAGTGCTCAAGAGGGCATCGTAATGGTCGCGAACGATGGCATCATTCTCAACGGTAACGGTGAGTTCCTCAGAATGTTCGGCTACGAATTGGAAGAGATCACGGGCAGGAATATCGATGACATTATTACATCGGAGGACTCTCTTGAAGAAGCCCTGGACATAACAAATAGAGTCAGCAGCGGGTTGAAAGTATCTTTTGAGACCGTTCGAACGCGCAGGGACGGTACGAAGATCGAGGTCTCGTTACTTGCCTCCCCTATTGTTGTCGACGACGTTCAGGTCGCATTCTACGGTATATACAGGGACATCACCGAAAGGAAGAGGGCAACCGAAAGGCTCAACAGGTCAAGACGGAGAATAGAGAGTTTACACGGCATAGCCAGAAACCTCGAGAAGTCTGATTCCGAGAAGAAGGTTTACGATTACGTTATCTCTGCAGCCTGCATGATACTGGATTTTTCTGCGTGCTCGATCTCACTGATCAGAAAGGACAAGCTCGTTCCGCTCTTCTTTTCCACACCTGATCTGGCGGAACTGCAGAAGGAGAGCTTCCTGCCCGGTGAGGGTCTTGCGGGAAGGTCCTATCTGCAGCGTAAAACTCTCGTTGAGCAGCACGACCCCTCCCCGGGTCAGCCGGTCCGGGAGGTCGATAATCCTTCTTACTTCCCCCTTGTAGGATCGCCGATGGGAACATCAGGTGTCTTCACTGGATTCGGGAACGGTTCTGATCAAATTGAGGATGAGCAGGCCAATCTCCTCGAATTGCTTCT